>Ga0207684_10000783_pt1 | contig 36910 bp, 31 predicted proteins | sample KBSK5501metaG_FD_184342 | JGI IMG/M metagenome (GOLD analysis project Ga0207684, IMG submission 184342) | Corn, switchgrass and miscanthus rhizosphere microbial communities from Kellogg Biological Station, Michigan, USA - KBS K5-50-1 metaG... | ecosystem: Host-associated > Plants > Roots >... | reverse complement strand
CTCGCTCCTCGAGAACCCCGACGTGCGGGCGCACTACCTCGGCGGCTAGGTGACCCGCCCGGTGCGGGGCGGGGTCGCGGCCCGGATCGCCGCGCGCGCCGCGTGCCCCTCTTCCGCGGCGAGCCGGCCGATGCGGATGGCCCGCTCCACGAACCGGTCCTCGTCGCCCACGACCAGCAGATCGAGGAACCGCATCGTGCCCGGGGTCTGGGCCCGCAGGCCGAGGGCCGCGGCGCTCGTGGCTTGCTTGCTGAGCAGGGCCTGGATGGTGCGGGTGACCCGGGGGACCAGGAGCCGCGCGGGCTCGCCGTTCACCTGCACCCGGTAGACGCCTTCGGGGTCCACGCCTTCGACGCTCAGCCGCTGCGCGCGACACACGCTCACGAGGAGGCGAGTCTCGCCGGTCCGCGGGTCGTGCCGGGCGTCGAGGACGGTCAGCCCCTTGTTGCTCGGCTGCCGGATCAACGGCGCGTCCGCCCCTTCCGCCCGAAACCGGAGGGTCACCGCCGCGCCCGGCAGGAGCGGCGGCAGGGTGACGAAGGCGCCCCGCGCGACGTGGACCAGCTCCTCGGCGCCATCCCAGACGCTCCCGAACGGCCGCCGCTGCTCGATCACCATCCCGACGATGCGCCGGGGGGTCGGGTTGGTCACCGTCACCTCCTGCCCGCCGTCCCGCACCTGGAAGACGAGCGCCTCGTAGTCCGCCATGCGCTGGTACAGCTCGCGCTGCGTCGCGATCCAGAAGTTGCTCCGCTCGGCCAGGTTGATCGTGTGCCTCAGGTAGTCGAGTGTGCCCCTCCCGTCGTTGACCGACGGATCCCGGGCCAGCTCCGGGTGGTACTGGAAGCTGTAGACCCCGTTCTCCAGGTGATCGTCCACGCCGCGGCCGCGGGCGCTGTGGCCGCCGAAGATCGTCTCGACCAGCTCGTAGCCGGCGTCGTACTCGTGGGTGCGGTCCCAGCCCCGCAGCGGACGCCATTCCGCGTCGGTGGTGACGACCGGGTGGAAGGGGAACCAGATGCCCGGGGTGGCGATGGTGCGGCGGACGTCGGTCACGTAGGTGAGGGGCTTGCCCCCGATCTGCCCGCCGACCATCACCCCCGGGTTGCGCACGCCGTACTCGATCATGTGGTAGTAGCAGAACGTGCACGTGCCGAGGACGCGGTCGTCGTGCGCGTACAGGTAGTCCATGGCGTCGATCGTCTCGGGGTGCATGTGCCCCCCCGCGTGCCGGCCGCAGGTGTAGACCGCGAACCCCAGGTTCTTCGTGGCGTTGCGCACGTGCTCGTAGAGCCCGGTCCCGTGGATCGCGGTGGGCGGGTCGCCGATGGAGCTGTCGTTGTGCAGGGCCGGCTCGATGAAGCCGTGCCGGCTCGTACGGGCCACCCATTCGGCGGCCATCGCCTCGCTGATATTGGTCGAGAAGGACGGGTCCTCGATGTCGTAGGTGGCCGGGATGAGGTTCTGCACCTGATAGTCGAGGAAGGTGAAGTCGAGCATGCCGTGCACGTCGTGGCGGAAGGAGAGCACGCCCTCGTAGGCCCCGAACGAGCGAAGCCGGGTCTGCCACAGGGGCTCGAGCCCGACCTCGAGCAGGAGACGGCGCAGGAAGAAGAGCAGGGTGTCGCCCCAGTGGGTCGGGTTGGCCCAGTGACGGACCGCTTCCACGTTCAGGTGCGCTTGGAGCATGCCGCCCAGGAGCTCGAAGACCTGGTTGGCGACGTAGACGGTCCGCTCGGTGAGCACGATGGCCGGTCCCACCGTGGTCGCGGTCGTGGTGTCCGCGCTGGTCAGGTCGCCGGTCAGCTCCACCAGGTCGGCGAGCACGCGGCTACCCGGCGCGGGCTCGACTCGCCGGGCCGCGTGGCCGGCGAAGCCGCTCGCGTAGAGGCTCTCCCAGGCCGCGTTGCCGAAGGGAGACTCGGGCCGCCAGCGCCAGCCGGTATAGCCGGTCACCGTGACCGGTGAAGAGGCGGTGAGGCCGAGCAGGCGGGGGGCGACGTTCGTCTTGCCGGTGACGATCAGGCGGCGATCGGGGCCGCGCAGCCAGGCCTCGATGCGCTCGAGCGTCTCCGGGGCCAGGTGCCCCGCGTTCGGAACGAGCACCGCGCGACACCCGGCGAGCCGCTCGTCGGTGAGGTCGGTTTCCTCCACGAGGTCGTGCTTGAGGTTGCAGCGAGCGAGCAGGAGGCTCGCGGCCGCAGGCGCGAGATAGGCGTACTCGCCCTTGAGCCAGGCGCGCGGCCGTCCCCCGGCGTCGGTGAAGGTGTAGGTCTCGCCGCGGGCGGCCGCCTCGGCCGCGTAGGCCTCGCGGCTTCGTCGACTGAACAGGACCGCGATGTCGTGACCCGGCACCGGCGTAATCTAGCCCAGCGGCCCGGCCGAGACAACGATTGACACCGCGTCCGGGCTCGTGTTATTTGCCCTGTGACGCTAGGACACGCGAGCGGGCCCGTCTCACCGACGAGAGGAGAATCGCGATGACCTCAGTCACCGTCAACGGCCGTCGTTTCAACGTCAACCTCCCCGACGACACCCCTTTGTTGTGGGCCCTCCGTGATGAGCTGGGCCTTACCGGGACCAAGTTCGGCTGCGGCATGGCGCTGTGCGGTGCGTGTACCGTGCATGTCGACGGGCAGCCGGTGCGCTCCTGTATGACCCCGATCTCGGCGGTGGCCAATAGCAAGGTCACCACCATCGAGGCGGTCGGCGCCGACAAGGTCGGGCGGGCGCTACAGGCGGCGTGGGTCGACCTGGGCGTGCCGCAATGCGGCTACTGCCAGTCCGGCCAGATCATGTCGGCGACCGCGCTGCTCAAGCGCACCCAGAAGCCCTCCGACGCCGAGATCGACGAGGCCATGAGCGGCAACATCTGCCGCTGCGGCACCTACGTGAGGATCCGGGCCGCGATCAAGCAGGTGGCGAGCCAGCAGGGAGCAGGGCGATGAGCGCGCCGCGGGCGGATGTCGCGATCGACACCCCGGTAATCCTGGCCAACGTGAGCCGCCGGCGGTTCCTGCAGGGGATGTCCGCGCTGGGCGGGTTCGTGCTGGCGGCTGGTTTCCCGTCGGCCGCGCGCGCCGCCGATCCGCCGAAGTACGGCGCGGACGGCATGCCCAACGGGTGGAGGGATGATCCGCTGGTGTTCGTGGCCATCGCGGAGAGCGGCATCGTCACCATCGTCTGCCACCGGTCCGAGATGGGGCAGGGCGTGCGGACCGGGATGCCGATGATCGTGGCCGACGAGCTCGAGGCCGACTGGAAGCGCGTACGGGTCATGCAGGCACCGGGAGACGAGCAGCGGTTCGGCAACCAGGACACGGACGGCTCGCGCAGCACGCGGCATTTCTTCGATCCCATGCGGCGTTGCGGTGCGGCGGCTCGGACCATGCTCGAGGCGGCCGCGGCCGCGCGCTGGGGCGTGCCGGCGAGCGAGGTGGAGGCGAAGAACCACGAAGTCGTGCACGCCAAGACGGGCCGGCGCGCCGGCTACGGCTCACTCGCCAAGGACGCGGCCGCGCAGGCCGTGCCGGCGCGGGACGCAGTACGCCTCAAGGATCCGTCGAAGTTCCGCTACATCGGCAAGGGCCAGCTGAAGCTGCTGGACGCCCCGGACATGGTGAGCGGCAAGGCCCAGTACGGCATCGACACGCGGCTACCCGGGATGCTCTACGCGGTGGTCGCCCGTCCCCCGGTCTACGGGGGGAAGGCGGCGAGCTACGACGCGACCGAGACGCTGAAGGTGCCGGGGGTGCTGAAGGTGGTGGAGATCGATCCCAGCCCCGCGCCCGCCCAGTTCAACCCGGTGGGCGGCATCGCAGTAGTGGGACGCAACACCTGGGCCGCGATTCAGGGCCGCAAGGCGTTGAAGGTGGTGTGGGACGACGGCCCGAACGCAAGCTACGATTCGGTGGCCTTCAAGCAGACGCTGGAGGAATCCGCGCGGAAGCCGGGCAAGGTGGTGCGCGACAACGGCAACGTCGACACCGCCATGGCGAGCGCGGCCAAGAAGATCGAAGCCGAGTACTACATCCCCCATCTGGCGCACGCACCCATGGAGCCGCCCGCCGCGACCGTCCGCATCACCCAGGGTAAGGCGGAGGTATGGGGGTGCTTCCAGTCGCCCCAGGCCGCGAAGGATCTGGTGGCGAAGCGGCTGGGTATCCAGCCCGCGGACGTGACCGTGCACGTGACGCTGCTCGGGGGCGGGTTCGGCCGGAAGTCCAAGCCCGATTTCGGCATCGAGGCGGCGGTGGTGTCCAAGGCGATGGACGGCAAGCCGGTCAAGGTCACGTGGACGCGCGAAGACGACCTGATGCACACCTATTTCCACACGGTGTCGGTGGAGCACCTGGAGGCGGGAGTGGACGCCCAGGGCAAGCCGGTCGCCTGGATGCACCGCAGCGTGGCGCCGACCATCTTCTCGACCTTCATCGAGGGCGCCAAGAACGAGCACGCGCTCGAGCTCGCCATGGGCGTCATCAACGTGCCGTTCGCGATCCCCAACATCCGCATCGAGAACCCGGAGGCCACCGCGCACACCCGCATCGGGTGGTTCCGCGCGGTCTCCAATATCCCCCACGCCTTCGCGGTGCAGTCGTTCATCGGCGAGCTGGCCGCCGCGGCCGGCCGCGATCCGAAGGACTATCTGTTGGAGGTGATCGGCCCGGCCCGCCGGATCAGTCCGGAGGCCCTGTCGGATGGTTGGAACCATGGTGAATCCCCGGAACGCTACCCGGTCGACACCGGCCGCCTGCGGCGGGTCGTGGAGACGGTGGCCAGGGAGGCGGGGTGGGGCCGGCAGCTGCCCAAGGGCCGGGGGCTGGGGATCGCCGCGCACTACAGCTTCGTGAGCTACGTGGCCGCGGTGGTGGAGGTGGCGGTCGACGACAAGGGGGCGATGACGATTCCCCGGGTCGACATCGCGGTGGACTGCGGCGCGACGGTCAATCCCGACCGCGTGCGGGCCCAGATGCAAGGCGCCACCATCATGGGCTTGGGCATCGCGACCACGGGCGAGATGACGTTCAAGGATGGACGAGCCCAGCAGAGCAACTTCGACAGCTACCAGGTCCTACGCATGTCGGGCGCACCGCGGGAGACCCGCGTGCATATCATCCCCGGCGACTACGGCCAGCCGATGGGTGGGGTGGGGGAGCCCGGGGTGCCGCCCATCTCGCCTGCCCTCTGCAATGCGATCTTCGCGGCGACCGGGAAGCGGATCCGGCGCCTGCCCATCCGTGATCAGCTGAAGGCCTGACGCAGATCTCCGTACCATCGAGGGAGCCGAGCGCGGCCGCCCGGTCGCGCCGGCTCCCTCGGCCGGTCAGGCGGCCCGGTCGCGCGTGAAGCGACCGATCGTCTCGACGGCCGCGTGGGCCTCGTCGAGCATCGGCAGGAACCAGTGCCAGACGTGGATCATGCGCTCCCAGACTTCGATCGTGGTTTCCACCCCTGCCGCCTTGGCCCGCGCCGCGAGCTGCACCGCGTCGTCCAGGAGTACCTCGTCGCTGCCCACGTGGATCAGGAGCGGAGGCAGCCCGCGCAGATCGGCGAAGAGCGGGGAGGCGAGTGGCATCCGCGGTGACGCGGTCCCGAGGTAGGCCTGCGCCATCTCCGCGACTCCGGCCTGCCCCACGATCGGGTCGACGCCGGCCTTGGTCCGATAGCTCTCGCCGCTGCAGGTGAGATCCACCCAGGGCGAGATGCAGACCCCGCCCGCAGGAAGAGGCACGCGGGCCTCCCGGAGGGCGAGAAGGGTTGCCACCGTGAGGCCGCCCCCGGCCGAATCGCCCGCGATCACGACGTGCTCGGGCGCGATGCCCTGGTCGAGCAGCCAGCGGTACGCCGCGGTGGCATCGTCGACGGCGGCGGGATAGGGGTGCTCAGGCGCCAGGCGGTAGTCGAGCAGAAGCGCGCTGGCGGCGGCCGCGGACGCGATGGCCGCAGCCAGGTGGCGGTGCGAGCGCGGGGAGCCGATCACGTAGCCGCCCCCGTGCAGGTAGAGCACGACGCGCCCGGCCACCGCGCCGGGCGGGCGCAGCCACTCGGCGGGCGCGGCGGGCGCGCTCACGCGCTCCACCTTGACCTCGGGCGGAGTGGGGAAGACCTTCTCGGCGCGCTCGTACTGGGCGCGGCGCTCGGCGGTCGTGAGCGAGTCGGACGGGGGCAGCTTCGCCAGGTGCGCGCGAACGACGTCGATACCGCGGTCGGCCATGTGGTGGTTCCTCCCTGGGGAGCGAGCTTAGCTGGCGCGGGGCCGGTTGCCAACCCCGGGGCGGGACCGGTAAGCTCCACCCGCCATGTCTGCCGGCATGATCTGCGCGGCGCAGCCCGAGTCGACCGAGGCGGGAGCCCTCGTCATGCGCGCGGGTGGCAACGCGGTGGACGGTGCCATCGCCTGCGCGCTGGTCGCGGGGGTGGTCGATCCGATGATGACCGGCCTCGCCGGGTTCGGGAGCTGTCAGATCTACCTGCCCGGGAAGGCGGTGCACGAGTTCATCGACTTCCACGGCAAGACGCCGGCGGCGGCGCGCCCCGACATGTGGGCGCACCTGATCGAGGGCGAGACGCGCGATGGCTTCGGCTTCGTGCTGAAGGGGCGGGTCAACGATCTCGGCTACCAGTCCATCACGGTGCCGGGCACCCTCAAGGCGCTCTACGAAGCGCAGATCTCGTATGGGGTGCTGCCCTGGGCGCAGGTAGTGCAGCCGGCGATCGACTGGGCCGAGCGCGGCTGGCTGGTGAAGCGCCACGTGGCCTACTGGTGGGCGATCGAGGAGCAGCTCGGCCGCGCCGCCAATCCGGAGCGGCTGCGCTTTAGCAAGAGCGGGCGCGCGCTCTACTGCCGTGCCGACGGCCGGCCGAAGGAGCTCGGGGAGACGGTCCGCAACCCGGACCTCGCCGAGACCTTGCGGCAGATCGCCCGCGGCGGCGCCGACGTCTTCTACATCGGTGAGATCGCCGAGCGCATCGCGGAGGACATGAGGCGGAACGGGGGTCTGCTCTCCTACGAGGATCTCAAGACGTACCGTACCACCCGGCGCGCGCCCCTCTGGGGCACGTTCCGCGACTGGCGGCTCGCCACGAACCACCCGCCCGGGGGCGGGCTCATGCTGCTGGAGATGCTCAACGTGCTCGAGCAGTTCGATCTGAACGCGCTCGGCCACAACACCGCCGCCTATGTGCGTGTGGCCGCGGAGGCGATGAAGCGGGCGGTGGCCGACAAGGAGGCCCACGTCGGCGACCCGGCGTTCGTCGAGGTGCCGATCGACCGTCTCGCGTCCAAGGACTACGCTCGGGAAGTCGCGGCCGACATCCGGGCGGGCAAGCGCGTCCGGATCGAGCGGGTCGGCCTCGCCGAGCCGCGAGACACCACTCACGTGGCCGCGATCGATCGCGAGGGCAACGCGGTCACCATGACGCACACGCTCGGGATGCCGTCGGGCGTGATCACCGACGGGCTCGGCTTCATGTACAACGGCGCCATGGGGGTGTTCGACCCGCGCCCCGGCCACGCCGGCTCGGTGGCGCCGGGCAAGAGCCGCTTCAGCGCCATCTGCCCGACCCTGGTTTTCGGCGGGGACCGGCTGCGGGCGGCGATCGGGGCGCCGGGCGGGGCGCAGATCGCCATCGGAGTGATGCAGGCGCTGGTCAATCTGCTCGAGTTTGGCATGTCGATGTCCGACGCGGTGGCTGCGCCCCGCTTCAGCGCGACCAGCCACATCATCGACGTCACGATGCGGATCCCCACCTACGTGACCGATGAGCTGACGCGCGACGGCTACACGGTGGCGCGCAACGCCAACACCTTCGACGTGGCGGCGGTGCACGGTATCGAGGTGAGGCCGGACGGCGCGCTGTACGGCGGCGCCGATCCGGGGCACGACGGCATGGCGCTCGCGGTCTAGCCATGCCGGCACGTACGGGCCAGGACTTTCTCCGGGACCTGAAGGACGACCGCCAGGTTTGGGTGGGCGACGATCGGGTGAGCGACATCGCCGGTCATCCCGCCTTCGCGGGCGCCGCGCGCTTCGTCGCCTCGCTCTTCGATCTGCAGCACGAGGCGGCGGCGGTTTGCCTCATGCCCGACCCAGAGACGAGCGAGCCGATCAACGTGAGCCACCTGATCCCGAGATCGCGCGAGGACCTGGAGCGGAGGCACGCCTGCCTGGAGCGGGTCGCGGAGTGGAGCGTCGGGATCATGGGGCGGACGCCCGACTACATGAACATCACCTTCGCCGGGTTCGCCGGGCGGAGCGATGAATGGTCGGTCAACGGCAACGAGCGCGGCGCCGCCAACCTGGTCGCCTACCAGAAGCGGCTGGCGCGACGCGACCTGTCGCTGACCCACACCCTCATCCATCCGACGGTGGACCGGGCGTGGGGGGACGCTCCGCCCCCGGGCAACGATGTCGCGCTCCACAAGGTGGCCGACACCGCGCACGGTATCGTGGTGCGGGGCGCGCGGATCCTGGCCACCCTGGCCCCGTTCGCCGATGAGCTGGCGGTCTATCCGGCCGCGCCGCTGCCCCCGGGGGCCGACGCCTACGCGCTTGCGTTCTCGATCCCGATGGCCACGCCCGGACTCAAGATCCTCTGCCGCGACAGCATGAGCGCCCGGAATGCGGTCGACCATCCGCTCTCGAGCCGGTTCGACGAGCAGGATGCCTTCGTGATCTTCGACGAAGTCGAGGTGGAGCGGGATCGGGTCTTCATCGACGCCAACCAGGAGGTGTACAACACCGCGGTGGCCACGAGCTGGCCGCCGAACTTCATGCAGCAGACCTCGATCCGCGCCCAGACCAAGCTCGAGTTCGCGTGGGGAATCGCCACCCGCATGGTCGAAGCGATCAACGGTCTGACCCCGGCGGCCGCGGAGATGCTCGGGGAGATCTGGAGTTACGCGGAGCTGACACGGGCCGCGGTCCGCGCCGCGGAGGCGGGCGCGCACGAGTGGGGCAACGGCGTGTGGCTCCCCGCCGCGGAGCCGTTCCGCGCCCTGCGCGGGCTGCTGCCCCTGTGGTTCCCGCGCGTCAACGAGATCATCCGCCAGCTCGGCTCCCACAGCCTGCTCGCCGCGCCCACCGTCGCCCAGATGGCCGACCCCGGGCTACGCCCCCTGATCGACCGGTACCTGCGGGGGGCGGGCCCGGTCAGCGCCCAGGATCGGGTACGGATCTTCCGGCTGGCCTGGGACTTCGCGGGCAGCGCGCTCGCCAGCCGGGGGGAGCACTACGAGCGCTTCTACATCGGCTCGAGCGGGCGCTCGTTCCGGGGCGCGCATACGCTGGCCTCCCCCGACCGCGCGCGGCGGCTGGTGGACCGCTTCGTCAAGGAAGAGCTCGCATGAGCCGCCGCCTCACCGTGCTGATGCCGTTCCACACCCCGTTCTACGCGCCCCTGGCTGCGGGCGTCGCCCTCGGTCACTTCGCCGAGGCGGGCCTCGACATCACCGCGGTGCCGGCGGCCGTGTTCGGCAAGGCCCCGATGTCGGCGCTGCTGGACGGGGACATCCAGATCAGTCTGGGCGGGTTGATGCGGAGCTTCGATCTGGCCGGGCGCACCGGACGCATCGTCGTGCACTTCGCCGAGGTGTGCAGCCGGAACGGTTTCTTCCTGCTCGGGCGCGCCCCGCGGCCCGACTTCACGTGGCGGGATCTGGTCGGCAAGACGGTGATCTCCTTCGCGGAGGCGCCGACGCCCTGGCAGTGCATGCTGACCATCCTGCGCCGGAACGGCATCGATCCCGAGCGGGTGCGGATCGAGCGCGAGCTGCCGGCTCCGGAGGCGATCGCCGCGTTCCGCGCGGGGCGCGGCGACTTCCTGGAGCAGCCGCAGCCCGCCGTCGAGCGTCTGATCGCCGCCGGCGCGGGACATCTGGTGGCCTCGATGGGGGAGGCGACCGGGCCGGTGCCGTTCACCTCCTACATGACCACGCCCGAGTTCCTCGAGCGGGAGCCCGAGATCGTGCTCCGCTTCACTCGAGCGGTCTACCGGACCCAGCGCTGGCTCGCCGGGCACGGGGCGCCGGAGATCGCGAACGCGATCGAGCCGGCGTTCGCGGACACGGAGCCGCCGCTCCTGGAGCGCGCGGTGGCCCGCTATCTCGCCCAGGGGACCTGGGCGCGGGATCCGCTCCTTCGCCGGGCGGGCTACCACTACCTGGAGCAGATCCTGCTCGCGGGCGCCTTCATCGACCAGCACCAGCGGTACGAGGAGCTGGTGAATACCGACTTCGCCCGCCGGGTCATGGCGGAGGGGCGGGTCGGGTAGAGGTGGAGAACGATTGACAAGCGGGATCTCCGCGGCGAATAATTAACCAACCGTTTAATTGATACGGTCAATGGCGATCTCGATCCAGAGGACCATGCCCCGCGCCCGACTGAGCCGGCGACCCGGCCGCCGCCGGGATGCCTCCGGCACCCGGGAGGCGCTGCTCGCCGCCGGCACCGAGCTGTTCGCCGAGCACGGCTTCGACGGGGTGCCGGTCTCGGCGATCGCCGGCAAGGCGGCCGTGAACAAGGCGATGATCAACTATCACTTTGGCGGCAAGCGGAAGCTCTACGTGGCGATCCTGACCGCGACCTTCTCAGAGATCGTGGCTCAGGTGGAGCGCGTCGCCGCCTCGACCCGGCCCGCCCCCCAGGTGCTCCGCGACCTCATCGCGGTCATCGGCGACAGCGCGACTCGCCGGCACCCGCACTTCTGCACCATGATGCTCCGCGAGGTGCTGACCGGGGGGAAGCATCTCGAGGCCCGGGTGCTCGAGCAGCCGGTCCGGGTGCTGGGCGCGGTGCAACGGATCGTGGAGCGGGGAGTCCGCGAAGGCGCCTTCCGACCGGTGGACCCCGTGCTGACGCATCTGAGCCTCGTCGGGAGCCTCGTCTTCTTCTTCGCCACCGCCCGCTTCCGCCAGCGCGTGTTCTCGGACCGGCTCCATCGAGAGCCGCCCGATGCCACCGCCTACGTCAAGCACATCCAGGAGCTGATCATCAAGGGGCTGGCCACGCGCGGGGCGGGCGCCGGCCGCCGCGGTCACCGTGCATGAGCTCCCGCCGCCGGCCGGTCCTCATGGTCGGGGCGCTCGTGGTCCTCGGCCTGCTCGGGCTCGGCGGCTGGCGCCTCTTCTTCGCCGGCTCCGGGCTGCCGCCCGGCGTGATCGGGGTGAGCGGTCGGATCGAGGGTGACGACGCCGCCGTCGGGGCCAAGGCCTCCGGACGGATCCGCGAGATCACGGTGCGGGAAGGGGACCGTGTCGAGGCCGGCCAGGTCATCGCGGTGCTCGACGACGCGCAGGTCCGGGCGCGCGAGCAGATGTCCGAGGCGGCCGTCCGTCAGGCAGAAGCGCGGGTGCGGCTCTCCCAGCATCAGATCACTGTGCTCAAGGAGCAGCTGCGCCAGAGCGAGCTCGGGGTGGAGCAGTCGCGCACCGACGCCCAGGGACGGGTCAACGAGGCGGAGGGACGCCTGGCCGCGGCCGAGGCCCAGCTCGCCCAGGCGGAAGCCGCGTACGCCCAAGCCAAGTGGGAGCGTGAGACCTACAGCCGCCTCTTCAAACAGGGGATGATCGCGGAGCAGGAGGCGAGACAGAAGCAGTACACCGAGGAGGGCCAGGCCGCGGTGGTGGCGGCGAGCCGCCGGCAAGTCGAGGCCGCGCAGGGAGCGCTCACGACCGCGCGCGCGAACCTCGCCAACCCGGCCATCCGCTCTTCCCAGGTGGCGGCGGTCCAGGGCCAGATCCTGCAGGCCGAGGCCGACAGCGCTGCCGCGCAGGCGGACGCCGAGCGGGCGCACGCTCAGCTCGATGAGGCGCGAGCGAACCTGGCGGACCTTAAGGTGATCGCGCCCTTCGCGGGCACGGTGGCCACCCGCACCGCCGAGCCGGGAGAGGTCGTCATGGCGGGGACGCCGGTGATCACGCTGGTGAATCTCGGCGAGGTGTACCTCCGGGGGTTTGTACCGGAAGGCGAAATCGGCCGAGTGCGGGTCGGCCAGCCCGCGCGAGTCTATCTGGATTCCGCGCCCGGCACTCCCATCGACGCGCTGGTGATGCGGATCGATCCCGAGGCTTCGTTCACGCCGGAGAACACCTATTTCCGCAGCGACCGGGTGAAGCAGGTCGTCGGCGTGAAGCTCCGCGTCCGCGGCGCGGTCGGCTTCGCGAAGCCGGGCATGCCCGCCGACGGCGAGATCCTCGTGGACGGCGGGCAGTGGCCCGCTCGTCAGGCCCGCCGATGAGCGCCGCTCCCGACGTCGCCATCCGGGTCGCCGGTCTCTCGAAGCGCTACGGCGCGGTCGAGGCGGTGCGCGGGATCGACCTCGAGGTGCGGACCGGCGAGATCTTCGGTCTCATCGGGCCGGACGGAGCGGGGAAGACCTCGACTTTCCAGGTCCTGGGCGGGGTCATGGAGGCGACCTCCGGCGGCGCGGAGCTGCTCGGTCGGCCGGCGCGGAACGCGCGCCCGTTCGTCGGGTACCTGACCCAGGCCTTCAGTCTCTATCCGGACCTGAGCGTCCGGGAGAATCTCCGGTACGTGGGCGAGCTCCGATTGGTGGAGCGGGCCGACATCGAGCGGCGCGGCCGCCGTTATCTCGAGATGTTCGGGATGGACCGGTTCGAGGACCGGCTCGCGGGCCGCCTCAGCGGGGGGATGAAGCAGAAGCTGGCGCTGGCCTGCGCTCTGGTGGCGGAGCCGCGCGTCCTCCTCCTCGACGAGCCCACCACCGGCGTCGATCCGGTCTCGCGTCGCGAGTTCTGGGACGCCCTCGTCGGGCTCTCGAGCCAGGGCATCACCATCCTGGTGGCGACGCCGTACCTCGACGAGGCCGAGCGCTGCCACCGCGTCGCCCTCATGCACGAGGGTCAGCTCCACCGGACCGGGACCCCCGCCGAGCTACGCGAGGGTCTGGGCCTCACGCGGCTCGAGGTACGGGCCCCCGCTCTCCGCGCCGCCGAGACGGCGCTGGCCGGACGCGATGGGATCGCCGACGTCCAGCGCTTCGGCGACCGCCTCGACGTGATGGTCCGCGAAGCGCTCCTAGGGGAGCGCGCGGTGCGGGCGGCGCTGTCCGCCGTGGGCCTCGCCGTCGATTCGGTGCGCCCCGGCGCCGCCACCCTCGAGAACGCCTTCGTGTCGATCCTGCGATCGCTGAAGGGGGAGACCCGCCTCCCCGAGTTCCCCGGCCGGGGCGAGGCGCCGGGGCCGCCCGACGCGGTGGCCATCGGCGCGCGGGGGCTCGGGAAATCCTTCGGTGGGTTCGAGGCGGTGAAGGACGTCGACCTCGAGGTGCGCTACGGCGAGGTCTACGGTCTCCTCGGGGCCAACGGCGCCGGCAAGACCACCACCATCAAGATGCTGTGCGGTCTCCTCGAGCCGAGCGCGGGCCTGGTGGAGCTGGCGGGCGAGCGCGGGCAGCTCCGCTCGCAGGGCGTGCGGCAACAGGTGGGCTACATGTCACAGAGGTTCTCGCTCTACGACGATCTCACCATCGAGGAGAACCTGGATTTCTTCGCCGGCGTCTACCAGGTGGAGGCGGCGCGGCGGGCCGAGCGCAAGCGCTGGGTCCTCGACTTCGCGGGCCTCGCCGATCGCGGGCGCCAGCTCACCGGCTCCTTGCCGGGCGGCTGGAAGCAGCGCGTCGCGTTCGGGGCGGCGATCATGCACGAGCCCCGCGTCCTTTTTCTCGACGAGCCCACGTCGGGCGTCGATCCCATCGCCCGGCGGGCCTTCTGGGCCATGATCAACCGGCTCGCCGACGAAGGCACCGCCATCCTCGTCACCACCCACTACCTAGAGGAAGCCGAGCAGTGCAACCGCCTCGGCTTCATGGTTTCGGGCGAGCTGGTCGCCGAGGGCACCCCGAGCGGCGTCAAGGCCGCGCAGGGCGGCCGGGTGCTCGAGGTGCGAGTCGACCAGCCGCAGCGCGCGGTGGTGGCCCTCAAGCGCGAGCTCGAGAATTGGCGGGTCTCGCTCTTCGGGGACCGTCTCCACGTGATCGTCGACGGCGAGGCGGCGGACGCCGCGCGGGGTCTCGCCACCCGTCTCGAGCGGGACTCGATCCGCGTGCTCGCGGTGACCGAGCAGGACTACTCGCTGGAGGACGTCTTCATCGTCATCGTGGAGCGGGGCCGCCACCCCGAGGGGAGGCCGGCGGCCGCCTGACCGCTCGCGACCACGGCCCGCCATGCGACGAATCATCGCCCAGGCGCGGAAGGACATCACCCAGCTCCTCCGCGACCGACTCGCCCTCGCCCTCGCGGTGGTCCTGCCGGTCGTGCTCACCGCGCTGCTCGGCAACTCGATCTCCCTGACCGTGACCGACATCCCCCTCGTGATCCAGGACCTGGACCAGACGCCGCTCTCCCGGCGCTACGCGGATGCCTATCGAAACTCGCTCACCTTCCGGATCGTCACGCTGCCGCCGGTGACTTCGCCCGAGGCGCTCATCGCGAGCGGCCGGATCCGCGGGGCGGTCATCGTGCCGGTCCACTTCGAGCGCGAGATTCGGCGCGGCGGACTCGCCCAGGCTCAGTTGCTCGTGGACGCGACCGATTCCAACACCGCGCGGCTCGTCCAGGGCGGCGCCGGACAGGTCACGCGCGCGTTCGCGCGGCAGCTCCCCGGCGGGGCCCCGGCGGCCGCGATCCGCACCGACACCCGGCTCTGGTTCAATCCCGGGCGCGAGCCGAAGAAGTTCTACGGCCCGGGGATGCTCGTCCTCGCCCTGTCCATCTTTCCCACCGTGCTCGCCGCGCTCGCGATGTCGCGCGAGGGCGAGCAGAAGACCATCCTGCAGGTCTACGTCTCGAGCATCTCCGCCCACGAGTTCCTGCTCGGGAAGATCCTGGCCGGCATGATCATCGGCGCCGCCCAGTGGACGCTCGTGACCGCGCTCATGTTCACGCTGTTCGGGCTACACCTGGCCGGAGATCCCACCCCACTCCTGGTGGGCAGCGCCCTGTTCCTGTTCTGTGTGGTGAGCTTCGGCTCCCTGGTCGGCGCGGCCATCCCGAACCAGGCGGCCGCGGTGCAGGGCGTCTCGCTGGGTGGGTTCCTGCTCGCCTTCCTCCTCTCCGGTCTCATCTTCCCGATCGAGAACATTCCCCCGTCGCTGGCCTGGATCTCAAACCTCGTCCAGGCCCGCTACTTCATCGTCATCGTCCGCGACGCCTTCCTGCAGGGCGGGGGCTGGCCGGCGGTCTGGTGGGAGGTCCTCATGATCGGCGTGATCGGTTCCGTGTACTACGGACTCGCGTGGCGCACGATGCGCCGCATGCAGGTGAAAGCGTGAGCGATCACGTGGGCCGGCTCTTCGGCGGCCGCTTCTGGGCGCTCGCGCTCAAGGAGCTACGTCAGATCCGCCGCGACCGGCGGCTCGCGATGTCGCTGGTGGTGCCACCGATGCTCCAGGTCCTGCTCTTCGGCTTCGCCCTGGATTCCGAGGTCCGCGATCTGCGCCTGGGCGTGGTCGACGAGAGCCGCACCTTCGAGAGCCGAGAGCTCGTCTCCGCGATCACCGAGAACCGCACCTTCCGGCTCGCCGGCTCCTTCCTCACCGTGAGGGATCTGGAGGAGGCGCTCGCCGCCGGCCGGCTGCACGTGGGCGTCGTGGTGCCCTACGACTTCGCGCGCCTGCGGGCCCGCGGCCGTCCCGCGACCGTCCAGGTGCTGCTCAATGCGGCGAACGCCAACACCGCGCAGATCGCACAGGGCTACGTGGAAGGGGCGGTGGCGTGGCTCAACCGGCGGACCGACGCGAGGGGGGGCGGGACGCGTTCGGCGGCATCGCTCGTGCCCACGGCCGAGGGTGACGACGCGACGGTGACGGCCGCGCGGGCCGGCCCGGCCCGGGTGGAGATCCGGCCGGCCTTCCTCTACAATCCGGGCCTGGTGAACGCGTGGTTCATCGTGACCGGGGTATTCGGCACGCTCATCATCCTCAACGGCTCGCTCGTGTCCGGAGCCACCATGATCCGGGAGAAGGAGCGGGGGACGGTCGAGCAGCTCCTGATGACGCCGGCGAGCGCGCTGGAGGTGATCGCGGCCAAGATGATCCCGCTCTTCGCGCTGCTCATGGGAATGGTCGCCCTCGTGCTGACCGTGGCGCGGATCGTCTTCCACGTTCCCTTTCGCGGCAGCGTCCTGCTCGTGCTCGTGGCGTGCGCCGGCTGCGTGCTGACCGGCATCGGGATCGGCACCTTCCTCTCCACCTTCGCCCGCTCGGCCAACCAGACCCAGCTCATCGGCTTCTTCGTGAACCCGCCACTCGCGACGCTGTCTGGCGCGTTGACTCCGATCGAGGCGATGCCCAAGTGGATCCAGCCGATCACGTATCTGAACCCCATCGCGCACTTCGCCAGCGTCGCTCGCAGCGTGCTCCTGAAGGGGGCCGGGCTCGGGGTGGTCTATCCGCATCTGCTCGCCCTCTTCCTGCTGGCCGTCATCCTGGTCGGGGTGAGCGCCTGGCGCTTCCGCAGCCAGCACAGCTAGCGGAACAGGGCGGTCTAGCGGCTGGGCGCCGGGCGCCTGACCAGCTCCGGGAACGGCCCGGAGATGCGTATGATCTCGTTGAGCTGGAAGACGCCGCTCCGGACGACCGCGACGAGGAGATCGCCGGCCAGCCCGGCCGCGCGGGTCTCGTCGGTGGACGGCACCACCGCGAGGCCGCGGGGCGCGTCGCCGTCGATGAACCGGGCGACGCTCACCCGGGCGCCGTCCGGGGCGAGGACGAAGACCTCGCCCGCCTGACGGTCGGCGGCCAGGACGGTTCCGCCCGGACCGGGGGCGAGGGCCTGGATCACCGGGCCCTCGAGCACGAGCCGGCGCTCGCCACCGGGGCCGACCCGCCAGATCCCGCCCGGCCCCGTCTGCCAAGGCGCCTCGGCACTGCCATCGCTTCCGATCCAGAGGTGATCGGTCTCGTCCATGACGAGCGCGCGCGGCCGGGCGACCCGGAGATCGTCGAGCAAGCGCCCGCTCGCGTCGAGACGGAGGACCGTCCCGCGGTCGCGGTCGGCGACATAGATGACGTCGCCGGCGGTGTTGACCGCGATCCACTCCGGCTGGACCAGGAGCGGCGGCAGGCCCGGATCCGACGGCGTGCCTCCGGCGAAGAACTGGGTCCGCCCGCCCGCCAACCGGTAGACCACGCCGACGCGGCGATCGCGGTCGAAGGTGGTCACGAAGAGCTCCCGGCCCCCGCGCCCCCCACTTACCTGGGCGTTGGTGAGCGGCGGCCCGTGCAGGTAGCGCGGCTCGGTCTGCGGCGTGAACCGCGCGCCGCCGGCCGGAATGCGATACATGCTCGAGAGGTACTCGAACTCGCCGCCGCTGTACCGCCGGCCCGTGCGGGCCAGGTAGAGGGCCCCGGTGTGGTCCACGGCCAGAGTGGCCGTTCCCGGGATGCCGCGTCCATGGGTGCCGGTGGACGCTCCGAAGCCGTCGCCGGTCACGTAGACGCGGGCGGTGAAGCCCGGGGACAGGATGATCTCCGCGCCCGCCGGCGCAGGGGCGACGAGCGCCGCGACGAGGGCCAGCCCCACGCCCCGGCTTCGCATCAGCCGCCTGCCGGGATCGAGAGGACGAAAACGCTGCCTTCTCCGGGCGCCGACTTCGCCCACGCGCGCCCGCGGTGGCGCTCGGCCGCCCTTCGCACGTCGGGCACCTTCAGTCGAGGAGCGCCGCCTGGACGAGCTGGCGGAAGAGGGCGCTGTCCTCGCCGCGCCGCGGGCCGGGCTGCCCCTGCGTCATCCACACGACGACCGTCTGCTCCTTCGGATCGACCCAGAACGCGGTGCCGGCCGCGCCGCCCCAGCGGTACTCGCCCGCCGAGCCGGTCACCCAGTTGAGTCCGGTCTCCTTGCGGACCGCGAAGCCGAGCCCGAAGCCGTAGCCGCGGGCCAAAATTGGCGACGCGACCCGGATGTCGGTGCCGAGGTGATCGGAGGACATGTGGGCGACGGTGGCCCGCCCCAACAGGCGCACCCGATCGAGCTGCCCGCCGTTCAGCAGCATCTGCGAGAAGCGCGCGTAATCCGCCACCGTCCCCGCAGTCCCCGCGCCGCCCGCGTCGTTCTTCTGCGGCACCGTGACATCCAGGAGCGCCACCGCATCCCCGCTCACCGGGTCCTTCGCGAATGGCTGCGCGAGCCGTGCGACCTTACCGTTCGGCACCAGGAAGGCGGTGTCCATCATCTTCAGCGGGGCGAAGATCCGCTCCTGGAGGAATTGCCCGAGGGAGGCCCCCGTGATGACCTCGATCACCCGGCCGAGCACGTCGGTGGACAGGCTGTACTCCCAGGCCGTCCCTGGCTGGTGCGCGAGCGGCACCTTCGCGATCCGCTCGATCTGCTCGGGGGGTGTGACGTCTCGCCAGTCGACGCCTTCCTTCGCGTAGGCCTCCTTCACGCCGGTGTGGCTGGTGAAGCCGCCGTAGACCAGCCCCGAGGTGTGGCGAAGCAGGTCCTGGATCGTCATTTCGCGATCCGCCGGGACCAGGGCGTAGGTCACCTTGCCGGTCTGGGCGTCGACCCGCGGGACGCTCACCTGGAGGCCCTTGAGCTTCGGGACGTACTTCGAGACGGGGTCGTTCAGGAGGAGCCGTCCGTCCTCGACCAGCATCATCACCGCGACCGAGGTGAAGGGCTTGGTCATCGAGTACAGCCGGAAGATCGAATCCTTCGTCATCGGCGTGCCCGCCTGGGGGTCGCGCTGGCCGAGGGCCTCGAAGTAGGCGACCTTCCCACGGCGGGCCACGAGGGCGACCGCGCCGGGATACCGGCCCTTGGCGATCTCGCCCTTGACGATCTCGGTTACCCGCGCGAGCTTCGGCGACGACAGCCCGACCTCCTCGGGCGTCGCGGTGGGCAGGGGTTGGGCCCAGCCGAGCGACGTCGCCGCGCACAGCGAGACGAGCAGGGTGATCACGGCGACGGTTCTCTTCATGGCTGGGGCCTCCTGGCTACTGGCTCTTGAGCCGCATGTCCTCGTAGGACGGCCACGGGTACATCGGGATCGAGTTGATGGTGTGCTCGGCCACCCGCGGGCCCACCCCGATCAATCCCCGCAAGTCCATGAGCGGCGCGAACATGGCGCGGTCGATCGTGAGCTGTTGGATGCGATGGAGCAGGGCTTCGCGCTTGGCCCGATCCCGCTCGCGCGCCTGCTGCAGGAACAGCTCGTCGATGTCGGGATAGCCTCCGTAGGCCGAGGGGCCCTTCGAGTAAATGAACGCTTCCACCCGACTGGCCGCGTTGCCCGAGTTGCCCACCGCGGTCAGGAACAGCCCACGGAGCTTTTTCTCCTGCCAGGCCGCGTAGAAGGTGGCGCGCTCCATCGCGCGCATCCGCACCCGGATCCCGACCGCGTTCAGGTTGTTCAGCGTGGCGTCGGCCACCGTGGCAAAGCCGGGGATGGCCGCGAAGTCACCGGCGTCGAAGCCCTTCGGGAACCCGGCCTCGGCCAGGAGCTGCTTGGCCTTCTGCGGGTCGTAAGGATGCGGCGGGACCTGCAGGGCGAAGTCCATCACGCGCGGGACGATGACGCCCGCGGGCGGGCAGTAGCCGATGCAGGCCGCCTCGTTGGTCGCCTTCCGATCCAGCGCGTAGTTCACCGCCTGCCGCATGCGCTTGTCGCTCCAGGGCGACTTGGGATCCCACTGTTCGGCGAACTCGATCCAGAAGATCGAGGCGTGCCGCGTGTCCACGAGCTGGAGCCGCGGGTCCTTCGTCACCGCCTCCGCCTCGGGTCCGTCCAGGATGAAGGCGAGGTCGGTCTCACCGCTCTTCAGCATGGTCAGCCGGGTGGTGCTGTCGGGCACGCTCTTCATGGTGAGCCGCTTGATGTAGGGCGCGTGCCGCCAGTAGGCGGGGTTGGCCTCCAGGGTCACGTCGATGCCCGGCCGCTGGCTGACGAACTTGTACGGTCCGACACCGACCGGCCGCTGGCGGAACCCGTCGGCCCCGACCTGCTCGAAATACTTCCGGGGCAGCACGATCCCGGACGCGGTGGCGGTGGTCCCGTAGAATGTCATGAAGTCGGGCCACGCCTCCTTCAGATGAAAGCGAATGACGGTCGGGTCGACGACCTCCACCTGGCGAACGCGCGCCCGGAGCTCCCGCGCCCCCGCGCCCTGGTAGCGCTCGAAGCTCCACTTGACGTCGTCGGTGGTGAGGCCGTCGCCGTTGTGGAACTTGAGGCCGCGCCGCAGCTTGAACTCGTAGACGAGGCCGTCGGGGCTCTCGGTCCAGGACTCGGCCAGGCTGGGGGCCATCTTCTGGCCCGGAAGGGGGCGCACCAGCGCATCGTGGATGGCGTAGAGCACGCCGAAGGGCGTGATCTGCGGCGGGGCCGTGGACGGATCGAACCAGCTCGGCGCGAGGGTGACGTGGAAGGAGACCGCCACCTCCCCGGCCGGGGTCTGGCCGCGGGACGGCGGCGGCCCACCCAGAACGAGCGCTGTCGCCAACAGCGAAGCGACCACCAGGCGAGCGAGTCTCGACATCTTTGTCGCTCCCTTCCACCCCTCAGGCGTAGGCGAAGGCGCTGTGGGGGTTGTCGACCAGCAGGGTCTGGATGGTCTTGTCGTCGGCGCCCTTCGCGCGAAGGCGCGGAATCACGTTGACCAGGAGGTGATGGTAGCCGAACCCGCCCCACTTGGTGAGGCAATGCTTGTAGGCGATATCGTGGGACATCAGGACCTGGGCCAGGTGCCCGCGCTCGATCAGGAAGAGGATCTGCCGCATCCGCTCACCGTCGTTGGGCATGTCGAAGGCCGGGTTGTAGGGATAGTAGGAGGTCTCGAGGCCGAAGAGGTCGTACTCGAGGTAGACGCCGGTGGCGGCCAGCTCGAGGAGCACCGCCGGGTCGGCGATGGTGCGCTCGATGTGGCACATGACGGTGCGGCCGAGATCGGCGCCCTCTCTTCCGAGAAAGTCCACGATGTCTAGCGGCAGCCGCTCGTGGCGGCCGGGGTGGATCATCAGCGCCGCCCCGGTGTCGCGCTGGGCGGCCACTGCCGCGCGCACCACTTTCTTCTCGTTCTCCGCCCACGGCCAGGTCGTGCCGATCTCTCCGATGAAGCCGGCACGGACCCCGCTGTCGCCGACGCCGACGGTGAGGTCCGTGACGATCTCGCGCGCGATGTCGTCCACCGTCCTCGTGTCCATGTCCGGCGGGTGCGCCGCGGCCACGTAGTAGCCCGAGCCCATGATGATGTTGAGCCCCGTGGCACGGGCCACGCGCGCGAGCGCGAGCGGATCGCGGGCGAGGCCACGATTGGTCGGGTCCACGAAGGTCTGGCCCCCCGCGTGCTTGAAGAGGAGCGCCTCGTCGCGCGCCACCTTCTCGTCGAGGAGCTGCAGGTTGTCGAGGTTGGAGCTGAAGTGCTGCCGTACCCAGCCGAGATTGGCCAGGCTCACCGGCTGCCGGGCGAGCCCGCGCTCGCTGCCGCCGCTAGGCTCCTTGAACATCACTTCAAAGTCGATGAAGAGATGCTCGTGGGGCAGGGTGACGCCCATCGCCTCCGCGGCGATGGGACCGAGCACCGTCTGGGCTTGACCCGACAGTGGCGTGGGCATCGAGGGCCGGGACCGATGCGCCTAGATGCCCCGGTACACCTCCGTCTCGAACTTGCCGAGCAGATCGATCGCGGCCCCGTCATAGAAGGGAAGGAGCTGGGAGAGGAAGACGCCGCACACCCGCTTGGTGCGATCGATCCAGAAATACGTGTTGGCCAGCCCGGCCCAGGCCAGGGAGTTGGCGGAGCGGCCGGTGGGGAGCGCCTGGGTGTTGATCAGGAAGCTCAGGCCCCACTTCTTGCCCATGCCCGGGAACAGCTCGACGTCGTTGGACAGCGGCGGGATCGCGCTCTCGAGCACGCCGATCTCGAGTCCGCCGATGTGGTTCTGGGCCATGAGCGCGACCGTGTCCTTCCGCAGCACCTGGGCGCCGTTCCACTGGCCGTCGCTCATGATCATCCGGCAGAAGGTCAGGTAGTCGCCGGCCGTCCCGTAGAGGCCGCCGCCGCCCATGAGGAACTCGGGGTCCTGCGGGAGCTCGAACTCGATCGGGGCCAGCGTGCCGTCCGCGCCCCGCTGATGCACCGCGGAGAGCCGTCCGCGCTGGGCGGCCGAGAGCTTGAAGGAGGTGTCCTTCATGCCGAGGGGGCCGAAGATATTGTCCTGGAAATAGCGGTCGAGCTTCTGGCCGCTCATGGCCTCGACCATCTTGCCGACCCAGTCGATGTTGATACCGTAGTCCCACTTGTCTCCGGGATCGAACAGGAGCGGCGTGCCGAGCGCCGCGTTCGTGCAGGTCGTGATGCCCGGGGTGCCGGTCACCTGCTGGAACTGGGCGATGGCCGGGCTCCAGATCTCGTAGCTGAAGCCGGCGGTATGGGTGAGGAGATGACGGAGGGTGATCGGGCGCTTGGGCGCTCGGAGGCGCGGCTTGCCGGCGGCGTCGAAGCCCTCGAGCACCTGCGCGGCACCGATCTGTGGGACCACCTCGCTCGCCGAACGCTCGAGGCTCAGCTTGCCGCGCTCCACGAGCTGCATGGCCGCGGTGGCGGTGATGGCCTTGGTCATCGAGGCGATCCAGACCACCGTGTCGGGTGTCATCGGGGCGGGCTTGCCGATCTCGCGCACGCCGAACGCGCCCTCGTAGAGCACACCCTTGTCGGTGGCCGCGACGGCCACGACGCCCGGGATCTTTTTCGATGCGACGGCCTGGCTCAAGGTCGAGTCGAGGTTCTTGAAGTCCGCCATGGTCAGCCTCCTGTCTCTGAGCGACGGCTGGTGAGCGGTCACTCGTGAGCGGTTGCGCGGTCGGTCTGCATCCGGGCGCCCCCGACGCTACCCCTGCACTCGGCGAAGATCAAGCGCTCAGGCGGGGACGGGAGCCGGCGCGGGCGTGCCGCCGCCGCCACCCCCGCGCCGCCGGCGGCGCCGGCGCCGGCGGGAGCGCCGCGGCGCGCCATCGGCGGGCGCGGTCTCGCCGCCGGGCGAGGACTCCGGGAGCGAGTCGACGTCGCCGTCCGCTCCCTCGGCCTCCGCGGTCGGCGGGACGCGACCACCCGCCGCGGCGTCGGCGAGCGTGATCATGCCGGTCCGACTCACCACCAGCTCGCGGATGCGTCGGAGCCGCGTGATGAGACGAGGCGAGCCGGCTGGCCGGCTGAAGCCGCGCTCCTTGAGCGCGCGGGCGAGCGTGTCGATGAGGACGGCATTGTTGGGGGCGTGGTCGGCCAGCTCGCGCACGACATCGACCAGCTCGTCGTGCGGCGCGGTGTGGGCGCTCGCGTCCGCGTGGGCGCGGGCCGGCTCGGGCGGGCGCGCGGGCACCTGCTGCGGTCCGCCGCCGCGCGACGGCATCGGTCCGCGGCCCCCATCCGGCCGGCCTCGGCCGCGACCCCGCCGCCTGCCGCGTCCGCCTCGCCGCCCGCGGCCCTCGCGGGGCGCCGGGGCCTCCTGCGGCACCGTCTCTTCGGGCGCGGAGAGGCCGGTGAGGCCGCGGTAGGAGAGGCGGCGATACTCCACACCCAGCACCGCGGCCACGTCGCCGACCGCGTCGAACGCACGATCGTCCGAGATGATCTCGATCAGGTCACCCGGCCGGGCGCTCCCGAGCCAGACGCCGGCGCTCACCGCGATCCGCAGATCGCTCCAGTCCCGCACGCCGGTGGAGGGCGCGCTGTGGACCAGGTGGGCGCCGCGCCGGGCGAGCAGGCGCGCGCTGTCGGCGCCGATGACGCGCCAGTTCCCGACCGCGATCAGCTCGACGCGCCGGTCCCGCCGGTCGATCGCGAGGTGATCGAGGACCCGGCTGATGTGGTCGGCCCGGCTCGAGTTCTCGACGTCGACGAAGATCGCCCGGCGTCCGGACGGCAGGGCAGGAGCGGGCGCAGGCGGCTTGACGCGGCCGGCAAAGACCCGCTCGGGCGTGACCGTCCGCACGGCGGGCAGCGTGTTCGCGGGCTCGGCGGCGGTGGCCGGGGCGGGCTCGGCCCGCCTCAGGTTCGGCTTCTTGACGGTCCTGCCGCTGCGGGCGGGAGGCTTGCGCTTTGCCATGAGTGCTGAGCCTAGCAGAAGTCGCGTCACGGGGAGCGGGAAGCCTGCCGGCTAGTCGAGCGCCCGGGTCAGGATGGCTCCCTCGACGGCGTCCATTCGAAGGTTGAGAGTGGCCGCGATGGTCGGCGCCACGTCGCGGCTCCTGATCTGCCCGAGCGGCACGCCGCGGCGGATGCCCGCGCCGACGGCCAGGAAGAAGGCGGCGTTGTCGGCGTAGATCGGCCGCTGGCCATGCGTGCCCAGGTATTTGGGGGCGCCGTGCTCGTCCGGCCCCTCCGCCGCGTCGCCGTAGGAATAGCCGGGCGCGGCCTCGAACATCACGTCGGCGACCTGGTGGTGGTCGGCGGGCGCGGGCAGGCCCAGAGCCTCGTACTCGTTCGCCGGCCACATCCCGCTCACGCCTTCCATGGTCGCGATCTCTCGAGCGAGCTGGTCGACCGCTCCGGAATCCGCGTCGAGACGGTAGAGGGCGCCCGCGCCGTGATTCATCACGAAGCGGGCCTCCCGTTGCGCGCCGAGCTTCCGCAGCCGTACGTTGGGCCGGATCTCGCGGTGCGCGTCCAGGAAGCCGTGATCCGAGACGACGAACACCGCGACTTCGTCGAGGCCGGAGGCAGGGAGCGAGTCGAGGAAGCTCCCGATCAGGCCGTCCACGTATTCGAGCGCCCAGTAGGCCTCGGGGCTCCGCGGGCCGTAGAGGTGCTGGAAGCTGTCCACGCAGAGGAAGTGCAGGAGCAGCAGCGCGGGCTCATGGCGGTGGGTCACGTGGGCCGCCACGCGGCCGACCATCTCGTCCTTGTGAAAGCGCTTGGGCAGGAGCGCCCACTCGCCCTGCCGGTGCATCGGGTACCCGAGCGCGGAGAGCTCCTCCCACACCGCCCGCGCAGTCTGCGTCTCGAAGACGCGCTGATCCTTGAAGAAGGGCAGGTTGAAGTCGAGCGTGGTCGCGTTGCGGGTGGCCGGCCAGTCGACGGCCGCGGTGCGCAGGCCGGCCCGGTGGGCGACGTCGTAGACGGTGGGCGCGCGCAGGAGGTCGGGCGCGTCGTAGATGGGGTCGCCGGTCAGATCCTCCGGCGTCCGCGTCTCCCGGTTCAGGATGTGGTTGGCCACCACGCCGTGGGTCCGCGGGCTGACCCCGGTGACCATGCTCACGTGGGTCGGCCACGTGGTGGTCGGGAACACGGCCTCCATGGAGGTGGCGATGGCGCCGCGCTCGGCGAGCCTCCGGAGACGAGGCAGGCGCGCCCGCGGATCATCCCAGTAGAACGCCGCGAAGCCGTCGATGCTGATGACGACGACGCGGGGTCTCATGACGATCTATGCCGTCGCGGCCGCCCGGGCGCGGGCGCGGTACTTCTCGAGGTTGCCGCCCGACTTGAGCTTGCCGGGCAGCGGGTGGCCGACCACGCGCTCGGCGAGCTGCCCGGCCTCGATCATGGCGTCGAGGTCGATGCCGGTCTCGACGCCCAGCTCCTGGCAGAGGAACACGAGGTCCTCGGTGGTCACGTTGCCGGCCGCGCCCTTGTGAGCCGCGAACGGGCAGCCGCCCATGCCGGCCACCGCGCTGTCGAAGCGGTCCACGCCCATCTCGAGGGCGGCCAACACGTTGGCGATCGCGAGCGCGCGCGTGTCGTGCAGGTGCAGCTTGATCGCCGTCTCGGGCCACCGGTCGCGCACCGCGCCCACCAGGCGCTTGATCTGGAGCGGATTCGCCCAGCCCATGGTGTCGGCCAGACCGATGCCGCCCAGGCGCGAGCCGCAGCCGGTCGCCCGCTCCTCCACCTTCTCGAGGACCGCGACCACGCGTGAGGTCTCGACGTCGCCTTCGTAGTTGCAGCCGAAGGCGGCCATCACGCCCACGTCGATCCAGTCCATGCCGAGGTCCCGGTAGCGTCCGGCCCATCCGGGCAGCTCGGCGATCTTCTCGTCCACGCTCCGATTCGTGTTCTTCCGCATGAACACGTCGCTGGCCGCCACCCCGAACATGGGCCGGAGCGCGAGAGCCTCCCGCAGGCTCGCGGCCCGCTCGAGGCCGGCCACGTTGAGCCAGATCGCCTCGTAGGCGACGCCGGGCGCGCGCTTGATGCCCGCGACCATCTGCTCGGCGTCGGCCATCTGGGGGACCCACTTCGGGCTCACGAAGGAAGTGAACTCGATGGTCCTCACCCCCGTGTCGGACAGCGCATCCACCAGCGAGATCTTCTGCTCGAGGCTGATGCCGCCCTTCTCGAACTGGAAGCCCTCGCGGGGGCCGACTTCCTTGATGTACACCTGCTTCGGCATGTCGCTCATGCGATGACCCTCCGTGACGCCAGCGCGTCGATCTCGTCTCGCGGGAGCCCCAGCTCCTGCAGGATCTCCCGAGTGTGTTCCCCGAGCCGCGGCGCGGCGCGGCGCAGTCCCATCTCGAACGCGGTGCTGCGCACCGGGAGCTTGGGCAGCTTGGCCATTCCGCGGCCCGGCAGGGGGGTGGCCACGAATTGCCCGGCCGCATTCAGATGCAGATCGTCCACCAGCTGGTCCGGCCGTCGCAGCGGCGCGAATGGCACCCGCGCGCGCTCCAGGCGCAGGGACAGCTCCCCGCTCGGGTAGCGCCGCATCTCCTCCGCGATGCGGCCGGGCAGCCAGTCGCGCGCGGACACCCGCTTGGCATTGTCGTCGAGCCGCTCGTCGGCCAGCAGCTCCCCGAGCCCGAACTCGGCGCAGAAGCGCTCCCAGTGGCCGTTGGAGGTGATGCCGATGAAGATCTGCTCGCCGTCGGCCGCCGCGAAGAGGTGATAGACGCCCCAGCCCATGCGGGTGCCCTGCCGGATCTCGGGCATGGGCACGGAGGGCTCGCCGGTCGCCGCGTACTGCGCGAGCCACTGGCCCACCCAGAAGACGGTGGTCTCGTAGAGCCCGGAGGTGATCTTCTGCCCGCGGCCGGTTGCGGCGCGCTGGTGGAGCGCCGCCAGCACCGCGATCACCCCGTAGGCGGCGGCGCCCACGTCCACGATCGAGGCGCCCGCGCGCAGCGGCTGACCGCGCGGGCCGGTCATGAAGGCGAGGCCGGCCGACATCTGCGCGAGCTCGTCGAGGAACGGGCGGGCCTCGTACGGTCCCGGCAGGAAGCCCTTCAGGGCGAGGTAGATGAGGCCGGGATTGGCGCGGGACAGCACGTCGTAGCCGAGCCCCAGCCCCTCCACCGCGCCGTGGGCGAAGTTGTCGATCACCACGTCGGAGGCGGCCGCGAGACGCAGGAACAGCGCGCGCCCGTCGGCCGAGCCCTTCAGGTCGATCGCGATGGAGCGCTTGTTGCGGTTCAGGAAGTGGAAGTTGGCCGAGGTCCCGGCCGGCATCGTGCGCGACTGATCGCCCTCGCCCGGCCGCTCCACCTTGATGACGTCCGCCCCGAGATCGGCCAGGAGCAGGCCCGCCGAGGGCCCCGCGATGATGTGGCCAAGCTCGAGAACGCGGACGCCCTCGAGCGGTAGCGCGCCGGTCATGTCGCTCCGCATTGTACTGCAACGCGGGCGCCGATCGCTTGCGAGCCCACGAGCGCTCTGATACCGTCGCGCGCATCGGCGATGACCACGATTTCTCCTCCGGCGCTCGTCGTGGCCGGCACCGCGAGCTCCGTCGGCAAGACCACCGTGACCCTGGGTCTGCTCGCGGCGCTGCGCCGCCGCGGGCTCATCGTGCAGCCGTTCAAGGTCGGGCCGGACTTCATCGATCCCGGCCTGCATGAGATCGCGGCGGGCCGGCCGTCGTACAGCCTCGACGCCTGGATGTGCGGCCGCGAGCACGTGGTCGACCTTGTCGCCTCGCGGGCGGCCGGCGCCGATCTCTGCCTGGTCGAGGGCGTGATGGGCTGCTTCGATGGCGTGGACGGCACGAGTGACGACGGCTCCACCGCCCAAATCGCCAAGTGGCTCGGCGCGCCGGTGATCCTGATCGTGGACGCGAGCGCCCAGTCGCGCAGCGTGGCCGCCACCGTGCAGGGCTTCGAGCGCTTCGATCCGAAGCTGGAGGTCGCCGGGGTGATCTTCAATCGGGTGGGCGGGGATCGGCACGCCCGGTGGCTGGCCGAGGCGGTGGCCAACGCGTGCCGCGCGCGGCCTCTGGGAGCGCTTCGCCACGAGGACGGTCTCGTGCTGCCCGAGCGGCATCTGGGCCTGCACACCGCCGCGGAGGGCGTGCTGACCGAGGCGCGGCGACGCCGACTGGCGGAGGCGTGCGAGCGGTTCGTGGACCTGGACGCGCTGCGCGCGCTCGGGCGGCCACTCGCGGGGGCGTCGGCGGCCGAGCCGGCGGCCGCCGCGCCCCCGCTCGCGCGGATCGGCGTGGCTCGCGACGAGGCGTTCCAGTTCTACTACCCGGAGAACCTCGAACGCCTGCGTGGAGCCGGCGCCGAGCTCGTATTCTGGAGCCCGCTCGAGGATGCGCGCCCCCCGGAAGTCGATGGCCTCTACTTGGGTGGCGGCTACCCGGAGTTGCACGGTGCCCGGCTCGCGGCCAACAGCGCCTGCCGCGACGCGGTGCGAGGCCTCGCAGCGGCGGGCCGGCCGATCTACGCCGAGTGCGGCGGGCTGATGTACCTGGCGGAAGGGATCGAGGACCTGGAGGGCGAGCGCCACGCCATGGTGGGCCTGCTCCCGACGACCGTCCGCATGCACCCGCGTCACCTCACGCTCGGCTACACCGAGGTGCGCTTCCGCGCCGACACGATCCTGGGTCCGGCCGGCCGGGTGGCGCGCGGCCACGAGTTTCACTTCTCGACCAGCGATCCGGTCCCGGCCTCGGTGGAGAGGGCCTGGCGGCTCGAGCAGCCCGGCGGCGGCGTCCGTGACGAGGGCTACGTCGCGGGACGGCTCCTCGCGACCTACGCGCATCTGCACTTCGCATCGAACCCCGGGTTGGCGCCGGCCTTCGTCGAGGCATGCCGGCGGGCGCGCGGGTGAGCCGGGACCGGATCATGCCCGTGCCTCCGGCCTGCGCCGACGCGACGGGCGCGCTCGTGTCCGCCTTGCTCGGCGCGCTCGATCGCGTGGAGTGGGTGCAGCGCTACTTGTTTCCCCCGCGCGCGCCCCGGCTCGCCGAGCAGCTCACGCCTCACGCCGAGCGCCTCGCCGGCCCGCTCCGCGCGTTCGAGGCGCAGGAGTGGCCGGATGATCTGCGCTTCCTCCGCGAGCGGCTCGTCCGCGTCACCGGGCAGGCCCTCGAGCTGATCGCCGCCTTCGCAACCGCGGCCGAGGCGGGCGAGCCGATCGACCTCTACCGCGCGCTGCGCCGCTTCGCGCCGCTGCAGGAGGCGCTCTACCCACTGTGCCCGGTGCTCAACCCGGTGAGCCGCTGGTTTCTCGAACCTGAACGGCGCGACGACGACGGACTGGTCGCCCGCCTGCACGATGCCGCCCTCCGCGAGGACGGCGCGCGGGTCGGGGTGCTGCACGCCCGCAACGACCGCGGCGAGCGGGGCGGGCTCTCGCTCTACGTGCCCGAGACGTGGGACGGCCGGTCCCCGGCCCCGCTGGTGGTGGCGCTGCACGGTGGCAGCGGCCATGGCCGCGACTTCCTGTGGAGCTGGCTCCGCGAGGGGCGCGCGCGAGGCGTGCTGGTGCTGGCCCCGACCGCGGTGGACCGCACGTGGTCGATCATGGGCGGGGAGGACGTCGACGCCCCGCGGCTGCGCGGGGCGGTGGAAGAGGTGGCCGCGCGCTACGCGGTGGATCGCTCGCGCGTGTTGCTGACCGGCATGTCGGACGGTGCCACCTACGCGCTCCTCTGCGGGCTTGGGGACGGGATGCCCTTCACCCACCTGGCGCCGGCCTGCGGGGTGTTACACCCGTTCCTGCTCGCCCGCGGCGGCATCGAGGGCGCGCGCGGGCGGCCGATCTACCTGGTGCACGGCGCGCTCGACTGGATGTTCCCGGTCGAGACCGCGCGCATGGGCCGCCAGGCCCTCGAGGCCGCCGGCGCCCGCGTGGTCTATCGGGAGGTCGAGGATCTCTCGCACACCTATCCGCGGGACGAGAACCCGCGGATCCTCGACTGGCTGGTCGGTCCGGTCACGCCGGCGGGGGTGCCGCCGCGAAGCGGTTGATGGGCAGCGGCGTCGCCACCGCGCTCCGGCACGCGGCCGCCAAGTAGGGCGCCATCTGCTCCGCCAGCCGCCACGCCTGGGCGCTCTGTGCGCGCTGCCGGTCGGCCGCTTCCTGGGCGCGGGCGTAGATCCGCGCCTCGTCCACCGTGGTCACGCGGCCGCGCTCCACGACGATCTGACCGTTGACCAGGACGGTATCGACGGCCGCGCCGGTCTCCGCGTAGACGAGGGCCTTGACCGGATCGGCGAGGGGAGTGAGGAAGACGGAGTCGGCGCGGAGCAGGACGAGATCCGCCTTGCCCCGCGGCGCGATCACGCCGAGGTCGCCCGCCTGGCCGAGGACGCGCGCGGTGCCCGTGGTGGCCAGACCCCAGACGGTGTCCGCGTCGAGCCACCGGGCGGTCTCGTGCGGGAAGCGGATGGTGCTGATCACCGAGGCGATGCGGAGTGCCTCGAAGAGGTTCTGGTTGTCCGCGCACACCGAGCCGTCGGTGCCGAGGCCCACCGCCACCCCGCGGTCCAGCATCTCGCGCACCGGCGCGATGCCGCAGCCCAGGCGCAGGTTGCTCCCGGGATTGTGGGCGACCGCGGCGCCCGCGTCGGCCAGCATGCGCAGCTCCAGGTCGGTGAGCCAGATGGAATGGGCGCCGACGAAGCCGGGGCCGAGCACGCCGTGCTCGGCCAGGCGGGCCACGATGGACTTGCCCCAGCGACGGTGGCTCTGGATCACCTGCACCTTGGACTCGGCCAGGTGCGTATGGATGCCGACGCCGTACTCGCGGGCCAGCGCGGCACAGCCGTCCAGGAGCTCGTCGGTGGCCTGGTTCGGGATGGTGGGCGCCACGCCGATGCGTACGCGCCCGTCGGCGCCCCCGTGCCAGCGGCGGATGGCCCGCTCGGTCAGGCCCAGCAGCCCCTTGGTCGGCGCCGGCCGCATCGCGTCCACGACGCGACGCAGGTCGGGCGGGAGCTGGTCGGCCAGGTCGGGCACCGTCTGGTAGAAGACCACGTCGGCCACCGCCGGGGCGAGGACGACGCGCACTCCGACGTCGGTATAGGCACGCACCACGGCCTCGAAGGCCTCGTCGGTGATGGCCGGCACCGCCATATAAAGGTCGTAGGCTGCCGTGCAGCCGGTCTTGAGCATCTCGATGGCGCCGATGGCGGCCGAGAGGTACTCGTCCTCAGACGTTCGAAATCCATAGTTTGCGCTGGTGTGGTTCAGCAGATCCTCGAGGGTCCAGCTGCCAGCGCGCCCGCGGGCCAGGTGACTGGCCGCATGGGTGTGGGCATTGCCGAGGCCGGGCAACACGATGCGACCGGTGGCGTCGATCAGCCCTGCGTCGGCGGGCGCGGCGAGGGCCGGCCCCACCGCCTCGATGCGGTCGCCCTCCACCAGGATGTCGGCCCGGGTCAGGGCCGCGGGCGTACCCGCCAGGATCTGCCCTCCGCGGATCAGCAGTGCCATGCTCGCCTCCGGTGTGATGCGTTCGTCAGACCGCGCCCGAATCCGAGGACGGCTGCGTGGCCAGATCGTCGAGGTGGGCGACGCAGTTGAGCAGCCGCACGCGCCACGGCGCGCGCTCGTCGATGACCGTCAGCCCGGTGTTCTCCCAGCGCTCCGGCGCGGCCTGGCCTTCGGGCAAGGTCAGGTGCCGGGCGGCCAGCGAGCGGCAGACCAGCCCGTGGGTGACGACGGCCAGGTGCCCCTTCGCGGCCGCGAGGCGGTCCCGCACGAGGACCCAGGCGCGATCGACGCGCGCGTCGAACACCTCCCACGTCTCGCCGTTCGGCGGCGCGTAGCCCGGCGCGAACATATCGAAGCCGAGCTCGGCATAGGGCGTGCCCCGGATGTCGCCGAAGTCGCGCTCCCGGAGCAGGGGATCGTGGCGAACCGGTAGGCCGGTGACCCGACCCAGATGCTCGGCGGTCTGCGCGGCGCGAGCGAAATCGCTCGAGAGGATGCCGGCGATGCCCTCACGCTCGAGTCGCTTCGCCAGCCGCTCGGACTGGGCGGCGCCACGGGGCGAGAGCGGGTTGTCGGGGAGCTGGACGGTGCGCGAGGCGTTGCCGAGTGTCTCGCCGTGCCGGATCAGGAAGATCAGATGACACGCTCTCGGCGCAGCTCCGCCACGTCGGCCGGCGTGTAGCCGAGGCCGGTCAGGATCTGGTCCGTGTGCTGGCCGAGCTTGGGCGCGGTCCGGCGCACGGCTACCGCGCTGGCCGACATCCGCACCGGGGTGCGGATGTGGGGCACGCGACCGAGCTCTGTGTCCTCGGCGTGGACCACCATCTCGCGGTGCTTCACCTGGGGATCGGAGAACAGCTGCTCGTAGTTGTAGACCGGCCCGCAAGGCACGCCCGCGTCGTCGAGCGCCTTGATCCAGTGGGCGGTGGGCGCGGTGGCCAGCACCGCGGTGATCTCCTTCTCGAGCGCGAAGCGATGCTTCCTCCGCTCGGTCGCCCGGCTGAAGCGCGCATCCTGCAGCCACTCGGGGTGCCCGAGCGCTCGGGCGCAGCGCTCCCAGATGGATTGACCGGCGGCGCCGATCATCATGTAGCCGTCCTTGGTCTCGAAGCGCTGGTAGGGCGCGTTCTGGCGATGGCGCGAGCCCATCCGGACGGGCTCCACGTGGTCCGCCAGCCAGCCCGCGCTGGTCCAGGAGGAGAAGCCCACCGCGGTCTCGAGGAGCGAGCACTCGATCTTCTGCCCCTGTCCGGTGCGCTGCCGCTCGTAGAGCGCAGCCAGAATGCCCTGCGCGCCCCACATCCCGGTGCCGAGGTCGCAGATGGGTAGGCCCACCGAGGTCGGCGGGCCGTCGGGCTCTCCGGTGACGTGCATGATCCCGCCCATACCCTGAGCGATCAGGTCGAAGCCGCCCTTCTCGCGATACGGGCCGTCCGAGCCGAAGCCGGAGAGCTGGGCGTAGATCAACCGAGGGTTCATCTTCTGCAGGGCGTCCCAGCCGAGCCCCGCCCGGTCCATGACGGTCGGGCGATAGTTCTCGACGAGCACGTCCACGGAGGCGACCAGCTTGAGGAAGACCTCACGGCCGTTCGGCCCCTTGTAGTCGAGGGTCAGGCTCTTCTTGTTGCGGTTGATGTAGCGGAAGTAGGGATTGCGCTCACTGCCGTCGCCCATGGCGCGGGAGGAGTCCCCCCCGCCGGGCCGCTCGAGCTTGATCACCTCCGCGCCCATGTCGGCCAGGATCATGGTGCAGTAGGGGCCCGCCATGTGCTCGGTCATGTCCAGCACCTTCAAGCCGTCGAGCGGGCCCCGCGCGCTCTGGTCAGCCATGCGGTCCGTTCCCCTCGATGTCGTGGGCGTGGCCGAGCACGTGCGCGACCGCGATCTGATGGAAGACCAGGGCCAGCGGGCCGACGACGCCCCCGGCCGAGCGGATGCGGCGGCCGAACAGCTCGTCGTCCGCCGCCTCCACCGCCTGGATGGTGGCGGCGCGATTCTTCTCGAACTCGGCGAGCAGCTCGGTGACCGTCATGTGCTCGCGCTTGGCCACCTGGCGCTCGTTGTAGGCGTCATTGCCACCCTTCATGGTGCGGGTGGGTGGCGTCTCCTCGGCATGCTGCGGCGGCGTCCGCGCGATGTCGATCAGCCGTGGGTAGCTCCACTCGATCGACGCGATGTGGGCCAGGATCTGCCGCCCGTTCCAGCCGTTCTCGTAACGACCTTCCTCGAGGCGCGCCGGCGCGAGGCCGCGGACGATGCGCACCACTTCGTCGCGGCTATCACGCAGCGCCCGCACCAGCTCCGCCCTCGACGGCGCGCGCTCGGTGGTCACCGCCCGGTAGTCAGTCATGGCGGCAGAATGCGGCTGGGCGCGGGGCCTGTCAAGCCGGACGCCCGATCGCCGCGCCCGCGGTCCGTGGCGCCGATGGCGACGCCGCCCAGCACCAGCGCGATGGCGGCCCCGTGCGACACGGTCAGCGGTTCGCCCAGCCAGAGCCTCGCGGCGATCACGCTCACCGTCGGCGTGGCCAAGAGGCCGAGTGACGTGGTGACGGCGGGAAGCAGCCGGCTGGCCGTCGCCGCCGCCCAGCAGGCGACACCGGTGCCCGCGATGCCGAGGTAGAGCAGCAGCAGGGTGAGCGACGGACTCCAGTCCACCTGGGACCGGGGCTCGATCGCGAGCGCGATCGGCGTCAAGGCCAGGGTGGCGAGCAGCGTCTCCCAGGGAATGAGCGCGAAGGGAGTCGGCCCTGGCCGCGCGCGCTCGAGGTCACGTCAGCCGCGACGCTGCGGGTGAGCGAGGAGGCGGGGCACGAGCGCGATACTGCCGCGACGGGGCGGGCGGCGTCAAGGCGAGCGGTGGTAAGATCCGACCGCGAGCAGGAGGGCTCGAGCCATGGTGACGCTGCTGACGGAATCGGGTGAGTACGCGGCTTCCGGGGCTGAAGCGCGGGGCGAGGCGCTGTGGTGTCCCGCGCGGGACGCGGAGGCGGCCACCGGCTGGGTCGCGAAGCCGGAAGGGCTCTGCCGGGGCGAAGTCTGCGTGCCGCTGCCCGCAGGTCGCGGGCGGGAGTTCGTCGACGGCGGGCGCATCAACCTGGCCGCCCTGTGGCGTCACCTGGGTCGGCCGGTGCTGCACAGCGACCGCGGGCACGTCTGGGTCCTCGCGGAGAGCGCGGGCGATCGGGCGACCGCGCTCGCCTCACTGCAGGCGCCGGACTTCACGCTGCCCGACGTCGCGGGGCGCCCGCATCGGCTCTCCGATCACCGGGGCAAGAAGGTCCTGCTCGTCACCTGGGCCTCCTGGTGAGGGTGCCGCCGCGACCTGCCCGTGTGGCAGGCGCTCTACGAGGAGCTGGCGGACCGCGGCCTCGTCGTCATCGCGGTGGCCATGGACAGTCGCGAGGGCGATCCGCTGCCGTGGATCGAGGCGGCCAAGCCGACCTACCCCGCGCTGATCGATCGCGACCATCGGCTGGCCGAGCTCTACGGAATCGTGAACGTGCCGCAGGCGGTGTGGATCGACGAGGCCGGTCGCATCGTGCGCCCGGCGGAGCCCGCCGGCGCCTATGAGGGCTTCCGCAAGATGAACCGCGCGACCCGCGAGATGCCCGAGGACGTGGCCCGGCTCACCACGCAGGCGAGGACGACCTATCTCGACGCCATCCGCGACTGGGTACGCAACGGGGCGAAGAGCGCGCACGCGTTCGCTCCCGATCAGGCTCGCGGACACCTGCCCGCGCTGACCGAGAGCGCGGTGAGGGCGCAGGCCATGTTCCGGCTCGGCCAGACCCTGCTCCGCCTCGGTGAGACCGCCGAGGGCCAGCGTCTCCTCCAGCACGCGAGCCGGCTCCATCCGGAGTCCTGGTGCATCTGGCGCCAGGGCGCCGACGTGACCGACCAGGGGCTGGCGGCTCTGCCCGACTTCTGGGAGCGCGTGGACGCGCTCGGGGAGAAGCGCTACTACGCGCCGGTGGACATGAAGGGGATGCCGTAGACGCCCCGGCATGAAGCTCCCGCGCTTCGGGCTCAACCGCTTCGACTCTCGCTCCGTGGACGTGTTCGTCGCGGACGTCCGCCGGGCCGAGCAGCTCGGCTGGGACGCCGCCCTCCAGCCGGACTCGCAGCTCCGGCGCCGTGACACCTACGTGCTGCTCGCCGCGGCGGCGCGCGCGACCGAGCGCATCGCGCTCGGGCCGCTGCTGGCCAATCCGGTGAACCGGCATCCCACCGTCACCGCGTCCTCGATCGCCACCATCGACGAGCTGGCGCCGGGCCGCGTCTTGCTCGGCTGGGGTGTGGGCGATACCGCGGTGCGGCTGGCCGGGCTGAAGCCGGCGCGGGTGAAGGAGCTGGAGGCGAGCACGCGCCTCATGCGGGCGCTGCTCGACGGAGAGGCCGTGGAAGTCGGCGCGGCCCGGCCGGCGCGGCTGCCGCATCACCGCCCGGTCCCGATCTGGATCGCGGCCGGCGGCCCGAAGACCCTTCGCATGGCCGGCAGCGTGGCGGACGGCGTGTTCATCCGCGTCGGAACACACGCCGCGAACATCGCCACCGCCGTGGAGGCCATCCGAGCCGGCGCCGCGGACGCCGACCGCGATCCGGCCACCGTGAAGCTCGCCGCCATCTTCCACACCGTCCTGGTGGACGAGCCAGAGCGTGCCCTCACCATGGCCAAGTCCATGGCCGCCGGCTACTACGAGTACTCGCCTGCGCTCTTCGATCCGCCACGCTTGACGTGGACCGGGCCCGACCCGGAGACGCTCAAGCGCACCAGCGGCGTCTGGCCCGACTTCCACCACGCTCCGGACCTGGAACAGAGCGGCCGCGTAGTCGACTTCCTGCCGGTGTCCGCCGCTGACACCTTCAGCCTGCGCGGAGGACCCGCCGAAGTGGCCCGCCGTCTCGTCGACACGCTGCGCGCCGCTCCGGCCAGCTTCGACTACGTGATCCTTCACCCGATCCCCGACCCGAAGTGGCCCGCGGACCCGGACCACGACTACACCGCCCGAATGGCCCGCGAAGTCCTCCCGCAGGTGCGCAAGGAATTGGAAGCCAGGTAGCCATCCGAGCCCGTCACCCCACTCGGGGCGGGGCGGCCAGCGGGTGCAGCACGTCGATCGTCCAGCCCACGTCCAGCCGTTCCCCGAGCCATCTTGCGCATGCTGTCCGCGCATGGAGCCGGATGCCCTGCGCATCATGCTGCGCCCGCAACGTGGCGGCGACAGAGTAACGTGCGACTCTACACTCCGGTCGCGGGACCGCCTGGAAGCGTTCAGGGTGCGTGAAC
>Ga0207684_10000781_pt1 | contig 36974 bp, 31 predicted proteins | sample KBSK5501metaG_FD_184342 | JGI IMG/M metagenome (GOLD analysis project Ga0207684, IMG submission 184342) | Corn, switchgrass and miscanthus rhizosphere microbial communities from Kellogg Biological Station, Michigan, USA - KBS K5-50-1 metaG... | ecosystem: Host-associated > Plants > Roots >... | reverse complement strand
GTGACGTGCTCGTGCCCGCCGCCACCGAGAACGTCATCACGCGTAAGAACGCCCCGCAGATCAAGGCGAAGATCATCTGCGAAGGGGCGAACGGGCCCACGACGGCGGCGGCCGACGAGATCCTCGAGAAGAAGGGCATTTTCGTCATTCCCGACATTCTCGCGAACGCCGGCGGCGTGACCGTGAGCTACTTCGAGTGGGTACAGGACCGCGGCGGCTACTTCTGGGACGAGGACACCGTGAATCGGCGCCTCGAGAGCATCATGGTGCGCGCGTTCAACGAGGTCGCGGCCACCACGGAGAAGTACAAGGTGAACACCCGCATCGCCTCGTACATCGTCGCGGTCGATCGGGTGGCGGCGATGCATCGGCTGCGTGGGATGTATGCCTGATGCGCTATCGCGTCGTCGCGGTGGGCCGCGTGCGGGACGCGGCGCTCCGCGCGGCCTGTGACGGGTACCTCGAGCGCCTGCGCCACTACACACGGGTCGAGGAACGGGAAGTGAAGGACGAGGCGCGAATCCTCGAAGGGGTGCCCGAGGGATCGCGCCTCGTCGCGCTGTCCGAGGCCGGAGAGCAGTGGACGTCGGAACAGCTCGCCGATTGGACGGCGCGCTGGGAGCTGGACGGCCGGGACGTGGCCTTCGCAATCGGCGGCGCGGAGGCGCTCCCCGCCGCGGTGTTGCAGACCGCCGAGCGCACCTGGAGCCTCTCCCGGCTGACGTTCCCGCACGAGCTGGCCCGGGTGATCGTGTACGAGCAGCTGTACCGCGCGTACACCATCCGCCGGGGGGAACCCTACCATCGCGGATCCTGAGCTGACACCGGCGGACCGGGCGGCGCTCCTGGGCCTGGCGCGGGCGACGCTGGAAGCGCACCTCGAGGGCCGGCCCCTCCCGCCGGTGGGCGGCGTGCCCGGTGCGGCGCTGAAGCGCGGGGCGTTCGTGACCCTCACCGAGCGCGGGGCGCTGCGTGGCTGCATCGGCCACATCGCGGCCGATCGCGAGCTCGGCGCCGTCGTGCAGGAAATGGCGGTCGCGGCGGCGCGGGATGATCCGCGCTTCGCCCCCGTCACGCGCGAGGAGCTGGGCTCCCTCGCCCTCGAAGTCTCCGTGCTCTCCGAGCCCACGCGGCTCCCCGCGCCCGTAGACGCGATGCGCGTCGTGGTCGGTCGGGACGGCTTGATGGTGCGACGCGAACGGCTCGTGGGCCTGCTCCTCCCCCAAGTGGCACACGAGTATCATTGGGGGCCCGAAGCGTTTCTCGCGGCGGCCTGCCGCAAGGCCGGGCTGCCGCCGGAGGCGTGGCGGGAACCGGGAACAGAAGTCTTCACGTTTCAAGCGGACGTGTTCGGAGAAGACGAGTGATACCCAAGATCGTCGCCACGCCGATCGCGCCCCTGGCGCTGCCCGAGCCGCGCATCGCCCCTCGGCGAGTGGCGCCGGACGTGGTGGCGGCCGCGCTCCCGGGGCCGGGGCGCGATCGGCTCGCGGCGGGCGAGGTCCTGGTCGTCACGACCGGCCAGCAGCCGGGGCTCTTCACCGGGCCACTGTACACCGTTTACAAGGCGCTCTCGGCCATCGCGCTGGCGCGACGGCTCGAGCGCGAGCGGCGGGTGCCCGTCGTGCCGGTGTTCTGGGTCGCCGGGGACGACCATGATTTCGCCGAGGCGAACCACACCTGGTTCTTGAACGCCGGTGGTGACCTCGTCCAGATCGTGCTGCGCGAGCGCGCGGCGGATGCGCCGCTCGTCCCGGTGGCACGCGAGCCCTGTGGTCCGGACATCGTGGCGGCGCTCGCCCAGCTCCGGGACGGTACGCCGGAGACCGAATTCAAGGCCGGCGTGATCGCATGGCTCGAGCGCTGGTACCGTCCCGAAGCCACCCTCGCGGACGCGTTCGCTGGGGCGCTGGACAGTGTGCTCGGGCCGCGCGGGCTTGTGGTGCTGCGCGCCTACGATGCCAGCGCCAAGAAAGTGGCCGCCCCCTGGGTGCTCAAAGGGCTCGACCTGACGCTCTCGGACGGATACACGCCGGTGTTGGTGGAGGCCCGCCAGGGGCGGGACCGGCTCCAACGCGAGGGCGAGGCCTTCGTGACACGCCGCAGCGGGGAGCGGTTTTCCCGCGCGCAGCTCGAGCGCATCGCCGTCGAGGCACCGGACCGCCTCTCGCCCAACGTGCTGCTGCGACCCGTGGTGGAGGCGACGTTGCTCCCCACCGTGGCCTACGCGGCGGGACCGGCGGAGCTCCAGTACCTCCAGGACGCGGTGCCCTTGTACGAGGCGCTCGGCGTGACGCGCCAGCTTCCGGTGCCGCGCTGGTCCGGCGTGATCGTGGAGGGCCGCGTCGAGAAGCTGATGGAGCGCCACGAGATCGATCTCGCGGCGTTCGATGGCAAGCCGGGCGAGCTCGAGGCGCGCCTCGTCCGGCACGAGCTGCCGCCCGAAACCGTGGCGACGCTCGCGACGCTGCGCAGCGGTATCGAGGAGCAGTACGGCCGTCTGCTCGCGTCCGTCGTGAAGATCGATCCGACGCTCGAGCGAACGGTCGAGTCGGCACGCAACGCGGCCCTCGCGGGCGCGCAGACGATCGAGAAGAAGCTCGTGGCGAGCCTCAAGCGGCTCGAGGGCGAGACGCTGGTGCGTCAGATCGCCCGCGCCCGTGCGGCGGTCTATCCTGCGGGACAGCCGCAGGAGCGCGTGCTCACCCTCCCGTCGTTCCTGATTCGCTACGGGCCCGCCCTGGTGGACGCGCTGGAGCAGGAGGTGGCGCGCTGGGCGGGCGCTTCGTAGAATCCTTCCATGTGGGTCTTGGTCGTCGTGCTGCTTGTGGCTCTGATGATTCCCATCACCGCGATCCTGCTCGATTCGCCGCTGGGGCGCTCGTTTGCCCGGCGGCTGGAGGGTCAGGGCGACGGAGGGGGGGCGGGGAGTAGTGCAGGCGTGCGGAAGCTGGAGCAGCGGGTGGAAGAGCTGGAATCGGATCTCGAGGACCTGAACCGCTCCATCGCCGGCATGCGTGAGGAGCTGCAGTTCGTGCAGCGCCTGCTGGAAGACCCCGGTAAGAAGAAGCGTCCGACCTGACCGCGCCAAAGCCGGTCGCCGGCGGGGGTGGTGGGGGCGGCCGCCATGCGGCGCAGGTCGCCGCCGGCATCTTCCTGACGCGGGTGCTTGGCTACGTGCGCGAGCGGGTGTTCGCGCACTACTTCGGCAACGACAGCATCCCCGCCGACGCCTTCCGCGCCGCGCTGCGTATCCCGAACACCATCCGTAACCTGCTCGGCGAGGGCACGCTCTCCGCGTCGTTCATTCCCGTGTACGCTGCCCTCAACGAGCGGGCGGACAAGACGGCCGCGCGGTCGCTCGCGGGAGCGGTTCTCGGCCTGCTGCTGCTCGCCTCGGGCGTACTCGCCCTGCTCGGCGTCGCGTTGGCGCCGGCCATCACCACCGTGATCGCGAAGGGATTCGACGAGCCGCGCCGCCAGCTCACCATTACGCTGGTCCGCATCCTATTTCCGATGACGGGGCTGATGGTCGTCTCGGCGTGGTGCCTCGGGATCCTCAACACGCACCGGCGCTTCTTCCTGCCCTACGCGGCGCCGGCGCTCTGGAATATCGCCGGGATCGTAGCGATGCTCGCCGCCGGCACCTGGTTCGCGAACCGCAGCCTGCCGATCGACGTCCAGCTGCACCGCCTCTCGCTGGCCCTCGCCTGGGGGACCGTGGCGGGGAGCCTGCTGCAGATCGCGGTGCAGCTGCCCGCATGCTGGCGGCTGCTCGGGGGCATCCCGCTGCGGTTTTCCACGTCGCCCGAGGGAGTGCGCGGCGTGTTGGTGGCGTGGCTCCCGCTGCTCGTCGGCGCAGGGGTCGCCCAGCTGTCGGGGCTCATCGACACGCTGCTCGGCTCGTTCAGCGGGCCGGGAGGCGTCTCGGCGCTGGGCTACGCTCAGCTCATCCAGGTGCTGCCGATCAGCCTGTTCGGCGTGTCGGTGACCGCGGTATCGCTGCCGGAGCTGTCACGTGAAGCTTCCGCGGGGGGCGGAAGTCCCGCGCCCAACGAGCAGCTCCGAGCGCGGATCGCGCTCGGCTTCCGGCGCATCGTGTTTTTCGTGGTACCGTCCTCCATCGCCTTCATCGCCTTGAGCCGGGAGATCGTGGCGGCGCTGTACCAGACCGGCCGGTTCACCGTCGATGCGACGGCTCTCGTCGCGAGCGTGCTCGCCGCGTACGGCGTCGGTCTGGTGGGTCAGGCCACGGTGAAACTGTTCGCGTCGGGGTTCTACGCCATGCGGGACACGCGCACCCCCGTGCGGATCGCGGCATTCTCCCTGCTGGTCTCGACCGGCCTTGCCTGGCTGCTCATGCGCTGGCTCGGGACGCCGGGGATCGCGCTTGGCTCCTCGATTGGCGCGTTCCTGAACACCGCGCTCCACCTGCGAGACCTGAGCGGGCGTCTGGGCAGCGTGCTGCGCGGTGCCGACTGGCGGGCGTTTGTCATCACGCTGGTCGCGAGCGTGCTCGCGGGCGCGGCGGCGGTCGGCGTGGCGCGGCTCACGGGCGCCGTCGCCCCGGTGCCGCGAGGGGTTGTGGTGCTGGGTATCTTTGGGATCGTGTACGCCGCGCTGACGCTGGCGCTCCAGCATCCCGATGCCGTTCGCACATGGCAATCCCTGACCGCCTTTCGCGCACGCTAGAAGCCCTTCCCGACAAACCCGGCGTGTATCTGTGGAAGAACGCGGCGGGGGAGATCCTTTACGTGGGAAAGGCCAAGAGCCTCCGCGCGCGTGTGCCGAGCTATTTCGGCCCGGACGCGGGCGATACGCCCGAGCGCGCGGCCCTCGTGAGCCAGATCGCCGACCTCGAGACGATCATCGTTCCGACCGAGGCCCAGGCGCTGCTGCTCGAGAACAACCTCATCAAGGAGCATCAGCCGCGCTTCAACATCCGGCTCACCGACGACAAGAGCTACCCCCGCATCGCGGTGACGCTCGCCGAGCCGTTCCCCCGCGTGCTCGTCACCCGTCGAGTCACGATTCCCGGCGCCCGTTACTTCGGGCCGTACACCGACGTCGCCACGCTGCGCCAGACGCTGAAAATCATCCGCCGCATCTTCACGGTGCGCTCCTGCCACTGGGACCTGCCGCGCGAGGCCCCGGACCGGCCGTGTCTCGACTACCACATCGAGCGCTGCCGGGCGCCGTGCGTCGCCCTGCAGAGCGCGGCGGACTACCGGCGGATGATCGACGACGTGGTGGTGTTCCTCGAAGGGAAGACGGTGGATGTGCGCATCGGGCTGCGCGAGCGGATGCAGCAGGCGTCGAGCCAGCGCGACTTCGAGCGGGCGGCGCAGCTGCGTGACGCCTTGAAGTGGCTCGACCAGCTGGAGCAGCCGCAGGCGGTCGAGCTCGTGGGCGGTGGCGACGCGGACGCGGTGGGGATCGCGCGGGACGGGGATGATGTGTGCGGGGTCGTCCTCCGCGTTCGCGACGGCAAGCTGATTGCGCGGGACCATTGGTTTCTCGAGAACGCCGAGCACGAGACCGAAGCATCGATCCTGGCGGCGTTTCTGGTGCGGTGCTACCTGCCGCTCGAGGTGCGGGCGCGCAAGGTGCTGTTGCCGTTCCCGCCCGTCCCCGAGGATCTCGCGTCGCTCGGCGAGCTCGCGCCCGAGGTGGACTGGCACGTCCCGCAACGCGGCAGCAAGGCGCAGCTCGCCGACCTCGCGGACCAAAACGCCCGGCACCTGCTGGACAGCTTGAAGATCGAGAGCTTCGACATCGACGAGCGGGCGGCCGACCCGGTGTTCGCGCTGGGGCGGGACCTCGGGCTCGCCGCCGTGCCGCGTGCCTTCGTGTGCATCGACATCTCGACCAACCAGGGGCGCGATACGGTGGGCTCGCTCGTCTGGTTCGAGGCGGGCCGGCCCAAGAAGGCGGAGTATCGGCGGTTCAAGATCCGGGGCGCGCCGCAGGATGACTTTGCGGCGGTGCACGAGGTGGTGACGCGCTATCTGACGCGGCGGATCGCCGAGCAGAAGCCGCTCCCCGACCTCATGGTGATCGACGGAGGGAAGGGCCAGCTCGGCGCGGCGCTCGACGCGGCGCGCGCCGCCGGGCGGACGGAGCTGCCGATCGTGAGCCTCGCGAAGCGCGAAGAAGAGGTCTTCCTGCCCGGCCGCGCCGATCCGCTCGCGCTGTCACGACGCAGCCCGTCGCTCAAGCTGCTGCAACGCGCCCGCGATGAGGCGCACCGCTTCGCCGTCAGCTACAGCCGCCACCGCCGTGCGCGCCGCACCATCACCTCGGAGCTGCTCGCGATACCGGGGATCGGGCCGGGCCGACGACGTGCGCTGCTCGAGCGATTCGGCTCGCTCGCGGGCGTGAAGACCGCCACGCCGGCCGAGATTGCGTCGCTGCCCGGGTTCTCGACCAAGCTGGCGGAGCGGATCCTCGATCGATTGCATGCCGGTGTCTGAACCCGCGGCCTGGTCTCTCGAATGCTCGGGTTGCGGGGCCACCCGCAACGCTGATGGATTGCCCGGCGTGTGCGACTGCGGCCAGCCGTACCTCGTCCGCTACCGCTCGACGCCGGCGCCCGAGGCCAAGGCGCTCTTGCCGGGGCGTGGCTGGACCATGTGGCGCTATCGGGAGTGGCTGCCGCTCGCCGACGCGGAAGCGCCGATCACCCTCGGCGAGGGAGGGACGCCACTCCTCGCGGTGCCGCGGCTCGCCGCCAAGCACGGCTTGCGCGGGCTCTTCGTGAAGGAAGAGGGAGCGAACCCCACCGGCTCGTTCAAGGCCCGCGGACTCGCGGCCGCCGTGACCCGCGCCGCGCTCGCGGGGGCCAAGCGCCTGGTGGTGCCGACCGCGGGGAACGCCGGCGTGGCGCTCGCGGCCTACGCGGCGCGAGCCGGGCTCCCCGCGCGGGTATACGCGCCGGCTGCCACGCCGCCCACTATCCTCGGCCAGATCCGCAGCTTCGGCGGCGACCTGGTCCTCGTGGACGGTCACATCGGGGACTGCGGCAAAGCGGCCCGCGCGTACGCCGCAGAGACCGGTGCTGTGGACGTGTCGACGTTGCGCGAGCCCTATCGCATCGAGGGCAAGAAGACGCTCGGCCTCGAGCTCGCGGAGCAGCTCGGGTGGACGCTGCCCGATGCGATCGTGTATCCCACGGGTGGCGGCACCGGCCTGATCGGCATGTGGAAGGCGTTCCAGGAGCTCGTGCGCGCCGGCTGGCTCGAAGGAAAGCCGCCCCGGCTATACAGCGTGCAGGCCGCGGGATGCGCGCCCGTCGTGCAAGCGTTCGAGGCCGGGGCCGAGTCTTGCGCGCCGTGGCCAAACCCCCAGACGATCGCGGCGGGGCTGCGGGTTCCCGCCCCACTCGGGGATCGCCTGATGCTTCGAGCATTGCGCGAGAGCGGCGGCGGAGCGGTGGCGGTCACGGACGGGCTCCTCGCCGCGGCGGCGAGTGACCTGCAGACGCTCGAGGGTATCGACGCCTCGCCGGAAGGCGGGGCTTCCCTCGCGGGGGCCATCGAGCTCAAGGCGCGGGGGGCGTTTCACCCTGACGATCGCGTAGTGATCTTCAATACTGGCGCCGGGTGGCTCTACCGGGCCTAAGCCATTTATATTCCATCGCTTGAGACCTATGCGCATCGCGATCCTGGACCCCGCAGCCGGCATCTCGGGCGATATGACCCTCGGGGCGCTGCTTGCGCTGGGCGTGCCGCAGAACTGGCTCGAGGCGCTGCCAGGGCGGTTGGGGTTCGAAGGCGTGGGTGTCACCGTTCGGAACGCCGTGCGATGCGGCGTGGAGTGCAAGCAAGTCGAGTTCACGATCCCGGAACAACCGCACGGACGCCACGTCGGAGAGCTGGTGCGCCTGGTCGAGCGAGCGCCGGTATCCGATTGGGTGAAGCAGCGTGCTGTGCGAGCGTTCCAGCTGGTCGGGGACGCCGAAGGCCGGGTGCACGGCGTCGCGCCTGAGAAGGTGCATCTGCACGAGGTCGGGGCGGTGGACGCCGTGCTCGACATCGTGGGTGCCATCGAGGGGTTCGAGCAGCTCGAAGTCGAAGCCGTTTACGCCTGGCCCGTCGCGCTGGGGAACGGGTGGGTGGAGGCAGAGCACGGTCGGCTGCCGGTCCCGGCGCCGGCGACCGCGATCCTGCTCGAAGGAGTCGAGCTGGCGACGGGGGGCCCGGTAGAGGGCGAGGCCACGACGCCGACCGGCGCCGCCTTGGTGCGCGTCCTCGCTGCGGGTCCGCCGCCCGGGCAGTGGCGCATGCTGAAGAGCGGGTGGGGCGCGGGGCAGCGGAACCCGAAGCATTATCCCAACGCGTTGCGGATCCTCTTCGCCGAGCAGGCGGCGGAGGCCGGCCGCGTCGCGCTCCTGGCCACCGATGTAGACGACATGAGCCCGGAGTACGTGGAGCCGTTGCGGCAAGCGCTCGTTGCCGCCGGGGCCCTGGACGTGCAGACGTGGCCGGTGCAAATGAAGAAGGGACGATCCGGGTTCCGGGTGGAGGTCGTGGCACCCGAGGAATGCGCCGAAGCCGTGACTGCCGCGCTGTTCCGGCACAGCACGACAGCCGGGGTGCGTCGCTGGGTGGCAGAGCGGGCGACGCTGGCCCGCCGCCACGTGACGGTCCGGCTCACGCCCGAGGTCACCGTGCGGGTGAAGGTGCTGGAGCAGCCGGATGCGGAAGGTGTGCGAGTGAAACCGGAGTACGATGATGTTCTCGCGGCGGCCCGCGTGCTTGGCCGGCCGCCGCTCGAGGTCGCCCGGGTCGCGCAGCGCGACGCCGAGGCGTTGGTCGCTAAATCCAAGGAGTGAGCATGACCGTCCAGCAGGCCCTCGGCATCCCGGTGTGTGTCCTGGCCGCCGCTCTGGCGCCCGTCGCAACCCAGGCGCAGCAGATCTGGCTGCCTGCGGCGACAGCGTGCGACTTCAAGCCGGGCAATCTCGTGAACAGCGGCATCGAGTCGCTGAAGAGCGCGTTCAGCACCAAGTTCGCGGATCAGCGCACCAAGGACATGAAGGCGGCCGAGCGCGTCCTGCTGCAGGCCGTGACCGGGGACCAGGGGAAGAATGCCGCCGCCTGGTACTACCTGGCCCGTTACTATGTGATGGCGAGCGACCTCGGAGGCGCGGACACCGCCCTGGTCAAAGCCCTGGCGCTGGCACCGGCCTGCAAGGAAGACATCGCGTTCCAGCGACGGAACGCATGGGTGCCGCTCTTCAACACCGCCGCGGCGGCGTGGCAGGCGGGGAACACGGACTCGTCGATCGCGGAGTTTCGGCGCGCCAACCAGATCTACCAGGCCGAGCCGTTGGGCTTCATCTACCTCGCCAACCTATTCCTCGCTCGCGAAGAACCCGATTCCGCGCTCAAGGGAACGGACGCCGCGAAGTACCACAGGGACTCGCTCGTCTATGCGACGCGGATGGACTCGGCGGCGAAGTATTTCCGATTGGCCGTACCGGCGGCATCCGATCCGAAATACGCGAAAGAGAAACGGGAAGCGTGGCTGAACGTCGCCCGCGTCTATCACACCGACAAGCGCTACGACCAGGCCGCTGCCGCCTACAGAGAGTACCTGGCGGCCTACCCCAGCGACGTGGAGGCGACGGCGAGCCTGGCGGAGCTGTACCTGCGGGCCAATCAACGCGATTCCGCGATGGCGCTGTACGCGGCCATCCCGACCCACGCGGACTCGGCGAGTGCGGACGATCTGTTCGGCGCGGCTGGAGCCGTGCTCAGCGGGGTCCCGCAGCTGCCCGACACCTCCGAGCTCGATGCCGCGTGCGCGAAGGCCCTGAAGCGGAAGACTCCCACGCTCACGGCGCGTCAGCTCGCGGCGCGGTGTCAGCCCGCGGCGGCCGACACGATGAGAAAGTTCCATGCGTTGGCGGACCCGCTGTACCGCCTTGGCGTGCAGACGTACCAAGCGGGTTTGGTGAAGAACCCGTACCATCGCGACGCGCTGTACAACATGACGGGGATCTCGTTCGTGCTCAACGACACCGCCAAAGTACTGCTGCTCGCCCAGCGACTATACGCGGTAGATCCGATGAACCGCCTGTCGCTCACCAAGCTGGCGGGCGCGTGGCAGCTCGCGGGGAAGAAGGATTCCGCGTTGTATTACCTCACGTTGGCGGACTCGCTCTCTGTTGAAGTCACGGTCGGCAAGTTCGTCGCGAACGAGCAGGGCGGGGCGCTGGAAGGCCTGTACTCGAACTTCCACTCCAAGCCCTCACGGCCGGTGAAGGTGACGTTCGAGTTTCTCGACGGCAAAGGCAACGTCGTGGCGTCGCTGCCACAGGACATACCTGCGCTCGAGCCGGGCGCGAATCAGTCGTTCAAGCTGAAAGCGACCCAAACGGGGGCAATCGCCTGGCGGTACAAGCGATCGTAAGGGCCGGGATTGATAAAGTGGCCTAATGTTGGCACACTTCCTGCCAAGTTGGGCCTTTCGCGGGCGTAATTCAGGGGTAGAATGCCAGCTTCCCAAGCTGGACGTCACGGGTTCGAATCCCGTCGCCCGCTCTGCCGGTCGTCGTAGCCCTGGGAGCGTACATGGCGTTCACGACGCGTCATCGTCCCGCGAGCGAGCATGATTCTCGCTCGAGCCCTTCCCTCGTGTCCTCGCACGATTGGACCCAGCGGATTCGGGATGGGGACGAGGCGGCGTTCGAGGCGATGTTCCGGACGCACTACGACGGCTTGTGTCGCTACGTCGCCGGTTATCTGGGCAGCCGGGACGCCGCCGAGGACGTCGTCCAGGGCGTGTTCGCTCGGATCTGGGATGATCGGGCGCACTGGGTGGTCGGCGACTTGCAGCACTACCTCTACGCCGCCGTGCGCCGCCGCGCGATCACCCAGTTCCGACGAGCCGCCGTGCGCCGCCGCGCGGCACCCCTGCTCGCCATCGAAGCAAGCGCTCGCGTTGGGGCCGCGGCCGACGCCGAATTCGAGGCCGAGGACCTGCGGCAGCGTCTCGAGCGGGCCCTCGCCGCTTTGCCCCCCCGCACCCGGGCCGCATTTGTTTTGAGCCGCCGCGAGGGCTTGAGCTACGTCGAGGCGGCTTCACGGATGGCCATCTCGCCGAAAACGATCGGGGTCCACATCAGCAGAGCCCTGACGGTCCTGCGAAAAGCGCTGCTCCCATCCTAGGTAAGTACGCCGCCTCACTGCGGCGTCATACGATGATGCTCACGCCTCGCCATGCCTGGATTACGCTCGTCGTCGGGGTGTCCTGCTCCTGCGCAGGGACTCCCCAATCATCCCGTGCCCGGTGGCAGCTCGTGTGGCACGACGAGTTCGACGGCACGGCTCTCGATACGGGCAAGTGGGTCCGCGAGACCGGGGGCGACGGCTGGGGCAACGCGGAGCTCGAGTTCTACACCGACCGCACCGAAAACGCGCGTGTGGAAGGCGGCAACCTCATCATCGAGGCTCGCCGTGAGGCGTTCGGAAATCGTGACTACACGTCCGCCCGACTAAAGACCCAAGGGTTGGGCGCGTGGCGCTACGGCCGCATAGAAGCACGGATTCAGATCCCGCGCGGGCAGGGTCTGTGGCCCGCCTTCTGGATGCTGGGCGATAACTGCGCTACGGTCGGTTGGCCCGCGTGCGGCGAGATCGACATCATGGAGAACATCGGCAAGGAGCCGCGCCGGGTGCACGGCACGGTGCATGGCCCCGGCTACTCCGGTGCACAAGGTGTCACCAGCACGTACGAGCTGAGCGCGGGCGCCTTCGCCGACACGTTTCATGTCTTCGCCGTCGAGTGGGACCCGGGCGCGGTTCGCTGGTACGTCGACGATAAGCTGTACAAAACCGTCACTCCGAATGATCTGCCCGGACGGTGGGTGTACGATCATCCGTTCTTCATCATCCTGAATGTAGCGGTCGGTGGGTACTGGCCCGGCAATCCCGATACGACGACGGTCTTTCCGCAGACGATGCGGGTGGACTATGTGCGCGTGTACCGGAAGATCGGCGGGGGAGGGGGAGTGGCCGGTCCCGCCAAGGTCCCGCCGCAGGACGCCGTGGACGTCTGGACTACGCACGGCCTCGAGAACGTCTTCCACGATGCCCTACCACCCCCCCACGCGCCCACGACCATACGACTGGCTGTTGCCCGGGGCGAGACCGAATCAGCGCAAATCGTCGTGCGGGTGCGGGGGGCTTGTCTCGATTCGGTTCACATCGAGCCGTCCGGGCTCGCATCGAAGCGTGGTAAGAGGCTTGGTGCCGATGCCGTCCGCGCCGATTGGGTCGGGTACGTGAGGTTGACCCGCAATTCCGACAGTACACCCGGCAGCGAGCTCGCACGCCGTGCGCCCGACGACTTCCCCGACCCGCTGCTCGATGAGGCGAGTCTCACGCTGTGCGCCGGCTCCACCCAGCCGGCGCTGGTGCGTGTGACGGTCTCCCGCGACACGCCCGCCGGCGTCTACAGCGGCACGCTCACCCTGCGAGCCGGGGCCACGCTGCTGCGTACCGTCCAGCTCACGGTCGAGGTGTATCCGGTGACGTTGCCTCGCATCCCGTCGCTCAGGGTCACTAACTGGTTCAGCTCGCGCGCCATCGCCCAGCAACACCGGGTCGAAGAGTGGAGCCCCGCGCATTGGCGGCTGCTCCAGGCCTACGCGGATGACATGCGGGCGCATGGCCAGACGATGTTCCAGACCGATCTGGAGCTGATTCACGTCACGCGGGAACCCAGCGGCTCCTACACGTTCGACTACGGCCTGTTCGACCGCTGGGTCCGCCTGTTTCGCTCCCGGGGGCTCAGCGACATCGAGCTGATGCACGTCGGGCGCCGGACGACACCGTGGGCCTGGACCAACCCATTCGAGCCGGCCCCACGCCCTGCGACCGTCTCCGCGACCGGCGACACGACAGAGGTCCCGCTGGACGCCTTTCTGGCAGACCTCCAGCGCCATCTGATCGAGCGTGGGTGGGTCGAGCACGCAGTCCTCCACGTCGCCGACGAGCCGATTGCGGAGAACGTCGAGTCCTGGCGCGCGCTCTCGCGGCGGGTGCACGCCGCGGCCCCGCGGTTGAGGCGCATCGAGGCTATCCAGGCCCCGGATATGGGCGGCGATCTCGACATCTGGGTGGTCGAGGAGAGCTATCTGGACCGGTGGTACGACGGCTATCGAGCTCGGCAGCAGGCCGGGGGGATTGAGCTGTGGCTGTACACGTCGTGGCTGCCCCAGGGAGCGTATCCCAATCGCCTGATCGACTACCCCCTGCTGAAGACCCGCCTGCTGCCTTGGGTGGTGATGCGGTACGACGCGAGCGGATTCCTGCACTGGGGTCTGAATCAGTGGCCGAGCGATCTCGATCCCAACAAGGGCCTGTTTGCGCCCGGTGATGACTTCATCGTCTACCCGGGGCGAGATGGACCCCGTTCCAGTCTGCGCTGGGAGGCCTTCCGAGACGGCATCGAAGATCAGGCGCTGTTGGCGCTGTGGCGGCGGCGCGATTCGGCCGCGGCGCTTCGCGCCCTGCGTGAAGTCGTTCCCACGATGACCACGTACCCTCGGGATCCTGCGGTCCTGCTCGCCGTACGCCAGCGGGCCTTGACCGCGCTCACGAGTAAGTAAGGCCTCCCCTGTGGGCGTCATAGGGTAATGACGCCTCCCTCGCCCACCATCGATCTCGACGCGCTCGCCCGTTACCTCGACGGGACGGCCAGCCCCGAGGACCATGCCGCCATCGAGGCCTGGATCGGAACGGATCCCGCACGCCGGGCCGCCGTCCTAACGCTGCAAGCCGCTTGGGACGTGGACGCCCGGCGCCTCGGCGAGCGGTACGATGTGGACGCGGCCTGGAGCCGGTTCGAGACCCGGTATGGCGGGCCCAAGCGATCGGGGCGGTGGAACGTCGCAATTGCGGCCGCGATCGTCGCCGCCGTCATGGGCGCTGGCGCGGCCTGGTGGCTCGGTCGCGATGCACGCTCAGTCGCGCAGGCGCCGGCCATGCGGGAGTACGCCACTCCGCGGGGCCGGCGCGCCGTCTTGCGGTTGCTCGACGGCACGGAAATCACTCTCAACGCGGACAGCAGGCTGCGGGCGCCGGTGACCTTCGCGGCCCGCCAGCGGGATGTGTACCTCGAAGGGGAAGCGTACTTCAGCGTCGTGCATGATGCCGCTCGCCCTTTCATCGTGCACACCGCAGGCGGCGCGATTCAGGACATCGGGACCAGGTTCGGCGTCCACGCCTACGGCGACGCCGAGCACGAGCGTGTGGCGGTGGTTGAAGGCGCCGTCGCGCTGGCCGGGACTCCGCTCCGCGCGGGACAGGTGGCGACGCTGTCTCGGGCGGGCACGATCCGCGTTTTGCGCAACGCCCGCGTGACCGACGAGGTGGCCTGGACCAGAGGACGCCTCGTCTTCACGAACGTCCCCCTCGAGGAGGCAGCGGAGCGGCTGGGCCGGTGGTACGACCTCGACGTCCGTGTCACCGATCCTGCGCTCGCGCGCCGCCCCGTCACGGGCTCGTACGGCGACGAGCCGGTCGCACAGGTTCTCACACTCATCACCGCCGCCGTCGGCGCCCGCTACGAGTGGCAGGGTCGAACGGTGGCTATCTCAACGACTCAAAGGGCACCCTAGCGAGAACGGGAGGCCGCGTATGCACACGGGAGTGAACGCACGGGCACAGTGGGGCGCTGTCGTCGCCCTCGTTGTGGGGATCATCACCTGCGGCGCAATCGGAGTGGCGCAAGCCCAGGCGCCCGGCGACGGGGTCAAGCTCGCCGCCGCCGGCCCGCGGTTCCTCACTGTCGGGGCCGGTCATTCGAGCGACGCGGCACCGGCGTGGCGGGATGCGAGCAACGCCGCGGTGTTCCGGAAGACCATCTCGGTCGACCTGAAAGACGTGTCGCTGGGTGAGGCGCTGTCCACCATCGCACAACAGGCGGGCTTGCGGCTCACCTACAGCGCGGCGGTCGTGCCGCTCGACGCGCGGGTGACGTTCAGCGCGGCCAACCTGACCGTCGGCGCCGTATTGAGCGCGGTGCTGTATGACACCGGTGTGGACGTGTTGCTCACGTCTCACGGACAGGCGGCGCTCGTCAAGCGTGGCGCGTTGGACGGGTTCCAGGGAGGCACGGTGACCGGGCGGGTCACTGACTCCCTCAGCGGGCAAGGGATCGCGGTCGCGACCGTCACGGTGGTGGGCACCGGACTCAGCGCGCGATCCGGCGAAGACGGCCGGTATCGCATGACCGACGTCCCGGTGGGCGAGCACACCGTCCGGGTGGTGCGCATCGGATACAGCGCCGTCACCAAGCCGGTCACCGTGCTCCCGGACCAGGAGGCCACGCTCGACTTCGCGTTGACGCCCCAGGCCATGCAGCTCGAGGAGGTTGTGGCGATCGGGTACGGGACGACGGAGCGCCGTGAGCTCACGGGCGCCGTCTCGTCGGTCACGGCCGACCAGGTCTCCTCGGCTCCCGTCACGTCGCTCGATCAGGCTCTGCTGGGGCGCTCGGCGGGCGTACAGGTCGTGACGTCGAGCGGACAGCCAGGGGCAGGGGCGATGGTGCGCATCCGCGGCGGCAACTCGATCTCGGCCAAGAACGATCCCCTGTACGTCGTCGACGGCGTACCCATTACGACGAACCTCGATGACGGCACGACTGGCACCATCCTCGGAGAAGGGATGCGCGGTCTGAACCCGATTTCCGGTCTGAACCCGGAGGACATCGAGTCGATCCAGATCCTGAAGGATGCGGCGGCGGGCGCGATTTACGGCGCGCGCGCGGCAAATGGCGTGGTCCTGATCACCACCAAGCATGGGCGCGCGGGACAGAATTCGGTTTCGTTCGGCTCGTATTACGGCATTCAGCAGGTGCGACGGACGTTGCCGGTGCTCGACGCACCGCAGTTCGCGCAGATGGTGAACGCCGCGTACGCGAACATCAAGCAGCCGGCGTTCTACACACCCGATGAAATCGCGGCCTTTGGAAGAGGGACGGACTGGCAGGGCGCGATCTTCCGGAATGCGCCGATGCGCAGCTACGACCTCTCGATGTCCGGTGGCGACGCCAACACCTCGTACTACATCTCCGGTGGGCTATTGCAGAACGACGGTGTGGTCATCGGGTCCGACATGAGTCGCGGATCGTTCCGTCTCAATCTCGACCGCACCGTCAGCCACAAATTCCGCATCGGTAGTCGGCTCTCGTTGAGCCGGTCACATGCGCACGTGCTCCCGAACGGCGGCGCGGCATCGGTGATACTGGATGCCCTGACGGCTCCACCCACGCTCGGTGTGAGGGACGCCGGCGGCGACTACTTCACGGGGGTGAACCCCCTCACCGGGCGGCCGTTCGAGAATCCCGTCGCCACGGCGAACGTGATCACCAACGAGGAACGCGACAACCGTGTGATCGGGAATGCCTTCGCCGAGTACGACATCAGGAATGACCTCTCCTTCCGGAGCACGGTAGGCGTGGACTTCCTGAATTCGGTGCAGGACTACTACTCACCGTCGACGGTGCTGCCGGGGCTCAACAGTAGTGGCGAGGGGAGCCGCGGCGAGGCCGAGACAATGAGTTGGACGTTCGAGAACACTGTCCATTACCAGCGGCGGTTCGGTGGAGTGCATAGCCTCGACCTCATTGGTGGGACCACTCTCCAGCGGTCGACCACAGCACAGATTTCGGGGTTCTCGAAGACCTTCCTCACCGATGCCCTCGGCGTCGACGGTCTGAACACGGCGCAGACCTTCGTAAACGTGTCGTCATTGGCACCACATTCGTCACTCCTGTCGTACTTCTCACGCGTCCGCTGGGGCATTTCCGACAAGTACCTGTTCACCGTCTCGGCGCGCGTGGACGGCTCTTCCAAGTTCGGCGCGGGGCACCGCTATGGGTTCTTCCCCTCGGCCGCCGTCGCGTGGCGCGCCTCGGAGGAGGACTTCATCAAGCGCACCGGCATCTTCAGCGATCTCAAGCTGCGCGCGAGCTACGGCCGGACTGGCAACCAGGACATCGGAAACTACCGTTCGCTCGCCACGCTAAGCAGCACGATCTACCCGTTCGTCGGCTATCGGGGGATCGGCTTCGTTCCGTACACCCTGGCCAACGCCGATCTAAAATGGGAGACGACGGACCAATTCGACGTCGGGGTAGACGCGAGTCTTGCCGGGAGCCGGCTGGCGGTCACTGCCGACTACTACAGCAAGAAGACGCACGACCTGCTCCTCGACGCGCGGGTCCCGTCGAGCTCGGGGTTCTTGAGTCAGCTGCAGAACATCGGCAGCGTGCGCAACCGGGGATTCGAGCTGAGCATCAGCAGCGTGAACCTGACTGGGCCGTTGGGTTGGGAGACAACCCTGAATTTGGCGTGGAACCGAAACCGGGTCCTGGATCTGGGTGCTGACACCATCCTCATCTCGCCTACTGGTGTGGGCGGTGGCGCACACCAGAACCCGACCGTTCTCAAGGTGGGGGAGCCGATCAACTCCTTCTACGGTTGGGTGTACGCGGGCATGGACAGCGGCCGCGTGGTGTATCGGGATTTCGACGGCGACTCGTTGATTACCGGGGCGGACCGGAGAATTCTCGGGAATGCGGAGCCGAACTACACCGGCGGCATGAACAATCGCTTCACGTTCCGTAACTTCGAGCTGTCGGTCTTCCTGCAATGGTCCGTCGGAAACAAGATCTACAACATCAATCGATCGCTGCTCACCGCTGCGGGCGGAACGGTGAACCAGCTCAAGGACGTGATCACCGGCGGACCGGGCATCCCGGCCCCGAAAATCGGTAACACGTTCGAGAGCACCGAGTCCAATTTGTTCGTCGAGGACGGTTCGTACCTGCGCGGCAAGAACATCCGGCTCGCCTATAACCTCCCCACCGCCTGGCTGAACGCGATGCATCTGAGCGGGATGACGCGGCTGCAATTGTACGTCAGCGCGCAGAATTTCTTCACCGTCACGAACTACACCGGTTACGACCCGGAAACCAGCGAGTACGCGACGACGAACCTCGCGCAGGGGTTCGACTTCGGCACATACCCGCAGGTGCGACAGATCACGTTCGGATTCACCGCCGGTTTCTAGGGGAACGGAGCCCTTATGCGACAGATCAAGCGACTTCCCACGCTCGGCGCCCTGGCGGCCCTCGCCTTCGCGACGTCCTGCGACAGTTTCCTGGACCCGAACCCCTCGGACGTGCTTGCGCCGGAGAGCTTTTACAAGACCGCGTCCGATGCCGTAGCGGCGGTCAACGGCACCTATTCTTCGGCCAAGGGACCGTATTCGCTCGCCTTCTGGTACCTCTCGGACATCGCGACCGACGACATCATCGCCGCCCCCCGATTCGGCGCGGATGGACATCGGATGAGCTCGTACGACTTCGATGCACGCGAGTGGCCGCTGGCCGAGTACGGCGTCTGGGGTGGTGGGTACGGACTGATCAATGAGGCGAACGCGGTGCTCGACCGCGTGCCCGCCATCGTGATGGACCCGGCGCTGCGTGACCGCCTTCTCAACGAGACACGCTTCCTGCGAGCCCTCACCTACTTCAACCTGGTCCGTTTCTTCGGGGACGTACCGCTGCTCGAGCATGAAGTGAAGTCGCTCGAGGGGCTGCGGGTGTCTCGCGCGCCGACGAGCGACGTCTACGCCCTGATCGTCAATGACCTGCAGCAGGCCGTCGCAGGGCTACCGAAATCGTACAGCGGCGGCGACATCGGCCGCGCGACGAGCGGCGCCGCCCAAGCCCTGCTGGCGAAGGTGTACTTGACGCGCCAGGACTGGACGAACGCGGCACGGCTGACGGGGGAGCTCATCGACAGTGTGCACTATGCACTGCTCCCCAATTGGAAGGACAACTTCAAGATCTCGACGAAGATCGTCAACTCCGAGAGCATCTTCGAGATCAACTACGACGCGTCGCTCGATCCCTATGGCGGCAGCGTGCACACCCTGTTCAGCCTGCCGTCCGGCTTTCCAGGCGGCGCTGCCTACGGCCTCATGACCGTGGCGCCGTCGCTCGCGCGCCTCTTCGCCGCATCCGACACCCGCGGTTTGCGTGGGACATTCATTACGTCGCCGTACGTCGACGCGCTCGGCGATTCGGTGAAGTGGAACGATCCGGATAGCACATACGGCCCCGCGTTCAACAAGTACCTGGACGAAACCGACTTCCAGAACATGCACACGCGCGCGTGGCAAGCGCAGTCCAACGACTGGATCATCCTGCGCTACGCCGACGTGCTGTTGATGTACGCCGAGGCCGTGAACGAAGGTGGAGCGCCTTCGGGGACGACGGCCGAGCAAGCCCTGAATGCGGTGCGCACGCGCGCGGGGATCGGCACCGTGTCGGGGCTCTCCCAAGCGGCATTCCGCGATACCGTGCGGCTGGAGCGGCGGCGCGAATTCATCTTCGAGGGTCAACGCTGGTTCGACCTGTCCCGTTGGGGCGTGCTCGATGCGGCCATACGCCCAAGACCACGGAGCTCCAGACGATTGCCCCGGGGGAAACCACCGTACACGGGGTGAAGAGCAACCTCATGCCGATCCCGCAGTCCGAGCTCGACGTCAACCCCAATCTGACGCAGAACCCGGGTTGGAACTGATGCGGCCACCGGCGTGGGCGCTCGTCGCCATCGTGGCGTGCGGGCGCCTCGCGCCGGGAGAGCCGTCCCCCGGCCCTCCACCATTGCAAGGCCCCGCCGCGCAGGTGTGGCTGACGACGGGCAGCGGGTCGAAGCTGTTGTTCCGGGAGGCAGACGTTCACTTCGATTCCGGCATCCCGCCGGCGACTCTGCTCCGGATCGTGGTCGACGAGGGCACGACGTATCAGGAGATGGTAGGGTTCGGGGCCGCGATCACCGACGCTTCGGCGTGGCTGATCCAAAACAGGCTGGCGCCGGCCCAGCGAGAAGCCCTGCTGCAGGAGCTGTTCGGCCCGAGTCCCGGGATCGGCCTGAGCTTCACGCGCCTCACCATGGGCGCCTCCGATTTCTCGCTGCATCAGTACAGTTACGACGACATGCCGCTCGGCCAGACCGATTCCAGTTTGGCGCATTTTTCGATCGATTCCAATCGGGCCTATCTCTTGCCGGTCGTGCAACGCGCCCTGGCGATCAATCCCCAGCTAAAGATCATGGCGTCGCCCTGGAGCCCGCCGGGATGGATGAAGACGACGGGTAGCCTGATCCAGGGGACCCTCCGCCCCGAGGCGTACGCGTCCCTCGCCGACTACTTCCGGCGCTACATCGAGGCGTACAGCGCGGAGGGGGTGCCGATCTACGCGATAACCGTGCAGAACGAGCCCCATTACGAGCCGCCGACCTATCCGGGCATGCGGCTCGAGCCTCCCGCCCGCGCCCAATTCGTCGGCCAGTACCTAGGACCCCTGTTCGCCCAGCGCGGCATTGGGACCATCGTCCTCGATTGGGACCACAACTGGGACGACTACCAGTCACCGCTCCAGGTGCTCGCCGACACCGCGGCGCCTCGCTACATCGCGGGTGTCGCGTGGCACTGCTACGGCGGAGACGTGTCCGCGCAGACCCTGGTGCATGACGCCCACCCGGACAAGGACACCTATTTCACCGAGTGCTCGGGCGGGGAGTGGGCGCCGAACTTCGCGGACAACCTCAAATGGTTCACCCAGACCTTGATTATCGGGGCGACGCGGGGTTGGGCGAAGGGAGTGCTCCTCTGGAATCTCGCTCTCGATGAGAATCATGGACCGCATACGGGCGGCTGCGGGGACTGCCGTGGCGTGGTAACGATCGCCTCGAACACCGGGGCCGTCGCGCGCAACGTCGAGTACTACGCGCTCGGGCATGCTAGCCGGTTCGTGCGGCCCGGCGCACGGCGTATCGCGTCTACCTCGGGCATCGCCGGGCTCGAAAGCGTGGCCTTCCGAAATGCCGACGACGGCTCCAAGGCGCTAATCGTCGTTAATACCGAGGTGCAGGACCGAGCATTCACGGTGCTCTGGGGCAACCAGTCCTTCCGCTACACCCTGCCAGCCGGCGCCGTCGTAACCTTCTTCTGGAGCTGACGCCGGCCTCGCGACCTTTGGACCAATGAGGGTCAGCGGCTGGCGCGATCGCGTTTCCCAAAGCATATTTGATAGCTTTTGGAAGTCACGGCCTGCGTTGGGGTTGCGACGTCAGGCCTCACAAAGTCCTTGAAGGGCAGGGAAGCGCGGTGATTCGTGTGCAGTCGGTAGCGCCCGACTCCATTGGCGGCGAGCTGGGGCTCGCGCCTGGAACCGAGCTGTTGGCCGTCAATGGCCGGCCGCTCGAGGACTTCCTCGACTGGGAGTTCCTCACGGCGGACGACCGCTTCCTTTTGGCGGCGCGCCTGCCGACGGGGGAGGCCATCGAGTACGACATCGAGCGCCCCGAGGGGCTGCCGATGGGCGTGACGCTCGAGCCGCCGCGGATCAGGCGTTGCGGCAACCACTGCGACTTCTGCTTCGTGGACGGGAACCCGACCGGCTTGCGGGCGCCGCTATACATCCGCGACGACGACTATCGGCTGTCCTTCCGCTACGGCAACTTCGCGACGCTCACGAACCTGAAGCCCTGGGACATGGAGCGCATCGTCGAGTATCGGCTGTCGCCCCTGTACGTCTCCGTGCACGCCACTGACCCCACGATCCGCAGGTGGCTGCTTCGCAACCCCGAAGCGCCCGACATCATCCCACAGCTCGGCTGGTTCGCCGAGCGGGGGATCGCGTTTCACACTCAGGTGGTCCTCGTTCCAGAGGTGAACGACGGTGTCGAGCTCGAACGCACACTCGCTGCCCTGTACGGTCTCGGTCCCGCGGTGCTGTCCGTTTCGGTCGTCCCGGTGGCCCTGACCGAGTTCTCGAAGCACAGTCTGGTGCACGAGCTGACGCGGGACGAGTGCCGGGCGGCGCTTACGGCAGTCGACCGGATGGCCACCCGGGCACTCGCCGAACGGGGAGCACCGTGGTGCTATGGCGCCGACGATCTGTACCTCCAGGCGGGAGAGCCCCTGCCGGGCCCCGCGTGGTACGGGGATTTCGAGCAACGCGAAAACGGCGTCGGCTCGGTGCGGTTTCTTCAGACCCGGATTGCCGCGGCCGTCGAGCGGCTTCCCGACCTGACCGGGAAGCACATCGGAGTGGTGACCGGCCGGGCCATGGGTCCGCTGATGCCGCAGGTGCTGGCCGACGTGGCGGCGACCACGGGCGGCCGTTTCGAGCTGGTCGTGGTCGAGAACACGCTGTTCGGATCCTCGGTCACCACGGCGGGGCTCCTTCCTGGAGCGGCCATCGAGCGGGCACTCAGCGATCGGCGGGACCTGGATATCGTCCTGCTTCCGGCCGAGGCCGTGAACGACGACTTGGTATTCGTGGACGACGTGAGGGCCGACGAGCTGGCGGAGCGGCTGCCATGCCCCGTTCACCTGTCGTACGACTTTGCGGACGTCCTAACGGAATGCGGAATGCGGAGTGCGGAATGCGGAATTGCAGGGGAAGCTCGTTCGCGGCACGACGCTCACCTTGACATTCCGCATTCCGAATTCCGCACTCCGCATTCTGGGGAGCCGAACACGTGAAGGGAGCGCCGACGGTCGCCATAATCGGCCGCCCCAACGTGGGCAAATCCACGTTGTTCAACCGGCTCATCGGGGGCCGGGATGCGATCGTGGACGCTCGCCCGGGCGTCACGCGCGATCGACACTTCGGCGCGGCCGAGTGGAACGGACGGCGGTTTTGGCTGGTGGACACGGGGGGGATGGTTCCAGGCGCCGAAGACCAGCTCAACCGCGCGATTCGAACGCAGGTCGAGGCGGCGGTGGCGGCAAGCGACGTCGTGTTGTTCCTCGTCGATGTCGAAACGGGGGTGCATCCCGCCGATTTGGAGATCGCCCAATACCTGCGGAAGGCCAGCCGTCCGGTGATCCTCGTCGCCAACAAGGCCGACCAGCTGCCCAAGGACACGCGGCACCTCGCCTTCTACGAGCTCGGCCTGGGGGATCCATTCCCCGTGTCGGCCGCGGTCGGCAAGAGCTCGGGCGACCTGCTGGACCGCGTGGTGGATCTGTTACCGGCGGCCCCGGAGGCGAGCGAGCAGGCCGAAATCCACGTGGCGGTAGTCGGACGGCCGAACGTGGGGAAGTCGAGCCTCGTGAACCGCCTGCTCGGCGAGGAGCGGCTGGTCGTGGCGGATGAACCCGGCACGACGCGAGACGCGATCGATACGCCGCTCAGCTACGAGGGGCACACCCTCGTGTTCATCGACACCGCGGGGCTCCGCAAGCGCAGCAAGGTCGAGGACGACATCGAGTTCTACTCGACGCTTCGGACGGCCCGGGCGATCGAGCGCGCCGACGTGTGCGTCCTGGTGGTGGATGCGAAGGATGGGATGCACGTCCAGGACCTGAAGATCGCCAACGATGCGTGGGAGCAGGGCGCGGCGATCATCCTCGCCGTGAACAAGTGGGATTTGATCGAGGAGAAGGAGACGAACACGGCGGCGCGGGGCCAGCGCGAGCTGGAGGAGCGGGCGCCGTTCCTGCGGTTCATCCCGTTCTTGTACCTGTCCGCTAAGACCGGCCAGCGGGTGCCCAAGCTCCTCGAGCTGATTCTGGAGGTCGCGGACGAGCGCGCCAAGCGCGTGCCCACGTCGGAGGTCAACCGCGTACTCGAGTCCCTGGTAGACCGGCAGCAGCCGCCGCAGCCCGTGGGAGAATCGGTCCGGCTGCTGTACGCGTCGCAGATCGGCACGGCGCCACCCCGGTTCGCCATCGTCTCCAATCGCCCCGAGGCGATCCCCGAGGCGTACACGCGCTACCTCGTGAACGGCTTCCGGGAGGCGTGGCGGTTCACCGGCTCTCCGCTCAATCTGAAGCTCCGCCGCAGACGGGAGACCGCCCGCGGATGAACGACTTCGGGCTGGCCGTCATGCTCCTCCTCGCCTACCTGATCGGCGCCACCCCGACGAGCTACATCGCCGGCAGGCTCGGGAAGGGCATCGACCTGCGCGAGCACGGCTCGAACAACCTCGGCGCCACCAACGTGTACCGCGTGCTCGGCTGGAAGTACGCGATTCCCGTCGGCGTGATCGACATGGTCAAGGGCGCGGTCCCGGTGGCGATCCTCGGGCCCTGGTCCAACGGCCCCGCGTGGTTCACCGTCGCGCTTGGGCTCGCCGCGGTGCTCGGCCACATGTTCTCCCCGTATGTCCGGTTCCGCGGTGGCAAAGGAGTGGCGACGGCGGCAGGGATGTTCCTCGCCCTCGCGCCCCTCGCGGTCCTGATCTCCCTTGCGATCTGGGCCATCACCCTGTGGCTCTCCGGGTACGTGTCGGTCGCGTCCATCACGGTAGCCGTGTTGTTCCCGTTGTGGGTACGGCTCACGGCCCCCGACGAGCCCTACACCTTTTGGGCAAGCGTGCTGATGGCGCTGCTGATCATTTATTCGCATCGGCACAATATCGGGCGCTTGCGGCAGGGGACGGAAAATCGGTTCCGGACGCGGAAGGGGGTAGCCGCGTGAGGCTTTTGCATCGTAGGGGCGCAGCATGCTGCGCCCCTACCCACCGACCCGCATGACGAGGATTGCCGTAATCGGAGGTGGTGCCTGGGGCACCGCGCTCGCGGACCTGCTGGCCCGGAAGGGAGACTTCGACACGGTCACCCTGTGGGCGCGCGAGCCCGAAGTGGTGGAGAGCGTGAACCGAGAGCACGTGAACCACATGTTCCTCCCCGGCGCAGCGCTCGCTCCCGGGGTTGCCGCTGTCGGGGACCTCACGGCGGCGGTCCGGGGCGCCGAGGTTGTCGTGTCGGCGGCCCCGTCCCATGCGGTGCGCGAGGTCATGACCCGGGCGCGGGACAAGATCGGTCGCGGTGCGTTGGTTGTGAGCGTATCCAAGGGCCTGGAACCGGAGCGACTCTCCACCCCGTCCTGCGTGTTGGTGGACGTGCTGCCGAAAGACGCGCCGATCGCCGTGCTGTCCGGTCCCTCGTTCGCGCGGGAGGTGTATGCGCGTCAGCCGACGGCCGTCGTCGCGGCGGCGCGGGAGCATGCCACCGCCCAGCGGGTGCAGCAGGTGTTCTCGACCGGGTTCTTCAGAGTGTACTCTGCGACGGACGTGCTTGGGGTGGAGCTCGCGGGAGCCCTCAAGAACGTCATTGCGCTCGCGGCTGGCATCTTGGAAGGACTCGGCATGGGCCACAACACGCGCGCGGCCCTGATTACGCGCGGGCTGGCCGAGATCACGCGCTTGGGGGTGGCGCTGGGCGCCGAGCCGGCCACGTTCGCCGGGCTCGCCGGGATGGGCGATCTCATCCTGACGGCTACGGGTCCCCTGTCGCGCAACCACCAGCTGGGGGTGGAGCTCGGGGAAGGGAAGCGGCTCGAAGATGCGTTGGCGGGACGCGCTGCGGTCGTTGAAGGGGTGAACACCGCCCGCTCCGCGGTGACGCTCGCGGAGCGGCACGGCGTCGAGCTGCCGATCGCACGCGAGGTGGCCGATGTCCTCTTCAACGGGAAATCGCCCAGCCAGGCCGTCGCGGACCTGATGGAGCGGGAGCTCAAACCGGAGCACTGGCGATGAGCGTCCCCCATCCCGTTCAGGAGTTCTTCTCGATCGGCGAGGTGTGTCAGCTCACCGACCTGAAGCCCCACGTGCTGCGGTACTGGGAGAGCCAGTTCCGCTTCCTCAACCCTGCCAAGAACCGGTCCGGCAACCGGGTGTATCAGCGACGCGAGATCGAGCTGATCATGCTGGTGAAGCATCTGCTCTACACCGAGAAATACACGATCGAGGGGGCGCGCCAGAAGATCGAACAGTATCGGCGCAGCGGGGACCTGAAGCCGGAGGCACGCCGCGCGCTCGCGACCCAGACCGTCAAGGACCTGCGGGCCGAGCTCAAATCCATTCTCGCCATTCTCGAGGGGAACGCGTCTCCCAATGCCGGGGCGCGCTGACCGCGCGGTCGCGGTCGTCATCCCCGCCTATCAGGCCGCCGCCACCATCGCCGAAGTCGTCTCCCGGACGTCCCGTGCCGTTCCAGGCGCAACCGTTTACGTTGTGGACGACGGGTCGACCGATGGCACGAGCGGAGCGGGAAGGGGGCAAGGGGCCACCGTGCTCGTCCATCCGCGCAACCGCGGCAAGGGGGCGGCTCTGGCGACGGGCATCGCGGCGGCCCTCGAGGGCGGGGCGGACGTAATCATCACGCTGGACGCCGACGGGCAACACCCGCCTGAGGAAATCTCCGGCCTGGCAGGCCCGGTGCTGGCCGGCGAAGCGGACGTGGCGTTGGGTGCGCGGGCGCGCGCCGGCGGCATGCCGTGGGGCCGGCGCTGTACCAACTGGCTGTCGGCGGCGCTGGCGTCGCGCATCGCCGGGACGGGGGTCCCGGACGCCCAGAGCGGCTTTCGGGCGCTGTCCCGGCGCGCGGCTCAGGCGGTGCGGCCCGGGGAGCAAGGCTACGATTTCGAGACGGCGTTTCTGCTCGCCGCGCTGGCGCAGGGCCTGCGGGTGCGGTTTGTGCCGGTGTCGACAGTCTATGACGGACGGCCCAGCCACTTCCGGCCCTGGGCGGACACGTGGCGGCAGGCCCGCGTCTTCACGCGCTACGGTCGGGCGATCATTTTCGGGGCACGATGAACATCCTCATCTCGAACGACGACGGCATCCTCGCCCGCGGCCTGGCCGTGCTGGGTGAAGTGTGCGCCGCCCTGGGACAGGTGACGGTGGTCGCTCCCGATCGGGAGCAGAGTGGCACATCGCACTCGCTCACGCTGCACCGCCCGCTGCACGCCACGCGACGGCCGGACGGCGCCTTTCAGGTGGACGGCACCCCCACCGACTGCGTGCTCCTCGCCATCGGGATGCTGATGCCGCAGAAGCCGGACTTCGTCATCTCGGGGATCAACCATGGCCAGAACATGGGGGAGGACGTGTTCTACTCGGGCACCGTGGCCGCGGCGATGGAGGGCCTCGTGGCCGGCATCCCCAGCATCGCCGTATCGTACGCGGGCGGTGACCTGGACGTGCTCGAGACGCATAAGAACGGCCTGCGGTCGCTCCTCAAGCGCATCGTAGAGGTCGAGGATTTCCCGAAGGAGACGCTGCTCAACATCAACCTTCCCGCCCTTCCCGGTGACCAGGTCAAGGGTGTGAAGGTGACGCATCTGGGGAGCCGGGTCTTCAGTGAGGAAATCGCGCTCATGAAGGACCCGTGGGGGAAGGAGATCTATTGGATCGGCGGCGGTCGCATCACCTGGAGCGGCGATGCCGATTCCGATTTCCGCGCCACCAGCGACGGCTACATCTCCGTGACGCCGCTCCACATGGACATGACCAACTACGGCTTGATCGAAGTGGTGCGGAAGTGGCTCCCCGGCGACTGACCGGGGCGACGGATACGTACGCGGGATACCGCGCGCGGCTGGTCGAGACGCTGCGTGCCCGGGGGATCTCGGACCTCGCCGTCCTCAAGGCATTCGCCGAGACACCGCGCCATCTGTTCGTGCCCCAGGCGGTGGGGCACCGCGCCTACGAAGACACGGCGCTGCCGATCGGCAACGGCCAGACCATCTCGCAGCCATTCACCCAGGCCCGCTATCTCGAGGCGCTCCGCCTCAAGGGCAGGGAGCGCGTGCTCGAGATCGGGACCGGCTCCGGGTATCAGACGGCCCTGCTGGGGGCGCTCGCGGGCACCGTCTTCTCGGTCGAGCGGGTGGAGGCGCTCGCCGTCGCCGCCCGCCAGGCGCTGCGCGAGGCCGGGATCGCGAACGTCTCTGTGCTCTTGGGCGACGGGACGCTGGGGTGGAGCGCGTACGCGCCCTACGACGCGATTCTGGTTGCGGCGGGCGGCCCGGAGGTCCCACCGCCGCTGGTGGAGCAGCTCGCACCGAACGGCCGCCTGCTGATTCCCCTGGGCGAGCAGGGCGCGCAGACCCTCACGCTCGTCGAGCGGGTGGGACCCGGTGGCCACGAAGTGCGCCGCACGCCCCTCGGCGCGGCGCGATTCGTCCCCTTGCTGGGAGAACACGGCTTCAATGTTTGATTCGTTCATCCAGTGGCTGCTGGACCTGTTCCGAGGAATGGGGTATCCCGGCATCGTGGCGCTCATGGCGGTCGAGTCGTCGATTCTGCCGCTCCCGAGCGAGCTCGTGATGCCGCCCGCCGGCTATCTCGCGGCCAAGGGAGAGATGAGCTTCGTCCTTGCGGTGGCGTGCGGCGTGCTGGGGAGTATCCTCGGCGCGCTCGCCAACTACGGGCTGGCCCACTGGCTCGGGCGCGCGTTCTTCCTGCGACGCGGCAAGTACGTGCTCATCACCGAGCGGGCGCTCGACCGGTCAGAGCGCTACTTCGCGGCCCACGGCGAGATCAGCACGTTCCTGGGTCGTATGCTGCCGGTCGTGCGCCACCTCATCTCGATTCCCGCCGGCATCGCGGGAATGCACCTGGGCCGATTCGTGGTGTTCACCGGACTGGGCGCGCTGGTTTGGTGCTCCATTCTGACCTGGATCGGCTGGTTCATCGGCAGCCGGGAGGACGTGATCCTCGAGGTGCTCAACCAGGAGGCGAGGCGGTACGCCGGACGCGCCGTGCTCGTTGTCTTGCCGGTGCTCGCGGGGATCGCGGCGATCTACATCTGGTGGTACCGCCGGCGGGCCGCGCAGGGGCGGCAAGGGTAGGGCCTGAGTGGCTGCCATGCGCTTCCTCGTGCACGGCCACGTCCAAGGCGTGGGGTTCCGCTGGTGGGTGTGGCGACAGGCGACGCGTCTCGGGCTCCGGGGGCTCGCCCGCAACCTGCGCGACGGGTCTGTCGAGGTGATCGCGGACGGCTCGGAGTCAGCGCTCGCTGAGCTCGAGCGTGCGCTGGCGCAGGGCCCGCCTGCGGCACAGGTGGAGCGTGTGGAGCGATCTCCAGTTCCACCTGAGGTCGCGATCCCAAGTGCGTTTGATATCAAATAGTTACGAGGTCCGCGCGTGACCCAAGCCGTCACGGTCCAGGACATCTACCAGGCCATTCGCGACGTCCCCGACTTTCCCAAGCCGGGGATCATTTTCAAGGACATCACACCGCTGTTGCTCGATCCGGCGCGGTTCCGCCGGGCGGTCGAGCTGATGGCCGCGTCGTTCGCCGGATCCAAGGTGCGGCGCGTTGTGTCGATCGAATCGCGCGGATTCTTGCTTGGCGCGCCGGTCGCGTTGCTGCTCGAGGCGGGGCTCGTACCCATCCGGAAGCCCGGGAAGCTGCCCGCGGCCCGGGGTCGGGTGGAGTACGCCCTGGAGTACGGCACCGACGCGCTCGAGATGCACCGCGACGCGGTGGGCCTGGGGGACCGGGTGCTGATAGTGGACGACGTATTGGCGACGGGGGGCACGGCCGAGGCGGCCGCGAAACTGGTGCGGGCGCACGGCGCAGAGGTGGTCGGCTTCACGTTCCTGATCGAGCTCGATTTCCTCAAAGGACGGGAGCGGCTTCGCAGGGAGCGCGTCGAGGCCTTGCTACACTATGCGTAACCTCCCTACATTTAAAGGCTTAGCCCCTGTAGCTCAGGTGGATAGAGCAGCGGTTTCCTAAACCGTTGGCCGGGTGTTCGAGTCACCCCAGGGGCACCTCCACCAACCTCCACCAACGGTCTTTTCATGGCTACGACGGTAACGACAACGGGACGCCCAGTGGTTGGAGAGCCCAACGCGCTGACGTCGCTCACGAACTGGATCAGGAATCACAAGCAGGCGGCGGCGTACCTCGCAGTGGTGCTCGTCGTCGCGTTGGGTCTGTTCGTGTGGAACCTTTTGTCGGCCAAGACGGCGGAGCGAAGCGCCGGTCGCCAAATCGCGCAGGGGCGCCTCGCGCTCGACTCGAAGAACTACCCCCTCGCGGCCAGCGTGCTGGCTCAGGTAGTGGAGAACTTCTCCGGGACCCACGCGGCTCAAGAGGCCAGCATCCTGCTCGCACAGGCCCGGCTCGCGCAAGGCCAGACTCAGCAGGCGATCGACGTGCTCCAGCGGTCTGCTCCCAAGGCCGATAAATACTTTCGAGCGCAGACGTACGGGCTGCTCGGCGCGGCGTACGAGAATGCGCTCCGGCCCAAGGACGCCGCGTCGGCGTACGAGGCTGCCGCCGCGGCCGCTCTGTACCCGTTCCTGCGCGCCCAGTTTCTAGCGGACGCGGGGCGGGCCTGGTTGGCGGCGGGTGATACGGCGAAAGCGCTCGCTGCCTACCGGACGATCACGGAAAAGCTGGACTCCACAAGCGCGGCCGGGGAGGCCAAGGTACGCCTCGGCGAGTTGACCAAGGGGAGTGGTCATCCGTGATTTCTCAGGCACGACTACTTCGTATAAGATATGTTATGTTAAGTTGAGACGCGACCGAATGTGGAGAAGCGCCTCAGTTAATCACACCCCGCACCACGAGCCTCGCCTCCCCGGCTAGCCACACGTCGTCGTACAGGCCCTCAGAAGTCTTTTGCGCCCGGATCTCGAGCCGCTTGGCGCTCCTGGTCCAGAACGTGACCGGGAGCTTGGCCAGTCCCCAGTCGGCAAGCGCGCAGGCGGCGGCTACGGCACCGGTCCCGCACGCCAGAGTCTCGTCCTCGACGCCGCGCTCGTAGGTCCGCATGCGCCACTCGGACGCTCGGCCTGCCGGGGAGATGAAATTCACATTCGCACCGGCAGGCCCCAGCACCGGGTCGGACCGAAGCAGTCGGCCGCGACTCACGACGTCCACCATCTCGACGTCTTCCACAAGGACCACGAGATGCGGAACGCCCACCGTACCGAGGACGGCCTGTCGCTCACCTGACGCGAGCGCCAGGTCCGGCACGGGCGCCGGCGAGCCCACCGGGGCGAGATGCAACTCGGCGCGCTCGCCATCGGACGTGCAGCGGCTCTCGTACGTGGCGGCGTCGGTCTCGAGCGTCATGCGCTGCGGGTTGGCCAACCCCAGTCGGGCGGCAAGACGTGTGCTGCAGAGGGCGGCGTTGCCGCACATGGCGGCGCGCGAACCGTCCGAGTTGAAGTAGATCATCCGGACGACGTCCGGCCCGTCCGGGGCCGATCCGGGACCGAGGAAAACCAGACCGTCGGCGCCGACGCCGGTGCCCCGCGCGCACACCGCCCGGATGTCCTCGACCGACCAGTCAGCCGGTGTCGTATGGCGGCTGTCGACCATGACGAAGTCGTTACCCGACCCCGTCATCTTGTAGATCGTGGTCCCGACTAGATGCGGCCGAACCAGCCCATCAGTCTGAGCCGGGGCACCATCCACACGGCTTCCCGGACGATCGCCCGGTTCATCTTGCTTTGCCCCTCGGTTCGGTCGACGAACACGATCGGGACTTCCTTCAGGGTGAACCCTTTGCGCCATGCCCTCACGCTCATTTCGATCTGAAACGCGTACCCGTTGGACCGGACCCGCGACAGGTCGATCGCCTCGAGCACCCGCCTGCGAAAGCACTTGAACCCTCCCGTCAGGTCCCACATCCGCAGGCCCGTGATCCAGCGGGCGTAGATGTTCGCACAGTATGATAGCAACAAGCGCCCCATCGGCCAGTTGACGACCGTCACCCTCCCGTTGAGGTAGCGCGACCCGAGCACCAAGTCAGCCTGGACGATCGCCTTGAGAAACTCCTTTAAGTGTACGGGGTCGTGAGAGAAGTCCGCGTCCATCTCGAACACGTAGTCGTAGCCCCGCTCCAGCGCCCACCGAAAGCCCGTGATGTAGGCGGTGCCGAGGCCGAGCTTCCCTTCCCGGTGCAGCACGTGGAGGCGGGGCTCCTTCGCAGCCAGCGCATCGGCGATCTGTCCGGTGCCGTCCGGCGAGTTGTCATCCACCACCAGGACCTCGAGGCGTGGGTCTTGCGCCAGGACTTGCGGGACGAGACTCGCGAGGTTCCCGGCCTCGTTGTAGGTAGGGATGACAACCAGCGCTCGCTCACCCATGCCGGGTGCGCCGGGGGAGGACCACCGCCGCGAGCAGCGCGACGAGGAGCGCGGCGACCGACGCAATGGTCAGCGTCCTGCCTAACTCGTAGAGCTTCGAGCGGAACGCGAGCTCCACCACTTTGGCACCGGCCGGGAGTGCAACGGTGATCAGGCTGTAGTCACCCCGCAGCACCTGCGCCGCCTGGCCGTCGACGCTGGCCTGCCAGTCAGGATACCAATTCTCGGCGATCAACAGGTAGCTCGGTTGAGGGGGCGTGGGGTCGAGCGTGACGGTCATCCGTCCTGGCTGCCACCCCGTCAGCGTGGCGCGCGACGGGCTGGGCTCGGGCATCTTCTTCAGGGGCTCGGGCGTCACCGGCTGGTCGGTGGTGAAGAGAACGATCCTGGAGAAGTCCATGCGAGCATCAATGAGGGCCGGGATAACGGTGGCGGAGTCGGTCTTGATGGCGCCCGGCACGACGCGGGCGTACGGCGCCGGCTCCAGGCGCTCGAACAGCTTGACGCGCCCCCCGTCGAAGATCGTGACCGAGTCGAGCACGCGGCGGAAGCCCGGGATCGAGTCCAGGGTCTGGGCGCCAGCCGGCAGGATCGCGTAGCGCACCGCCCACAGGTCCCAGAGCGGCAGGACGCCGAGGTTTCTCCACTCATTCTTGCCGCCCCACAACTCGTCGTAGTAGCGCAGCTCGTTGCCGTGGTATCCGAACAGGTCGGGAATGTCGAACGCCATCAGCGCGGATCCCGGATACGTGCCCGGGCCAGGCGGATTGAAGACCCGGTATGGAAGCGGCGTCGCGCTCATGCGGTCGATCACGGGGTCCCTGCCGTAGGGCTTCGTGTAGCTCCAGAACTGCCGGGCGTTGAGCCACAGGTCCGCCCCCACGATCAGGATGAGTGCAAGCGCACCTAGCCGCGGCGTCAGGCGGCCCTGCGCAGGGCCGAGCACGGTCGCCGCGGCCGCGAGCGCGAGGCCGCTCGTCACTGCCCCCCACAGGATCGCGGACCGATCGGCCCCGGCCGCGGCCGCCTTCGCGGCGGCGAGCGTTTCGGCGATGTGGCCGAACACGCCCGTGATTCCGAGCAGGGCCACGATCGCGCCGATGATCAGCGCGGGCGTCAACACGCGCTTGCCCTCTCCCTTGAGTGCGCGCTCCACACCAAGCCCCGCGAACATGGCAGTGACGAGCGCAACCACGTAGAAGGCCATTCCAGGCGCCCGGGTCTTTTTGACGAGCGGCATCACCGCCCACCACAGCTTATAGAACGGCGTGGCGGCGCCAAGACTGATGAGTAGAAACAGTAGCCCGATTCCACCTAGCCACAGGATCTGACGCCGGCGCTCGCGCACCGTCGCGCCCAGCGCGGCGAGCACCACCACGGGCAAGCCGAGATACTCCGAATGCAGCTTGATCGGGTTCGAGCCCCAGTACGTCTCGCGCGAGCCCACGAAGTTCTTGAAAAAGAACTCCGGGACGTGGTCCCACGGGATGGCGAACGAAGTCGAGCCCTCGAAGCCATGGTAGCCTTGGGCGCGCGGGGAGAACGGGATGTACTCGAAGAACGGCACAATCTGAATTGCGGCGATCCCGAACCCGATGAGGACGGCCACGAGCGCCAGCCCGAGGCGCAACGCGCGCTCCCCTGCCCTGCTGTCCCCCGCCTCTTCGAGAGTGAGGTAGAGCGCGAACAACCCGGCGGCGATGAGCGAGTAGTAGGCGAGCTGGAAATGACCCAGCAGGGTGAGCCCGGTCGCCGCGGCCAGCAACGGGTAGCCTTGCCAGCGGCGGTCCCGCAGCGCCAGCACCAGGGCCAGCAGGATGAGCGGCAACATCGTCGATGCGAAGAGCTTGCCGTCGTGGCCGGGCGAGGGGTACGACGCGATCAAACCCGTAAGCTCGTACGCGAGCCCCCCGACCACGGATCCGGTCCATCCGACATGGAGACGCCGTAACAACAGATAGGTGAACAGCCCGGCGAGCACATAATGAACGAAGAAGCTGAAGTTGCCTGCTGTGGTCACCGGGACGAGAAAGCGTAGCAACCAGGTGGGATAAAAGATGTCCCCGCTGCCTGCGGCCACGAACGGCATGCCTCCGAAGATTTCCGGATTCCAGAGCGGGAGGTGGCCGCTCCGCTTCAACCACTCGGCGCTCCAGGCGTGGAACGGTAAGCCGGCGGTGTACTGATCGCTCCACGGGCTCGCGAGCCACATCCCTGCGAACATGGGAAGCGACAGGAGCAAGGGCCACAGGGTGAAGGCGGCAGTCGCGATCAGCGTGGGGCGACGCGGCTCGTAGGACGGCGGTCCGACGGGGATCGCGGACTCAGGCTGACTCACTGGATGGACTCCTGTGAACGGTGCCGGAGCGGAAGCGTCAGCAAAGCGGCCGCAGCCTCCGTGAGGGTGAGGAGCACGCGCGACGCGAGGCTCACGGCGACTGCGCCGCCGCTCCCGAGAGACGGCGCGAGCAGCCCGACGAGCACCAGCTCGCGCACCCCGACCCCGCCCGGTGCGAACAGGGCCAGCAGGCCGAGAATGTACCCCAGCGTGAACGCCCCGATAGCCGTGGTGAGCGGGAGGGGAGCATCGGGAATAAGCCCCCGGGCGAGCATCCACAGCGCCGCCCCGTACGTGCCCCAGCTGAGCACCGTGAGGACGGTGCCGGCGAGGACGGCGGATGGGGCGAGGGGCTCCAACGGGGCGATCGAGTTCACCAGGCGGCCCAGCCAGAGCGCGGTGGGGCGCCAGACGAGCACCAGGATGGTGGCGAGGGCCGCGAGGCCGGCGAGTGCGAGACGGAGCGGCGGCGCGCTGCCCGGGGCCACGGCGGCGACCACCGCCACCGCGCTGCCGAGCGTCACCGCTTGGACCACGAACGCCGATGCCGCGGCCGGGCCCGGCGCGACGCCGGCCCGCTGGGCCAGCACCACCAAGCCGGCGACGCTCCATACCTTCCCGGGGACGTAGCGGCCGAGGTTGGCGACGCTCCAGGTGCGGGCGGCCGGACCGAACGCAATGTGCTGACCCCAGCCTGCCAGGATGCGTCGCCAGGACTCGATCTGCATCACGTAGGTCAGGAACACCAGGACGACGGAGCCCGCGATCCACGCCGGCGCGATCGCCAGCGTGACGTGGAGCGAGCGAAACTCCGACCAGTTCCGTGCGATCGACCGGACGACGAAGCCCACGACCGCCAGCGTGACGAGGCCCTGGATCGCCCAGAGCCAGCGTCGCGCGATCAAGTCTTCACGAACTTGTAGGCGACCGACCGCGCGAGCATCCACCAGGGCGCGGGAATCGGTGGATAGAAGTAGGTGCCGCCCCAATCCACGAGCCGGAAACCGTTCATCTCCCCCAAGCGGCTGATCGTCTGGCGCGTCCAACTGTAGATGTGCCCTTGCCTGTCCGGGACGCGAAAGAGATTCCAGACGATCTCCTTCACGTGATAGGGATTGGGCACGGAGACCATCCACACGCCCCCCGGCCGCAGGACTCGATGGATCTCGCCCGCCGTACTGTACGCGGTAGGCGTGTGTTCGAGGACCTCGACCATGAAGACGTAGTCGAAGGAGGCATCGGGAAACGGAAGCCCGCTCGTGATATCGTGAATCAGGATGTCGGGGGCAGCGAACTCTGGGGCGATATCGAGTCCCTGATACTTCACGTCGCGCGGCAGGTACTTGCGGAGATCACCGTTGCGTGAGCCGATATCGAGCACCGCGCTGCCGGGGCGTACCTGCGCCAGCTGCATGTGCTTCCGAAAGCGCATGCGCTCTTCGCCGGCGTTGCGCCAGGTGTGGCGCTCGCGATAGAAATCGGTAAGCTCGCGTGACGACGGTGCGATTGGAGTGTTCATGGGTTGGAAAAATACCATGCCCGGAAACCCCGGGAAAGTCGTAGCTTTGTAAAGCCGCCATGCGCATCCTCCACGTTGTCACCGCGTTCCCGCGCACGCCGGACGATGTGATCGTGCCGTGGCTGGTGGAGCTGCTCAAGCGGCTCCAGGCTGCGGGACACGAGGGGGAAGTGTTCACGTCGTCGTACCGAGGTGCACCCGATCAGGTGTTCGCGGGAATCCGGGTGCATCGGTTCCGCTACTTTCTGCGCCGCTGGGAGAACCTGACGCACGAAGAAGCGGCGCCGGACCGGATGAAACGCTCCCTGCTCTACCGGCTGATGCCGGCGTGTTTCGTGGTCGCCGGCATGGCGGCGATCTGGCGGCTGTGCCGCCGGACCCGCTACGACGTCGTCCACGTCCACTGGCCGCTGCCGCTGGCGTTGTTCGGATGGGCGGCGCAGCGGGCCCGTCCCGCGCGCCTGGTCACGACGTTCTACGGCGTGGAGTTGCGGTGGGTGAAGAGCGCCCTGCCATTCCTCAAGGGCTTTCTGGCATGGGCGGCGCGTCGCTCGGACCGCGTCGTCGCGATCTCCCAGTATACCGCGGGTGAGCTGCGGGAGCTTGTCGACGTGCCCATCGAGGTCATTCCTTACACGACGTCGCTTCCGGAGGTGGCCGCGTCCTCCCCGGCTCCGGACGGCAAGGGTCCGGTGCTGTTCGTGGGCCGGCTCGTGGAGCGCAAGGGCGTGGCGCATCTCATCGAGGCGATCGCGCGGTTGGGGTCTCCCGGGCCACGCCTCGAAATCGTGGGCGAGGGGCCCGAGCGTCCCAGCTTGGAGGCGCTGGCGGGGCGGCTGGGAGTGGCGGACCGGGTGGTGTTCCGAGGGAAAATCCCCCTGGACGAGCTCCAGGCGAGCTACGCGCGAGCGGCGGTGTGCGTGTTGCCGTCGGTGCTCGACGCCCGTGGGGACACGGAAGGGCTCGGGGTCGTGCTACTCGAGGCGATGAACCACGGGACTCCGGTGATCGCGAGCCGGGTCGGTGGGATTCCGGACATCGTGGAGGACGGCGTGTCGGGCCTTCTGGTTCCGCCGGGAGACGCGGATGCGCTGGCGGCGGCGGTGCGGCGGGTGCGCGACGACCCCGCGCTGGCGCGCCGGCTGGGGGAGGGCGGCCGTCGCCGGCTGCATGAGCAG
>Ga0207684_10000780_pt1 | contig 36996 bp, 36 predicted proteins | sample KBSK5501metaG_FD_184342 | JGI IMG/M metagenome (GOLD analysis project Ga0207684, IMG submission 184342) | Corn, switchgrass and miscanthus rhizosphere microbial communities from Kellogg Biological Station, Michigan, USA - KBS K5-50-1 metaG... | ecosystem: Host-associated > Plants > Roots >... | reverse complement strand
CCTACCTCGGCCTCGGCCTCGGTATGCAATGCGCCGTCATCGAGTTCGGCCGCGACAAGCTCGGTGACCCGGACGCCAACAGCACCGAGTTCAACGCCTTCACCAGCCATCCGGTCATCGACCTCCTCCCCGAGCAGCGGGACGTCGCCGAGAAGGGCGGCACGATGCGGCTCGGCCTCTATCCCTGCAAGCTGCAGCCGGACACCCTGGCAGCGCAGGCCTACGGCGAGCCGCTCGTCTATGAACGCCACCGGCATCGCTTCGAGTTCAACAATGCCTACCGTGAGGCGATGTGGGAGGCGGGGATGATCTTCTCCGGCACTTCGCCCAATGACCGGCTGGTCGAAATCATCGAGCTGCGCGACCACCCCTGGTTCGTGGCCTCGCAGTTTCACCCGGAATTCCGCTCGCGACCGAACCGCCCGCACCCACTCTTTCGGGACTTCGTTAAGGCCGCCGCGGTCAAGGCGGGCGCGCTGACGGCCGACGGGGCGACGGCGAAGCCGCTGGTCGCGACGGATAAGACGTCCCAGACCGCGTGAGATCTGAGGTCTCGACACCTTCCTCGGGCGGCATCGCGGTGCCGCGGACCGTACAACCGAACCTGGGGCTGGAGCTGGTTCGCGCCACCGAGGCGGCGGCGCTGTCGGCGGGGCGCTGGATGGGCAACCTCGACCGGGAGGGCATCCGGGCGACCGCCGGCAAGGCGATGCGCGAAGCCCTCCAGGGCGTCCACATGGAGGGGACGATTGTCATCGGCGAGGAGCCCGCGTCGGCTCCCCTCGCGGTCGGCCAGCCGGCCGGGGACGGCATCGGTGAACCCTGCGATGTGGCGCTCAAGCCGATCGACGGCTCGACCCTGGTGGCGAAGGGTCTCCCCAACGCGGTCTCCGTCGTCGCCACCGCCGAGCCCGGCTCGTTGCTGCGGGCCCCCGTCGGCATGTACGCGGAGAAGATCGCGGTCGGGCCCGACGCCCGGGGTTCGATCGACGTGACCGATTCTGTCGAAAACAACCTGCAACGGGTGGCGTTCGCCAAGAAGGTGCAGGTCTCCGACCTTACGATCGTCATGCTCGACCGCCCTCGCCACGAAGCCCTGATGGACCAGGTGCGTCAGGTCGGGGCCCGCATCACGCTGCTCAGCGACGGCGACATCGCGGCGGCCATCATGGCGACCCTCGAAGGCACCGGGATCGACGTGATGCTGGGGGTTGGCGGGCTGCCGGAGGCCGTGCTCGCGGCCTGTGCGCTCAAGTGTCTCGGCGGTGACCTGCAGTGCCGTTTGTGGCTGCGTTCGCGGGACGATGAGGAGAGGGCGCGGGCCGCCGGCTTCGAGGATCTCCGGCGCGTCTACGCCGTCGACGACCTCGTTCGCGGCGAAGACGTGGCGTTTGCGGCCACCGGCGTCACCGATGGCGAGTTCCTCCACGGCGTCATCTACCACCACTTCTGGGCCGAGACTGAGTCGATGGTCTTCCGCAGTAAGAGCGGGACCGTCCGGCATCTCAACACCAAGCACCACTACGCACTCAAGTCCGTCGAAGGGGCACACCGAAAAGTCCGCTAGGGCTGGCACGTACCTGGCCGAGCAAGTCTGCTTCTCGGACTACGCACGGGCTCAGACGCCCCCCGGATCAGCGCGCTCCGGCGTGGGAGAGCGCGCGTGACGGATAAGGTATTGGGCGTGCAGCGCCTCGTCTATGCGTCGGCGACCGGGCAGCTACGCGTCCATCGCTCGCTGGAGCCGGTCGCGCGCAGCGGCTGGGAGATCGGTCCGGCCGATCGCTTCATTCCGATGCCGCCCGGCACCGCCTTGATGCACCTGCCGGGTCGGTTCGCCCTGGGACGCACGGCCGCGGGTTCGACCGTGCGTGTCGAAGGGGACGACGCGCTGGCCGTGGCCGCCGTTCTGCCGCCGGGCTACTTGCGGACGTGGCTGCCCGCCTATGAAGACCATGGCCGTCCTCCGGTGCTACCTCTCTACGGATACGCGGCGGTGGCGGCGGTCGATGGCGAGCCGCACGTGGCGGCCCTGCGGACCGATCGCTGGAGCGCGTGGGATCCATCGGCCGAGGACCGGCAGCACCTCGACCGCGGGATCCGTAGCGGGCGGCAGGCGCATCCAGACAGCCGGTTGCTGCGCCACCTCGAAACCTGTGCCACCGACTACCGGTGCCTGACCGCGCAGAACGTCTTCCTGCGTCGGGATGAAGGGGCGATCCCCGTCTCGCCCGCGTGCAATGCGGCCTGCCTTGGCTGCATCTCGGAGCAGTGGGGCGACGTCGCCTCGCCCCAGACGCGCCTGGGCTTCGCGCCAACCGCCACGGAAATTGCCGAGCTCGCCGGCTGGCATTTGAGCGCAAGCAACGCGAACTTCGTGAGCTTCGGCCAAGGCTGCGAAGGCGAGCCATTGACCCGCGGCGCCACCCTGGTGGAGGCAACCCGCCGCATCCGGTCGGCATGGCCTCAGGCCACGATCCACGTCAATTCCAACGGCTCGCGTCCCGCCGTGCTCCGCCGGTTGGTCGAGGCCGGACTGAATTCCGTCCGGATCAGCATCTTCAGCCTCGTCGACGAGCGATTCCGCGCCTACTACCGGCCGGTGGGCTACGGGCTGGAGCAGGTGGCGCAGTGCGCGGACCTTGTGGCCGGGGCGGGCGGGCAGGTCACGATCAACCTGCTGACGTTCCCCGGGATCAGCGACGCTCCATCAGAGCTCGAGGCGCTGGTCGCGTTCGTCCACGAGCACCGGGTGCACCAGGTGCAGCTGCGCAGCCTGAACGTCGATCCCCACTGGCTGCTGGCGCAGATTCCCGATCCGACTCGGGGCATCGGCATGCGGGCGTTCGTCGGGGAACTCACGGCGCGCTGCCCCGGGCTGAGCCTCGGGAATTTCACCCGTCTGTGGCCGGTACGCGCCAGTTCAGTCTGGTTAAAAGCCACCCCGGCTGGGCATGCTTTGAGCTAGTGGCTGACCTCTATTCGCCGAACGATCCCCACATGGGTACCGCGGACTACGGCCACGGTACCGACCGGCCGGTCCAGGCCGACATTTCGCCGTACACTACCGCGGGCAAGCCTTCGCGGAGCGGGTTGGCGACCGGCGCCCTGGCGCTGTTCGGCTTGCTCCTGAAGTTCAAAGGCCTTGCGTTGACCTTCGCTTCGACGTTTCTTGCCGCGATCGTGTACGCGCAGCTTTTCGGTTGGTGGGCCTTTGGCATCGGCTTCGTGCTGCTGATCCTGGTCCACGAATCGGGCCATCTCGTGGTGGCGCGGGCGTTGGGCCTGCCGGTAAGTCTGCCGGTGATGATTCCGCTGCTAGGAGCCTTCGTGAACATAAGGCAACGGCCGAAAACGGTTGCCGAAGAGGCCCAAATGGCGATCGGTGGCCCAATCCTGGGTGCGATCACGTCGGCCGCTTGCTATGCCGGAGCGCTCGCCATGCCCAACACCTACTGGGGCGGCTTGCTCGGCGGGCTGGCGTACTTCGGTTTCTTCATCAACCTCTTCAACCTTGTACCCGTGACGCCACTCGATGGTGGACGAGTCATGTCGGTCGTATCTAAGTGGTTCAACGTGGCGGGGTTGTTGGTGGCATCGGCACTACTGGTACGTAGCGGGTTTCGGACAGTCATCCTGATCCTGATCGTGCTCGTTGGCGCCTACAGCACATGGCAGCGATTCCGCTCGACGGAGACAGATCCCGAGTACTATCAGGTGCCCACGTCGACCAAGTGGGTGGTCGGCGGCCTCTACTTGATGCTTCTGCTGGCGCTGGCCCTTGGCATCGACGTCACTCACAACCTTCTCCCGGCGAGGGTCGGCTGATAGACTAAGGGGCCCCAATGAAAGCCACCATCCACCCCACCTACCACCACGACGCGGTCGTGACCTGCCTTTGCGGCAATAAGTTCACGACCGGCTCGACGCAGAAAGAGCTCAAGACCGAGGTCTGCTCGGTATGCCATCCCTTCTTCAGCGGCCAGCAGCGGATCGTCGATACCCAGGGCCGCGTCGACCGGTTTCAGCAGCGCCAGCAGCGGAAGAGATAAGCCGCGCTGTCGTTGGGCCCAGTGTGGCCCACGGGATTGCGCAGGGACTAGGATGAGCGCGGCTGTGAGCCAGGACAAGTTCTTTTACGGCGGCCAGGCCGTGCTCGAGGGCGTGATGATGCGCGGCCGGACGACCTACGCGGTCGCTGTGCGCAAGCCGGACGGCGAGATCCAGGTCCTCCGCGAGCGCCTGCTCTCCATCATTTACACCCACCCGATCTGGAAGCTGCCGCTGCTGCGCGGCCTGGCCGGACTCTGGGAACAGCTCCACCTGGGCATGAAGGCGCTGATGTGGTCGGCGAACATCCAGGCCGCCGCCGAGCAGGTCGAGCTGAGCGCGAACGCGATGCGGGTCACGATGGGCATCGCCATCGTCGGCGCGTTGCTGTTTTTCCTCGGCGTCCCACTGGTCGCCGCCGGATTCCTCAGCCGGGGCCATAGCAACCTCTTCTTTGGGATCGTGGACGGCCTGGTCCGCATCGCGCTGCTCCTGATTTATCTCTACGCGATCTCCTTCAAATCGGAGATCGCTCGCCTCTTCGCCTACCACGGCGCGGAGCACAAGACGATCAATGCCTACGAGGGGGGGCTGCCGCTCGACGTGCCCAACGTGCGGACGCAGAGCACGCTGCACCCGCGTTGTGGCACCGGGTTCTTGCTCGCGGTCATGGTCGTCAGCGCCTTCGTCTTCGGATTGGTCGGTCGCCCGGCCTTGCCCATCCTCCTGCTCTCGCGGATCGTGCTGATCCCGGTGATCGCCATGCTGGCCTATGAGTTCATTCGGTTTGCCGGCCGGCACCGGAACAATCCGGTCATCAAAGTCCTGATCCTTCCGTTCCTGCTCACGCAGAAGCTGACGACTCGGGAACCCGACGACCGCCAGATCGAGGTGGCGCTGGCGGCCTTTAACGGAGCCCGGCAAGAGGAGAAAGAGGCCGCGGCCTGATGTTCGAACAGCTCGAAGCCGTTCGGGTCCGCTACTACGCAATCACCGAGCGGCTGGCCGATCCGGCGGTGCACGCCGACCTCAAGGAGCTCCAGCGACTCAGCAAGGAGCAGGCGCAACTGCGCGACCTGGTTCAGCTGTATGAGGCCTACCGGCGCGCCGAGGCTGCGATGGCCGAGGCCCGTGAGCTGTCGGAGCACGAGCGAGACCCCGAAATGCAGGCCTACGCGCGCCAGGAGTTCGAGAAGCAACAGGCTGAGCGGGATCGCCTCGAAGGCGAGTTGAAGACCGCGCTGGTGCCGAAAGATCCGACCGACGACAAGGACGTCATCGTCGAGATTCGGCAGGGCACCGGTGGGGATGAGGCGGGATTGTTTGCGGCCGACCTCTTCAAGATGTACAGCCGATATGCGGAGTCGCGGCGGTGGAAGGTCGACCTCCTGTCTGAGAGCCCGACCGAGCGTGGCGGCTTCAAAGAGGTGGTCTTCGAAATTCGCGGTCGAGGCGCCTACTCACGGCTGAGATTCGAAAACGGCGTGCACCGCGTGCAGCGCGTGCCGGAGACTGAGGCCCAGGGCCGCATTCACACCTCGACGGCCACCGTGGTGGTGATGCCGGAGGCGGAAGCCGTCGACGTCCTGATCAATCCGGAACGGCTCAAGGTCGACGTCTACCGCTCCGGCGGGCACGGCGGGCAGAGCGTCAACACGACGGACTCGGCGGTGCGCCTCACCTACGCGCCCGAGGATGGCGGTCCGCCGATCGTGGTCACGTGCCAGGACGAGCGCTCGCAGCTCAAGAACAAGGCCAAGGCGGAAAAGGTGCTGATGGCGCGCCTGCTCGACCGCCAGATGGCGCAGCAGCAGGAGGCCCTGACCGAAGTTCGTCGTTCGGCCGTCGGCTCCGGCGACCGCAGCGAAAAGGTCCGCACCTATAACTATCCCGAGGGACGGATCACCGACCACCGGATCGACTTCAAGTACTACAAGCTGCCCCAGTTCGTCGAGGCAGGCGATCTCGACCCGGTGATCGATCGCCTGATCGCCTGGGACCAGAGCAACCGCCTGAGCGAGCCGCCCAATGGCGCCGCCCGCAACTGACGCCAGCCGGGTCAAGGCGCAACTCGCCAGGGCACGAACCACGCTGGCAACGGCCGGGATCCCCTTACCCTGGCTCGATGCCGAAATCCTGGTGGCGCATGTCCTCAAGAGTTCGCGCGAGCGGCTGCACAGTCACCCTGACCGCCAGATGACCGTGGCGCAGCGCGCCCGGCTGCATCGATTGACCAGCCGCCGCGCCGCCCGCGTTCCGGTGCCCTACCTGGTCGGGGAGCGCGAGTTCTACGGCCACATGTTCCGAGTCACGCCGGCGGTGTTGATTCCACGCCCGTCGAGCGAACTGCTCGTCGAGCTCGCGATCGATTGGCTGAAGACGCATCCGGACGCACGGGGTGTCATCGACCTGGGCACCGGTAGCGGCGCGGTCGCGATTTCGGTCGCCAAGGCAGTCGCTATGGTTCGGATCGAGGCACGCGACGTCAGCGCCCGCGCGCTGCGGGTCGCCGCCGAGAACATCGCCCGCTACCGGCTTCGCGGCCGAATCACAACGGTCAAGGCCGACCTGTTACGCGGCGCCGCCCCAGCCGACGTCATCCTCGCCAACCTGCCGTACATCCCCGACGCGCTGCGGCGCGTCCGGCCCAAGGAGCTCGATTACGAGCCGGCGCTCGCTCTCGACGGCGGGAAGGATGGACTCGACCTGATTCGCATAGCGCTCGCGCAGGCGCCTGCGGCGGTCAAGCCGGGCGGGCTCGTCCTCTTCGAGTGCGACCCGGCGCAAACGCGCCCTATCGTGCGGCTGGCGCAGCGGCACTGGCCGGCGGCCGCCATCAGCGTCCACAAGGACCTGGCCGGACTCAACCGGGTGGTGCGCATCCAGACGTGACGGCGCGCTGGCCGGCGGATCCATCGCACATCGCGCAGGCCGCCGAGCGGGTACGCGCCGGCGCCGTGATCGCCTTCCCGACCGACACGCTCTACGCCGTCGCGGCGCGGGCCGCGGACCCGGTCGCGGTCGCTCGCCTCTATGACGTGAAGGAGCGACCGTCCGGCCAGCCGATGGTGTGGCTGGTCCCGGACCGAACCCAGGTCGAACGCTTCGCGGTCGTTTCGACCGTTGCCGGCGATTTGATGGCGCGTTTCTGGCCGGGCCCGCTGACGCTCGTGCTGCCCGCTCGCGACAAGAGCGGTGGTCCGACCATCGCTGTGCGTGCGCCTGACCACGACGTCGCGCTTGCATTGCTGAGGGCGCTGAGCGAACCGATCGCGAGCAGCAGTGCCAACCCGGCGGGACAGCCACCGCCGGTCGATGCCGACCAGGTCATCGCCGGCCTGGGCGACCGCCTCGATGTCGTGCTCGACGGCGGGCCGTGTCGCATCGGACAGCCCTCGACCATCCTCGACCTGAGCGGCGCAACCCCTCGCATCCTGCGCCAGGGCGCAATTCCCCCTGTGAAGCTCGGGTTCCGCTAAGGCTAAGGCCCGCTCGTCTTATTTAGGGCTGCAAACAAGGCCCCCGCTGCGAGTCCGGCGACAACCAGAAGAACTACGGCCACTCCCACACGAAGACAACCGCGGGCGCCCTCGCCGCCCGACGGTTGTCGCGAACCGCGCATCGTTACCTGCAGTTCCACAAGACCACGCGTGATTCGCCATCGATAGAGCATCGCGGTCGCGATCCAGCCGGCAATGCCGACGAGGCCTCCAATCAGACTTCCCACGTTTCCGTTTCCAAGGCTCTGACCGATGACGAGGCCGAAGATGCCAGTCAGAGTCAGCCATGCGGCTCCTAAGAAGGCAGCGACGAGCGAGCTGATCCCTACCGCGTCCCACCGATTGAGCTGAATCTCGGAGAAATGGTTCCGAACCGCGAGATAACCGACGCTCGGGATCGCCAGGACCACGGCGACGAGCAACGCGACGCTGACGAGCACGAGACTGAACTCCACCAGAGACTATTTTCCTCGGAGTCGGGTTGCAACCCTTCTTCGGGGATAATGACCAGATGCTGCAGGCCCGCACCGATCTGACCAGCCGGATCGACATGGTCGATCCAGAGGTCGGTGCCGCGATCCGCGACGAGTTCGAACGCCAGCAGTACACCCTGGAGCTGATTCCGTCGGAGAACATCGCGAGCCCTGCGGTGCTGCAGGCGCTCGGCTCCCTCCTCAACAACAAATATGCGGAGGGGTATCCGGGCAAGCGCTACTACGGCGGCACTCAGATCGTCGACCGGATCGAGACGCTCGCGATCGAGCGGGCCAAGGAACTTTTCGGCGCCGAGCACGCCAACGTGCAATCGCACTGTGGCACCACGGCGAACTATGCCGTCTACGCGGCCGTGCTCAACGTTGGCGACACCGTCATGGGGATGGACCTCAGCCAGGGGGGGCACCTGAGCCACGGAAGCCCGGTGAACTTCTCCGGCAAGCTCTACCACTTCGTGCCGTACGGGGTTGATCCAACAACCGAGCGGATCGATTACGACGTGCTCGAGAAGCAGGCGAAAGACGTGCGGCCGAAGATGCTACTCGCCGGCTACAGCGCCTACCCGCGCCTCCTCGACTTCGAGCGGTTCGCGGCGATCGCTAAGGCGGTCGATGCGTACTTCTTCGTCGACATGGCGCACTTCGCCGGCCTGGTTGCCGGCGGCGCCCATTCCAGCCCCGTCCCGTATGCCGACTTCGTCAGCTTCACCACACACAAGACGATGCGAGGACCATGGGGGGCGATGATCCTCTGCAAGGCGAAGTACGCCGCCGACATCGACAAGAGTGTTTTTCCAGGGAGCCAGGGCGGACCGCTCAATCATGCTATTGCCGGCAAGGCGGTGATGCTGGCCCAATGGAAAACCCCGGAGTTCAAGTCCTACGCGCAGGCGGTGGTCAACAACGCGCGGGTTCTCGCCCAGGGGCTGACCAAGCGCAAGCTCCGGCTGGTGAGCGGTGGGACTGACAACCACCTGATGCTGGTCGACCTGCGGCCACTGAACCTTACCGGGAAGAAAGTCCAGGACACCTTCGATACGGTCGGCATCACGGTGAACCGCAACTCGATTCCCTTCGACACCGCGAGCAAGTTCAACCCGAGTGGAATCCGCCTCGGATCACCGTCGGTGACGACGCGCGGGATGGGCCCGCAAGAGATGACCCAGATCGCCGACATGGTCGCCGAGATGCTATTCAACCTCGAGGACCGAACCGTGCATGAGCAGGTGCGCGCCCGCAGCCGGGCGCTGTGCGAACGATTTCCCCTGCCGTATTAGGCGGCGCCGGCGTTTTCAGCGACCCGACCTTCTGGTCCGATTTCTCACCTGCCCGCTTCGCCCCGGCGGTCGTGCCGTTTCTCGTGGCGCTGGTGTGCACGGCGATCGTCGTGCTCCCGGTTCGATGGCTGGCCTTTCGGCTCGGCGCGGTCGCCAAGCCCGGTGACCGCTTTATTCATCAACAACCGACCGCTCGCCTCGGCGGGCTGGCCATGTACCTCGGGTTCGGGCTGTCGGCCGCTCTCTTTTCCACCAACTCGGCCACCCTTGGCTTGCTCTTGTCCGGAGCGATCATCACGACGCTGATGGTGTTCGACGACCTCGGTGGCGTCCGGCCGCTCTTCAAGTTGGGCTTTCAGATCGGTGCCTCGCTGATCGCGATCGTCGGCTTCAATATCACCATCGGGTTCATCGGACTTCCAAAAATAGGCATCGTCACCCTGGCGCCCATCGTGTCGGTGCTGGTCACCCTGATCTGGTTCGTCGGCTTGGAGAACACCACCAACTTTCTTGATGGAGTTGACGGCCTGGCGGCCGGTGTGGTGGCGATCGTGGCAGCGACCTTGCTGCTGGCCGCCATCAACCGGAGCGAGACGAGCATCGTCATTCTCGCCGGGGCCTTGATCGGCGCCTGCATCGGCTTTCTGCTCTTCAACTGGCATCCAGCTCGGGTGTTCATGGGCGACAGCGGGAGCAACTTCCTCGGCTTCACGCTTGCGGCACTTTCCGTGCTCTCGGTCGCGAAGGGCACAGTCGTGCTGGCGTTGATCGTACCGGTGGCCGCCCTCGCCATCCCGATCGCGGACACCGCCTGGGCGATCGTGCGCCGGCGGAGGCGCGGCAAATCGATTGCCACGCCGGACACCGAGCACCTCCACCACCGCCTGCTCGATTTCGGCCTGAGCCCGCGAGAAACGGCCCTCGTCTTTTACTTCGCGACGGCGATCTGCTCGGCGGTGGCGCTGACCATCTATGGCCACCGGAAGGTCGCGCTCGGTGCAGTCTTGCTGTTGCTGCTCGGGATCGCCATCATCGTCATCCGCCGGTTCCGTCGAACCAGTCGGGGTTGAGCTCGGTTACGGCGCTCACCTGATAGCGAGTTGAATTCAACCCCTGTTAAGCTGAATTTGTTGAGGCCCCATCCAGGAGTCAATCGTGGCCCCGACGGATAAGCGCGAGGAGCCCGGCATGGATCATCCTACTCACGTAGTTGCGACATCGCGCGGTCGCGCCCCGTCGGGTGGCGAGCTGGCCGGTCTCGGCGTGTTCCTGGCCGTCGCCGTTGTTCTCCCGCTGCTGATCGGGGGGGTGCTCGACAACGCCATCCACACCTCGCCGCTATTTCTCTTCGCCGGGCTCGTGGTCGGGATCGTGGCCGGTGGAGCCGTGGTCTACACGAGGTTCAAACGATACCTGTGAACAACCGCCTGATCCGTAACACGGTAGCCGTTTCCAGCCTGGTGGCCATTGGGGTGGTCGCCTTTGGCATCGCCACCGGGCAGATCAGGAATGCGCTGGCTCTGGCGATCGGCCTGCTGGTGGGAAGCGCAAACGGCCTGATGGTCCAGCGTTCGCTCGCGCTCGGCGTTGGCTTTACCGCAGTCAGCCTCGTCCGCTTGCTGCTCCTGACGGGGCTGGGACTCGGTATCGGGTTGCTGATCGGTCTGTCGCAGGTCTGGCTGGTGGTTGGTGGGATCGCGATCGCCCAGCTGGTCCTCGCGGGGTTCGCCGTCAGGGAGGCGCTTTCCGGATGATCTTCCTGGCCGAGGCCCCACCCGGCACCCATCCCACCGTCAGCGTTTGCGGCGCCTGGTACTGCACCTTCAACTACGACAGCCTGATCTCCAGCGCGGTCGCGATCGTGATCACGCTGCTGGTCGGATTCATGGTTGCCTACCGCTTGAGCCACGGTGTTCCGGGCAAGCTCCAGTTGCTGTTCGAATTCCTGATCGACTACATACGCGGCCTGATCAGGGAGTCGGTGGGCGAGGGCGGAGCCTTCATCGTGCCGCTCGCGATGACGATCGGCTTCTACATCCTCGTCGCCAACTGGCTCGATTTCTTTCCGCTGGCCGGGCCTGTTCACCCGGCGAACGCCGACCTGAATCAGACGCTCGCGATCGCGCTGGTCGTCATCATCGTGGTGCAGGGTTACAGCCTGCGGGTGCTCGGCGTGCGCGGCTACTTCCGACGCTTCACCAAGCCCTTTGAGATGGCGCTGCCGATTCGGATCCTCTTCATTCCGCTCAACGTCATCGAGGAGGTCGTGAAGCCGGTTACGCTGTCGCTGCGGTTGTTCGGCAACATCTTTGCCGGCACCCTGATGGTCTACCTGCTCGGCTTGCTGATCAGCTACGTGGCGAGCCTGGTGCCGACGGGTTTGCCGGCCGGCGCCTTCGGCGTGGTGCTGACCCCGATCGTGGAAGGACTGCTGATCCTCTGGAAGGCGTTCGACATCTTTTTCGTCGGCAGTATCCAAGCCTTTATCTTCACCCTGCTCACCATCATCTATTTCGGTATGGCGCGCGAAGGTCTCGAAGAAGAGGGGCACGGCACACAAGCGCGCCAGGCCCCGGTAGCGGTAGAAACAGGAGGGTAAGCTCATGAATCACGCGATCGTCCTTGCGGGAGCGCTCATCGCCGCCGGAATTGCGCTGGGTGGCGGTGCCATCGGCGCCGCTATTGGTGACGGCCTGGCGGGCAATGCGACCATCCAGGGAACGGCTCGGCAGCCGGAGGCCCAGGCCCGACTGCAGATCATCATGTTTCTGATCATCGGCCTGGTGGAAGCGATGTACTTCATCAACCTCGCGCTCGGCTTCTACTTCATCACTGCCGTCGCGAGCACGGTGAGGTAGCTTGCACTTTCCGGTCGTCTTTCTCGATGCAGGGCTGCTCGCCATCAATGGCACCCTGATCGCCGAGATCGTCGCCTTCTTGCTGATGCTGGGGGTGTTGGCGAGGTGGGTGTACCCGCCGATCATCAAGGCGGCGGAAGCCCGGCAGAACCAGATCAAGCAGCAGCTGGAGCAAGCGGAGACAGCGCGCACGGAAGCGGAAGCGCGGCTGCAGGCTGCCCAGGAAGAGATCCAGAAGGCGCGGATCCAGGCCGGGCAGATCATCGAGCAGGCGAACCGGGCGGCGGAACAGATCCAGCAGGAGGCGCAGGAGAAAGCTAAAGACGAGGCCCGCCGGATCGTCGAGGGGGCCAGCCGCGACATCGATGCCGAACGACAGCGGGCGATCCATGCGATTCGCTTGCAGATGGCGGACATCGTCACCGAGGCGGTTCGGCGGATCGTCGGTGAAAGCTTGGACGGTCAACGTCATCGCCAGTTGATCGAGGCGGCGATCGAGCAGGTTGAAAAGGAGCCCAGTGCCTCGCAGTAACATCGCGCGTCGCTACGCGCAGGGAATCTTTCAGCTGGCCCAGGCCGACCGCGACCTCGACGCCTGGCGGACCGAGCTTACTCAGCTCGACGCGCTGCTGCAGGATGACGTGTTACGAGCGGCGTTCGCTAATCCGGCGGTCACGACGCCCCGGCGCATGGAGCTGGCGCGTAAGCTGGCGCCCGAACTTCGACCGGAGACCCAAAACCTGTTGCGACTCTTGATCGATCACCGTCGTACTTCGGAGATGCCCGCCATCCGGCGCGAGTTCGAGCGGATGGCCGACGAGGCGGCCGGCATCGTCAACGTCGCCCTCACCACGGCCATCGAGTTGGACGACGCGGAAAAGCGCCGCTACGAGAAGACCCTCGCCGATCGGCTTGGCAAGAAGGTTCGGCTGGAGTATCGACGCGACCCTGGACTCGTGGCGGGCGCCACCGTCCAGATCGGCGACCGGCTCATCGATGGCAGCGTACGGACTCAGCTGGATCGGCTGCGCCAGCAGCTGGTTGGATAGCCCAGGAGGCAATTCGAGATGACCATCAGCTCCGAAGAAATCAGCAGCCTGATCAAACGGCGCATCAAGGAATTCGATGTCCCGATCCTCTCGGCCGATGTCGGCATCGTCACCGAGGTGGGCGACGGGATCGCGCAAGTGTATGGCCTGCAGGCCGCCCAAGCGCTCGAGATGCTCGAATTCACGGGGGGCGTCGCCGGCATTGCCCTCAACCTCGAAGAGGACTCGGTGGGCGCCATCATCCTTGGCCCTTATGAGCACATCAAGGAAGGGGACCAGGTCCGGACCACCGGCAAGATCATCCAGGTGCCGGTCGGCGAAGCGCTGATCGGTCGGGTGGTCAACGCTTTGGGTGAGCCGATCGATGGCAAGGGACCGATCGCCACCAAAGAATTCGCGCCGGTGGAAAAGGTCGCCCCCGGGGTGGTCACCCGGCAACCCGTCGACACGCCGCTGCAGACCGGCATCAAGGCCATCGACTCTATGATTCCGATCGGCCGTGGCCAGCGGGAACTGATCATCGGCGATCGACAGACCGGCAAGACGGCGATCGCGATCGACACCATCATCAATCAGAAGGGCCAGGGCGTCATCTGCATCTACGTTGCGATTGGCCAGCGGGCGGCAACGGTGGCACAGGTAGCCGCCACGCTCGAGGAGCGCGGCGCGATGGAGTACACGATCATCGTCTCCGCCACCGCGAGCGACCCTGCCCCGCTGTGGTACCTGGCGCCTTACGCCGGGTGCTCGATGGGCGAGTACTTCCGGGACAAGGGAGGCGACGCGCTGCTGGTGTACGACGATTTGTCCAAGCACGCCTGGGCCTACCGCCAGATTTCGCTGCTGCTGCGCCGACCGCCGGGACGGGAGGCCTATCCGGGGGACGTCTTTTACCTGCACTCGCGGCTGCTGGAGCGGGCCGCCCGCATGAACAAGGACAACGGTGGGGGCTCGCTCACGGCGCTGCCCATCATCGAGACCCTGGCGGGCGACATCTCCGCCTATATCCCGACCAACGTCATCTCGATAACCGATGGGCAGATCTATTTGCTGACGGACTTGTTCTACTCCGGCATCCGGCCCGCGATCTCCACCGGCCTGTCGGTCTCCAGGGTTGGCGGTGCCGCCCAGATCAAGGCGATTCGCCAGGTCGCGGGCCGGCTCCGGCTCGACCTGTCGCAGTACCGCGAGCTCGCCGCTTTCGCCCAGTTCGCCTCCGACCTCGACAAGCGGACCCGCGACCAGCTCGAGCGCGGCAAGCGGATGACCGAGCTGCTCAAGCAAGGCCAGTACCAGCCGATGCCGATCCCGCAGCAGGTTATCGTTCTGTTCGCGGGCACCAACGGCTTCACCGACGATATCCCAGTGGAACAGGTACAGACCTTCGAGAAGGAGTTGCTGCGCTTTCTTGGCAGCAGCCACCCGGAGATCCAGGAGGCGATTGCCAAGGAGAAGGCGATCTCGGACGCCACCGACAAGGCGCTGAGGGCGGCGATCGAAGAGTTCAAGACGTCGAGCCCAATCATTCAGAAAGTCGTGGCGCGACCGGCTGACAGTGCCGAGCAAGCGCCCAAGGGTGGTCAGCTCCAGAGCGCCAGGCGTGCCACCGAACGCGAGACCACAAAGGAGGGGTAGGCCCTGGCCACCCTTGCCGAGGTTCGCCGCCGGATCGCCAGCCTTCAGAACACGCAACAGATCACGCGTGCGTTGCAGGCGGTGGCTGCCTCGAAGCTGCGGCGGGTGCAGGCGAGCGCCGAGGCCTCGCGACCGTATGCGGATCGGATGGCCGAAGTGCTCACCGAGGTCGCCAGCCGCACCACCGGAACCCGGAACCCGTTCCTGACCAGGCGAGACGTGAAAAAGCGGCTGATGGTCCTTGTCAGCGCCGATCGTGGTCTGGCGGGCGGGCTCAACGTCAACGCCTTCAGGGCCGCGCTCGGCTACATCCGGCAGGGACCCGACACCGTGCTCGTGACCATCGGGCGCAAGGGGCGCGACTACTTTCGCCGGCTGGGGGTATCGATCATTGCTGACGTTTCGCAGACCGGCGACCGTCCACAGTTGAAGGACATTCTCCCTGCGATCACGGTCGCCCGCGACGAGTACCTGAACGGTAATGTCGACCAGATCGCGCTATTACACACGCACTTTGTTTCGGTCGCCAGGCTGGAGCCAAAGGTCTCGATCCTGGTTCCGGTCGAGGTGCCAGAACGAAAAGAAGGCGTGCGGGTCGATTACCTCTACGAACCCGAACCCGAAGAGGTGCTGGCCAGCCTGCTGCCGCGCTACGTGGAGGCGCAGGTATACGCCGCCGTGCTCGACAACCTCGCCAGCTTCTATGCGGCCCAGATGATCGCGATGCGCAACGCGACCGATAACGCCGGCGAGCTGATCACCGACCTCACCCTGCTGCGGAACAAGGTGCGGCAGGCCACCATCACGAAGGAATTGAGTGAAATCGTCGGGGGCGCCGAGGCGCTGGCCGCCGGCTAGGAGGTACGCATGGCAATCGCGGAGAAGGAAGCAAGGAAGGAAGCAGAGAAGAAGAAGGCCCGGATCGGCCGGGTCGACCAGATCATCGGGCCGGTGGTCGACGTCGCGTTCCAGACCGACGAACTACCCGAGATCTACCACGCGCTGGAGATCGACCGGGGCAAGGACCACCGCCTGGTGCTCGAGGTGCAGCAGCATCGCGGCAACAACATCGTTCGCACCATCGCCATGGACTCGACGGACGGCCTTGTGCGCGGCACTGAGGTGAAAGACACCGGGGCACCGATTACCGTCCCGGTGGGAAAGAGCACGCTCGGCCGGATGATGAACGTCATCGGCGAGCCGATCGACGGCAAGGGCGCCATCAAGAGCGACGCTCGTCTGCCGATTCACCGCCCCGCTCCACCCGTCAGCGAGCAAGCCGTCGAGACGACCGTGCTCGAGACCGGGATCAAGGTCATCGACCTGGTCACCACCTTCGCCAAAGGCAGCAAGATCGGTCTTTTCGGTGGCGCGGGCGTCGGCAAGACCGTCATTGTCCAGGAGCTGATCCGCAACATCGCCGAGGAGCACCAGGGATTTTCGGTCTTCGCGGGGGTCGGCGAGCGTACGCGTGAGGGCAACTCGTTGTGGATCGAGATGACCGAGTCGGGCGTTATCGATAAGACGTCACTGGTATTCGGGCAGATGAATGAGCCGCCCGGGGCGCGCGCTCGGGTGGGACTGACGGGCCTGACGCTCGCGGAATACTTCCGGGATGAGTACGGTCAGGACGTCCTCCTGTTCATCGATAACGTGTTCCGCTACATGCTGGCGGGGAGCGAGGTTTCCGCCCTGCTGGGCCGCTTGCCCTCGGCGGTGGGGTATCAGCCGACCCTGGCCACCGAGATGGGCGATCTCGAAGAGCGCATCACGTCGACGAAGAAGGGTTCGATCACGTCCGTCCAGGCGGTCTTCGTTCCGGCGGACGACTACACGGATCCGGCGATCGCCACGACCTTCGCCCATCTGGGCGCGACGGTGAGCCTGTCACGAGCCATCGTCGAGCGCGGCATCTACCCGGCGGTCGACCCGCTCGACTCCTTCTCGCGCTTCCTCACGCCGGACGTCGTCGGCGATGAGCACTACCGCGTCGCGCGCGGGGTGCAGCAGGTGCTGCAGCGCAACAAGGAGCTGCAGGACATCATTGCCATCCTCGGCCCTGACGAGCTGTCCGAAGACGACAAATTGCTGGTGGCGCGCGCCCGCAAGATCGAGCGTTTCCTGTCACAGCCGTTCTTCGTCGCCGAGGTTTTCACCAACCGGCCGGGCAAATACGTGCCGTTGAAGGAAACGATCCGCGGCTTCGGCGAGATTCTCGACGGCAAACACGATGACCTGCCGGAGCAGGCGTTCTACATGGCCGGCACGATCGACGAGGTCGTCGACGCGGCAAAAGGCAGTGGCTGACAAGCTCCACGTCGACATCGTGACCGTCGAGGGGCGGCGGTACCGAGGCGACGCGGACTTCGTGGTCGCTCCAGGCTCGGAGGGCGAGCTCGGCGTCCTGCCGCGGCACGTACCCCTGCTGACCCCGCTGGCCGCGGGCACCGTGAAGGTCCGCAAGGATGGCGAGGAGCTGTTCTTCTTCGTCGGCGGAGGCTTCCTGGAGGTGCGTCCGGACCAGGTCACCGTCCTCGCCGATGCCGCCGAACGTGCGGAGGACATCGACGAGGCCCGCGCCGAGGAAGCCCGGCGCCGGGCGGCCAGCCTGCTGCAGCAAAAGCTCTCGGACACCGACCAGGCGGCCGCGTCGGCCGCGTTGGCCCGGGCGGAAGCGCGCCTGCGACTCGCCGAATTGCGTCGCCGCCGCCGGACGTAGAGCGCGCGAGCACGCTCCGTGACAATCTCCTCAATCCTGGCGGCGGCTGTTACCCTAGTCGGCTAGTGGCCCAACTCCTGATCGAGGGGGGAACTCGATTGATCGGGCGGGTGCCGATCAGTGGCTCCAAGAACGCCGTTCTCCCGATCCTCGCTGCCTGCCTGCTGACCGACGAGGAATGCCGTCTCAAGAACGTGCCCCGGCTCGAGGACGTCTCGACCATGAAGCTCCTGCTGGAAGGCATGGGGGTCCAGATCCGCTGGCTGGATCCACAGCAGCTCCAGGTCAGCGCCGCGCGGCTGGCCCGGAGCGAGGTGTTGGCGGGGATGGCGAGCAAGATGCGTGCCTCGTTCCTGCTCATCGGTCCCATGCTGGCGCGCCGCGGCGAGGCCAGGGTGCCGAAGCCAGGCGGGGACGACATTGGCATGCGACGGGTCGAGCAGCACCTTCACGGTCTGCGCCTGATGGGCGCCCACGTGGAGCTGGTCGACGGGGAATATATCGCGCGGGCCGATCGTCTGAAGGGCGCCACGATCCATCTCGACATGCCAACGGTGACCGGGACCGAGAACCTGATGATGGCCGCCGCCACGGCCGACGGTATCACCACCATCCACAACGCGGCCCGCGAGCCGCACGTCGTCGACCTGGCCATGTTCCTCGGCAAGATGGGCGCGCAGATCAATGGGATCGGGACCGACGTGCTGCAGATCGAGGGCATCGCCGAGCTCAGCGGAGCGACCCATCGCGTCATCCCGGACAACATCGAGGCCGGCACCTACGCCTTCGCGATCGCGGCCACCGGCGGGGAGGCGGTCCTCGAGGACCTCCAGACCGCGGACTTGCGGGCCGTGATGCTGAAGCTGCGCGAGGCGGGCGTGGAGGTGGAGGATCAAACGCACAGTCTCTGGGTGCAGGGCAACAATCGCCTGCAGCCGGTTGACGTGACGACCTGGCCACACCCCGGATTCCCGACCGACCTGCAGGCGCCGTTCGTCAGCCTGATGACGCAGGCGCACGGAAAATGCGTCATCTCGGAGGCGGTCTTCGAGAACCGTTTTCAGCACGTCCTGGAATTGCGAAAGCTGGGGGCCGAGATCTACGTCGAAGGTCGCAGCGCCATGGTCTCGGGCCCCAGCAAGTTGCACGGCGCATCCGTCAGCGTGCCCGACATCCGATCAGGGGCGGCGCTGGTGGTCGCGGCGCTGTGCGCCGCGGGCACGACAACACTCGACAACGTTTATCACCTCGATCGCGGTTATCAGGACATCGTGGCAAAGCTCGAGCACCTGGGGGCGCACATCTCTCGCGTCGGCGACCATGCCGGCGACGTGGACCTCTCCCGGGTCGTGGGGGATTGAGGCGGCGTGCTTTCCAAAAAGATTGGCATCGACCTGGGAACCTCGACCGTCCTCGTCTATGTCAAAGGGGAAGGCGTCGTCGTCAACGAGCCGGCCCTGATGGCGACCGACGGTAAGGGTGGACGGGTGCTGGCGATCGGGCGGGCCGCATCACAGCTCGTGGGGCGTGGTGGAAAGGCGCGCAGTGTCCGTCCGGTTCGTGACGGAAACGGGGTCGACTACGGTGTGGCGGGCGCCATGCTCCAGCATCTGATCGGTCGCATCGTCGGCCGGCAGCGGATCTTTCGGCCCGATGTCATGCTTTCGGTGGGGCCGATGGTGACCGGCGTCGAGCGTCGTGCGGTGCTGGAAGCCACCATGCAGGCGGGCGCCAAGACGGCCTACCTGATCGACAAGTCGATGGCCGCGGCGATGGGAGCCAAGGTGGCGGTCTCCAGTACCGACGGCATCGTCGTCGTCAACCTGGGCGCCGGCTCGACCGAAATGGCCGTGATCGTGCTCGGCGAAATCGTCGCGATGCAGTCGGTCCCAACTGGTGGCGACACGCTCGATCGGGCCATCGAGACGTCCGTCATGCGAACCCGTGGCGTACAGCTCAAGCCGGGCGATGCCGAGCGAATCAAGCTCGAGGTCGGATCCGCGATCACCCCCGCGCACGAGACCTCGATCGAGCTCAACGGCGATCGCGAGCCGAGCGGGCCCGCGCTTGTGGTTTCGAGCACAGAAGTGCAGGCGGCGATCCGAGACCCGCTCGAGGCGATCGTTGCCGGTTTGCAACGCCTGCTGGCGCAAGTGCCAGAGGCGCGGCGCGCCGCGGTCAACCGCAATGGTCTCGTGCTCTGCGGCGGCGGCGCCCAGTTGCCAGGCATGGCAGAGTTTTTGACTGCACGGGTCGGCATTCCTGCCCGCGTGGCGCGCGATCCACAGACCTGTGTCGCCGTAGGAACGGGCATGGCGCTCGACAATATGCAGGTCGTGCGTCGAGGACAGCACTACATCACATGAGCACCGAACGGCCCGCACTCTCCGACGTTGCGATCCTGCTGGGTGGCGGGGTGCGCGAGGCGCTGATGGCGCAATCGGTGCTGCGCGCCTGCGAGGGGGCGACCGTGTTCGCATCGCCGGACGCCATCGGCACCCTGCTTGGACTCCCAACCATCGGCCGGGCGTCCGTCTTCGATGATTCGCCACGGGAACTCCTACGAGTGTTTCGGCGATTGCGGGTGGGCGCGGTCGGGACGGTCGTCGTCCCCTATCCGGCCCAGTACCGGCATTTGGCGCTCGCATACTTCGCCGCGGTGCGGCGTCGGCTGGTGGCGGCCGGCCCCCACGATTGGGTGGCGACGGAGCGGGTGCCGACCTCCAAGCATCTACATCCGGTCGAGGCCAACTGGCGCCTGGCCGCGGCGGCCAGCCAGCGGCCGATGCTGGCGCCGGGTGATTCGCCCAACCTGCGGCCACCGGACGCGGTGCGCGGGCAGGCGATGGCGCGCTGGCCGGCGTTCATTGGTGGTGGCCACCACCCCTTGATCCTGATTCCCGGTGGCGGCGGATGGTCATCTGGGCGACGGGGGCCGTCGTGGCCCGCGGAACGGTTCGCCGTGGTGGCGAACCAATCGATGGCGGAACGGATCGTGATCCTTAGCGGCGCCGGCGATCAACAAGCGGTCCGGGAGACGCGGGCGAGCGTAGCCAAGCCGACGCTGGTGCTCAAGCTCGCCGACATGACGGTCGACGAGGTCGCTGTACTCAGCGAGCTCAGCCTTGCCGTGGTCGGCCACGATGGTGATGCGCTCCACGTTGCGGCGGCCGCCGGAGCCCTGGTGCTCGCGACGGCGCGCAAGCCCGATATCCCGCCGATGGGCGATCGCGTCGTCACGCTGTGGGCGGACGACTTCGACCGGTTCCCGGCGCGGCGGGTGCTGGAGCCCCTCGCGAAACAGGCGCGGCTCGATACCTACGCCTGAACCCGTCGGCTTTGCCCGGACTCCACTACGGGTGGCCTTGGACACGCGCGCGCTGGGCGAGGGCGACGCAACCGGCGTCGGCCGCTACATCCAGGCGCTGATCGGCGCCTTCCGCATGAGCCATGGCGTCGATCTCGCTCTCTATGCGGACCGTGGGCCTCGCGTACTTGGCCCGCAAGTCGTGATGCCGCTTCGAATGCTTAGCGACGGCGTGCGGCTCGTCCACGGTCCGGCGAATTCCCTCCCCTTGTTCGGCTTCGGGTTGCCCGGTGTCGTGACGATTCACGATCTCGCTATCTACGACCACCCGGAATGGTTCCCCGCCGGCCAGTGGTTTGCCACCAGGGTCGTCGTGCCGCAGTCGGTCCAGCGGGCGCGTGCCATCATCTGCCCGTCTAGCGCGACCGCGCAGGCGGTCGTGCGCCACTTCCAGGTGGACGGGCGGCGGTGCCGGGTGATCCCCCACGGGATCGAGCCGGAGTTCAGCCTGCCGGTGTCGAGCATGATGCGAGCGGAGCTCACCACGCGCTACGCGCTTCCCGATCGCTATCTGCTGCAGGTGGGCACGGTGCAGCCGCGCAAGAACTATGTGGCCAGCCTGCGCGCGCTCGCGCGCATCCCGGCCGAGCAGCGGATTCCCCTGCTCGTCGTTGGTGGGTTTGGCTGGAAATACAACGATGTGGTCGACGCCGTTCGCGAGCTCGACCTGGATCGGTGGGTACGATTCGTGGGGTACGCGGGGGTCGGGGACCTGCCCGGCCTCTATCAGATGGCATCGGCGGTTCTGTTTCCATCGCTCGACGAGGGATTCGGGCTGCCCGTGCTGGAGGCCTTTGCCGCCGGGACGCCGGTCGCGGCCTCGAACGCCGGCGCGATCCCTGAAGTCGCCGGCGATGCCGCGCTTCTCTGCCCACCGGGCGATGACGAAGCGCTGGCGGGAAATCTCCGGCGCCTGCTGACGGATGGCGCGCTGCGCGAGCGTCAGGTCGCGGCCGGCCGAGCACGCGCCGCCCTCTATACCTGGTCGGCGAGCGCGGCCGCCCACCGTGCCGTCTACGAGTCGGTTGTCGGCGGCTGACCCTGGCGGGCCACCCCGTCGAGCACGCCCCAGGTCTTCGCCGCTGCGGCCTCCCAGGTGAAGTCGACGCTGCGGGCGGCGCCCGCCGCGATCAAGCGACGCTGGAGCGCTGGGTCGTGGGCGAGCTCGAGCATCGCCTGACTCCAGGCGCCCGCATCGTCGGGGCTCAACAGGATGCCGGCGGTGCCGATGATTTCCGGCAACGCGCCGGCGGTCGATCCGATGACGGCCGTGCCGCAGCGCATCGCTTCCAGCGCCGGAAACCCGAAGCCTTCGAAGCGCGACGGCACCGTCAGGGCGATGGCGCCGGCGTAGAGGGCGGGCAGGTCATCGGAGGGCACGTAGGACAGCGTCCGGACGGCGCCCGCCGATCCTGCCTCGTGGCCCGGTCCCGCGAGCACCAACTCAGCCTGCAGCCCCCGGCGACGCGCCTCATCGAAGGCGCGGCGTAACATGCCCAGGTTCTTGCGTGGGTGGTTGCGACCAACATAGAGAAAGTAGGCGCCGCCGATTCCAAGCCGCGCGAGGACCTCATCCACTCTGGATGGGTCCAGCGGCCGCATCCGTGGATCGACACCCGAGTGCACCACGGTGATGCGCCCGCCCGGCAACTTGTAAAAGCGCGCCAGGTCATCGGCCGTCGATTTGGAAACCGCGATCAGGCGGTTGGCACGGCGCGCCGCATAACGTGTCGTGGCTTCGAGGTACCAACGGGCGGTACGCGAGTACGACTGCGGGTCTCGTCGGTGTCCGATGTCGTGAATGGTGACTACGGATTTCAAGCCGAGGGCGAAGGGCAAGACATGGCTTGGGATAAACGTGACGTCGGGCCGCTCGCGACGGAGCGCCTGCCGCAAGCGCCAGTGAGTCCACATCCGTGGAAACGGTATGCCGCGCCACTCGACACCCGTCGGCAGCCACGCAGGCGCCTCGATCGCATTGGCGTACACGCGCATCGTGCGCGGTCCACGCGATGCAGCCAGCGCTTCAATAATGCTGCGCGCGTAAACTTCGGTTCCTGTCGCGAAGCGACGGATCGCGGGAGTACCGTCTATCCCCACAATCAAGGCGGGTCGGCGCTCCCGCGCAAGGTCGGTTGCACAGTGACTTGAGCGCGCCGTTGTGCTGTCCAGCCGGCCAACGAACGCCTCAAGCGCTCGCATCGCACTAAAGCGCGGCTCGCGCGGGCCGGCGGGCCCGGCGCACTCGCATGCGGCGCGTTACGCGCGAAAGCGCGCGGCGGCCCGAGGGCCGCTGCGCGGCTCGCGCTGCGCGCGAGCTGTTCTGCTAACTTGCGGCAGTGGCTGGCGGAAACACCGTGCCTGACGGGATAGCGGTTGATCTTTTGTTTGCGGCGAAGCCATTCACCGGACTCGAACATCACGCGCTCCACATCCTTCGCGGCCTGCACAAGGTTGGCGCGTCGGTCGATGTCCTCGTGCCGGCAGACGTGATTCCCGATCTCGGCGATGCCGCCATCGGGCACCAGGTCGTGCCGTTTCCGCGCGTCCCGCGCGGTCTTCGGTTGGGCCGGGAGCAATGGGATCTGCCCTGGCGCTTTGGGGCCGCTCCACGAGCGCTCCATCTGCTGCACTCGGTCATCGGCGTGGCGCCGGTGTTTAGCGCGGTCCCGCTGGCACTGACCGTGCCCGACCTCGCTTATCGGATCCGCCCTGAGGACATGCATCCGCGCGCGCGCTGGTACTTCGGGACGCTCGGTCCACGGAGTATTCGCAAGGCGCGGCGAATCATGGTCTCATCGCAAGCCGTCAGCCGCGAGGTCATCGACCTGTACCATATCGCGCCGGAGCGGGTGGCCTACGTCCCGCTGGCCGCCGATCCGATCTTCAGCCCACGGCCCTCGATCGAGGTGGCAGACATACGCAAAAACTATGGGCTGCCCGAACGCTACGTCCTCTACGTGGGAACCATCGATCCTCGCAAGGACCTGGGGCGGTTGCGGGCTGCCTACGAGCTACTTCCTCCCGACCTGACCGATGACTCGGCGCTCGTCTTTGTCGGCCGGACGAACCGTGGAGCGGAGCGGCTCGCAGCCGAGCTGCGTAAGGCAGGACCGCGTGTCCACGTCATCGGGCTCGATTACGTGCCGCGCGAGATGTTGCCGACGATCTACAGCGGCGCCTCGATCTTCGTCTATCCATCCCGTTATGAAGGCTTTGGCCTGCCGGTGCTGGAGGCGATGTCCTGCGGCGCGCCGGTGATCGTGTCCTCGGCCGACGCGCTCGCCGAGCTGGTCGACGATTCCGGCATCGTGCTGCGCACCGAGAGCGTGGAGGAGTTGACGCAGGCAATGGAACGGCTGCTTCGGTTCGAGCCGGAGCAGCTACGGCTGCGGAATGCCGGGCTCAAGCGATCGAAAGCGTTCGGCGTTGAGCGGCTCGGCCGCGAGACCGCGGAGGTCTACCGGCAGGCGCTCGCCGCGTGACCCGCTTCACGATCCTCGGGGTGCCGGTCGATGCCGTGACCGAGGCGGAGGCGGTGGACTGGGTGGCGCGTGCGATCGAGGACGGGCGCCCGCGCCTGGTGATCAGCGTCAACCCGGAGCGCATCATGCACGCGGGGCGCGACCCTGCGTTTGCGGCAGTGCTCCGCCAGGCAGATCTCGCGCTCGCCGATGGGGCGGGGGTGCTCTGGGCGGCGCGCCGGCTAGGCCATCCGCTGCCGGGGCGGGTCGCCGGTGTCGACTTCGTCAAGGCGCTGGCGGCCCGCGGCGCCACCGCCGGCTGGCGGTTCTTCTTCCTGGGTGGCGGCCCGGGGGTGGCCGAGGCAGCCGGGCAGGTGCTGCGCGACAGCTACCCCGGGTTCATCCTGGCCGGCGCCGCTGCCGGATCGCCGGCGCCCGCGGCTGACGCGGCCACCACTGCCGCGGTCCGCTCGAGCCGGGCGCAGGTCCTTCTGCTGGCCTACGGCGCCGCGGCCGAGGAGGCGTGGCTGGCGCGCAACCTGGAGCGATCGGGTGCCATCATCGGCCTCGGGGTCGGCGGCGCGTTCGATTTCATCTCGGGGCGTGCTCGCCGGGCGCCACCTTGGATGCGCGAGCATGGTCTCGAATGGCTGCACCGGCTCGGCCGACAACCCTGGCGATGGCGCCGCATGCTGGCCCTGCCACGCTTCGTAATCCGCGTGCTAGCTCAGCCCCGGCGGGAGGGTCCGGCCGAAGGAAGTCCGTGACGGGGCCGTTACTCTCCTGACCTTGATCGCCGCCTGGCTTCGCCGTGTTTCCAGCACGGTCGTCCTTCGCACGCTGCTCTTCGCGGCCGTCTTCAGCCTGGCCGCGGTACCGCCCCTCGACCCGGATTTGTGGTGGCACCTCGCCAACGGACGGCTGATGGTGACCACCGCGTCGATCCCCCATCTTGACGTCTATTCGTTCAGCGCCGCCGGCCAACCCTGGGTCATGCACGAATGGCTGGCCGATCTTGCCATGTACCTGCTCTATCAACTCGGCGGCGTGCCTGCGCTGGTCGCCATCTTCGCGGCCGTCGTGACGGCGTCCGCCGTTTGCCTTTACCTTCTCCTACGGCAGACCGGACTGGCGGCGAGCGCGGCCGCGGCCCTGACCCTGGTCGGCGTCCTCGCCGGCTCGACCGCCTGGGGGGCTCGGCCCCAGCTGCTCAACGTGCTCTTCTGCGGCCTCCTGCTGCTGGGCCTCATGCGCTACCGAGCCGGTCGGCTGTCGGCATTCGTGTTGCCGCCCTTCATCTGGTTATGGGCGAACCTGCACTCGGCGTTCCTGGTGGGCGTCATCATCAGCCTGCTGTTTCTCGCCGGTGAGGTCGTCGACAGCTGGCGATCACGGCCGGACGCGATGCCGCGGCGCAGGCTGATGGCGCTGGGATGGGCGATCTTGGCCAGTGCCGGGCTGGCGTTCGTCAATCCATTCGGCATTCAAACCGTCCTCTTTTCGCTTGGGACGCTGACCTCGCCGTTGATCCAGAACAACATCCAGGAATGGGCCTCGCCCGACTTTCACTCGTTGGCCGGGATCATGTTCGAGGGGCTGGTCTTCGTTCTCCTGGTCGGTCTTGCGACGCGTCGGGTCAAGGCAAAAACCAGCGAGTGGTTGATCGCCTTCGCGCTGCTCTACCTCGCGCTCTCTTCTCAGCGGCATGTGCCGCTGTTCGTGCTCGGGGCTGCCCCGCTGATGGGTCGATGCGCCGAGGCGTTGCTCGGGGTGGTGGGGGATCTCCTGCCGCCGGTGCATGACCGGCCCGCGGCGCAGGCCGCCCTGCGCTGGGCTCCCTCGCGGCCGCTCGCCCCTGGACTCTTGCTCGGTGCCAGTAACCTGGTCCTGCTGATCGTGGTCGGGGCCGGCATGGTGTGGTACCGGGCACTCCCCAACCTCCAGCCTGGCCGCGAAGCGCAGGCGATCAGCGCTGCCCTTCCGGTGGAGGCGACCGATGCCCTGCAGGCGCTCGGCCGGCCGCTGCGGGTGTTCAACTACTACGACTACGGCGGTTACCTCGTCTGGCGCCTGTTTCCCTCCGGTGGGCGAGTGTACATCGATGGCCGGGTCGAGGTCTACGGCGCGCAGGTCTTCAGCCGCTACTTGCAAGTCAGCTACACGACGCCGGCCTGGGCCGACGTGATCGCCCAGGCCCATCCCGATGCGATCATCCTGCCCAACGCCCACCCACTGACGGGGATCCTTCGGCAGGACTCGGCGTGGCAGGTCCTCCGCCAGGACGCGGTGGCCACCGTCTTTACCCGAGTAGGCTTCGCACCATGAGCCTGGCGTCGTCGGTCGAGATCAGCGCCGTGATGCCAGCCTTCAACGAAGAGGCCAACCTGGAGCAATCGGTGGGGCGGATGGCCGCGGCGCTCGCCACGCAGGCCCGGGCCTTCGAGGTCATCGTGGTCGACGACGGCAGCCGGGACGGAACCGCCGCCGTGCTCGAACGGCTCAAGCCGATTCATCCGAGCCTGCGCGTCGTCCGCCATTCGGAGAATCGTGGCTATGGCGCGGCCCTGCGGTCCGGCTTTGCGGCGGCGCGTTATCCCTGGATCTTCCTCGAGGATGCCGACAATCAGTTCGATCCGGCTGACGTCGCGGCGCTGCTTGCCCGAGCGGCCGACGCCGACATCGTCGCGGGTTATCGCAAGCAGCGCCGGGACCCGCTAGCCCGACGGCTGAACGCCTGGGCATTCTTCACGCTGGTGACGATCTTGTTCGGCCGCCTGGCTCGCGATGTCAATTGCGCCTTCAAGCTGATGCGCCGCGACCTGCTGGAACGCATGGCGCTGCACTCCGAGGGTGCGCTGATCAACACCGAGGTCTTCGTGCTGGCGCGGCAGCTGCGTGCGCGGGTGGTGGAGGTGCCGATCCAGCATTACGCGCGGACCTCGGGCCGACAGACCGGGGCCAATTTTCGTGTCGTAGTACGGGCCTTTAGCGAGCTGCTCGCCTTCAAGGCCGAGATGCGCAAGGTGGAGAAAGCCGCGTGAACCCCGAGATCTCGATCATCATCCCGGCGTTCAACGAGGCGCTCCGCCTCCCCGCCACCTTCGACCAAATCGAGGGTTACCTCAGGACCTGTGGCCTTAGCGCGGAGGTGATCGTGGTCGACGACGGCAGTCGAGACGCGACCGCCGAGGTGGTGCGCCAGCGCGCGGCCACCTGGCTGCAGCTGCAGTTGGTGGCGGCGGGTCGCAACGCGGGCAAGGGCGCCGCGGTACAGCTCGGGATGGCACGGGCGCACGGCCGCTATCGGATCTTCAGCGATGCCGACCTGAGCGTCCCCATCGATGACATGGAGAAGCTCCTGCGGCCGCTGCGTAGCGGCGCGGGCGTCGCGATCGCGTCCCGGGGGCTCAAAGACTCGCAAGTCGAGCTGCACCAGCCCTGGTATCGGGAGACGATGGGCAAGATTTTCAACCGCCTGGTGCGGGTCTTCGTGCTCGGCGGTGTCCACGATACCCAGTGCGGCTTCAAGGCCTTTACCGCGGAGGTCGCTGAGCGGGTCTTCCCGGTCCTGCAGACCCGCGGATTCGGGTTCGACGTCGAGGTGCTCTATCGCGCCCAGCAAGCCGGTTATCGGATCGTCGAGGTGCCGACCCGCTGGATCAATTCACCGCAAAGCCGCGTGCATCCGATTCGGCACTCCACCGTGATGTTCCTCGAGTTGCTCGCCATCCCGGCGCGCGTCCGCAAGCACCCGACTAAAGGCATCGATCGTCAGGACGCAAACCGGGCGTCAGCCTGAGCAGCTGATAGGGGCCGACCTGCGATCGGGCGACGGTCCGGGCGGCGAGCCACTGGTCGAGGAATCGTGACCCGGGCACCGAGCTGAGGTTCCACGGCTCCCCCTCGGGGTTGGGTCCGAGCACGGCCAGCGTGACTCCGGCGCGCGCCAGCTGGCAGGCGATGGTTCGCTCCATGGGCTCGGTGTTGGTGAGCCCAGGAAAGGCTACGTAATAGACCGTGCCCGGCTTGCGGTCGCTGAGAAAGTAGAGCGTGACGTCGTTGAACAGCACCAGGTCGTTGCGCCGCAGCCCGACCCAAATCGGACGGCCATCTGGGGTGGCGGCATGGATCTCGCGGATGACCTCGGCCAGCTCGGGCGCTGGCATCCAGGCCCGCTCGCCGCTGAATCCACTGCGTGGAACCCCGGCCGCGGCGGCGGGCAGCGCCAGGTCGCGGAAGGCGGTTCCGCCGGCAGCCACACACAATAAGAGGATGCCGGCGATCGGCACCAGCATCTGAAAAACGCCGCGCGCCTGGCGGCCGAGCCGGCCCCGACGTTCCATCAACAGGGCGAGCAGAATGGCGGTCAGCGGCCAGGCGTCCAGGGCATGAATCCCATCGGCTCGGGTGCGGACCCAGGTGAAGATGAGCAGGCCGCTGAGCACGAGGGCGATCAGTCGCGCCCGTTCGTCGGGGACTGACCGCCGGCGATAAGCCCGCACCGCGCCCCAGACCCAGATCAGCGCGAACGCGATCCCGAGGACGATGACCATCGGTCCCTCGTGGCCGTCGCCGATGGGAATGCTGCGAGCCCGCGGATAGAGGCTGACGGGGTAGGCGACGATGTCCGACCATACCGGTGCGAAACCGGCAATCAGGACGGTGATTCCCCAGAGGACGGCCGCGACGCCGGCGGCGCCCAATAGGTACGGCACCAGCCGGGCTCGCATGCTCGCGCGAGTGAGTCCCGTCGCCAGGTACCCGGCGCCCAGACCGATCCCGAGCGCGAGCGCGAATTCGGGGCGCGAGAACGATGCCAGCCCGACCAGAGCACCGGCGAGCAACGGCCATCGACGCCGCTCGCGCTCCAGGCTGCAGAGGAACGCCAGCACGGCCGTCACGCCGATCAGGTTCGCGAGAAACGCGGAGTTGAACGCGGGAACGGAGATCGGGACGACACTGATGAGCCCGGTGAGCATGAGACGAATGCCACCGCGTAGACCGAGCCGCCCCGTCAGCCGATACGCCACCACGGCAAACAGCGCGAGCACGAGCACACCGAGCGCTCGCTCGACCATGACGTTGACGGCGAACAATTTAAAGGCGCTGGCGAGCACGTAGGTATCGAGCGGCCCGTAGGGCGCCCAGTAGTCACGGAACGGCACGAGCCCGGCGGCGCTGAGCGCGGCATCGGTGAGGGTGACGCCCTCGTCACTGCGGTCAATTGGCGCGACTATGAAGCGGAGGCTGGCGAGCGCGAAAAAGAGCATGATGGCCAGCAGCTGGACGATCACCACCGGCGAGGGGCGGTGTCGCCGGGCCGCGGCGCGTTGGGTTGGAACCGGCTCGAGCAGGGCGATGGTGGCCTAGCTCCCGCTCACCCGGTAGATCGCGACCGCGCCGCGCCGATAGATCGGATAAAGGTAGGCATGGAGATCCGGCTGAAAGCTGGTCGCCGCCTCATCGGGTCCCCAGTAGAGGACCGTCAGATGATTGACAGCAAGAAAATCCTGCACCGCGCCGTCCGGCTCACCGGGGCCGAGGATGGCGGAGACGTTGCGGATCTTCTGGAAGTAGTCGAGCGTCTCGCTGTAGTGGCCGACGTAGACCGGGACGCCGGCCCAGGCAGGGAGCAGCTGGCCGGCCCCCGGGGCGGAGAGGGCGCGGTCGCCGGCTTGATGATGCGACGAGAGCCACTGCATCGCCTGCCAGGCATCGTTGTTGATGTACGCCTCCGGGAACGCTCCCGAGGCAAACCGAAGGGCGATGGCCAGCACGATCGCGGACGAGAAGCAGCAGACGGTGACGAGGATCACCTGCAGTCGGCGCGCCCGAGCCCGTCGTAGACGAACGGTCAGGCTCGTCAGGCCGACCGCCGCCAGGATGCCGATCGGAACGAAGAGTGCATCCAGCAGCCGGCGCTGGATATTCGCCGCGTTCGGCAAGTAGAGCAGCGCCACGACCAGCGGGGGCCAGACCAGAAGTAATGCGAGGCCCTGGTCGCGGCGTCGCCAGACGACCGACATCCCAACGATGGCGAGAAGCAGGGGCAGGCCGAGGCTGAGGGCGAGGCTCACGGGTCCGGGCGCCTGGTGTCGCCACTGGCGGGCCCATTCGGCAATCGTCGGGTCGCGGAATAGGATCCAGGCGTTGTAGGCCAGCAGCGGCAGGGTGGCGGCGAACGCCGCCGCCTCCGCGGCGATGGTCCGCCACGGTGGGCGCTGCCCCCAGAACAGCAGCAACGCCCGATACGCGACCCAGATGATCGCGAGCACCGGGATCATCTGCGGGTGAATGGCGGTGAGCGCGATCAACGACACGGCGGTCAGCGCCAGGGGCCGCCAGCCCGGCGCCTCCAGGATCCGCAGCAAGCCGAGCAGCGCGATGATGATCAATGCCGTCGCCCAGGCGAAATGGGGGATAGCGAGGATCGAGTACCAGCCGCTGAGCTCGGGTAAGTGGAGGTCGAGTGCTTCGATGCGGCTGCCGAGAATCGCGGGGTTGCCGGTGGCTTGCGCCAGGAAGCCGGCACCGGAGCCGAGGACGACGAGGACCAGCCCTAGGTTGGCGCGGTCGGGCGGCAGCAGCCGGCGGCAGAGTCGCTCCGCCGCGAGCACCAGGGCGATGGCGCCGCTGATCCCGGCCAGGTGATAGGCGGCGATCATCGGCAGGTGCAGCAGCGCGGCCAGGTGGCCGAACAGGAGGTAGAAGCCAAAGAGGAACACGCCCCCATGTGGCTCGCTGGTGTAGGGGTCGCTCCAGAGCCACGCGCCGTCGGCGCCCTGGCGCATCTTGGCCAGGTAGGTCGTGGCATCGTCGGCGATGAAGAAGAAGCCGGCGAAATGGTGACCGGGCGGGGTCCAGAGGTAGGCGAGCAGGTAGGGGAGAAGGGAGATGGCCGCGATCGCCGCCGCGAAAACCAGCGCGAACCGGATTCGCCGCGAGCGCGGCGCGGGCGCCGACGCCGGTCGGGCTAGCGGGAGCGCAGCAGCCATGGCGCGCTGAGGAAGAGGATCAGGGTGGCGAAGAAGACCGTGTTCGCGGCGAGGAAGACGACCGGATCCATCGTCTGCGCCGCGCGGAAACCGGTCTGCCCGAATGCCGGACCCGCGGGCAAGCGGGAAGCAATGCTGAAGAGCAGCAGAACCATAGCGAGCGCCGCGGTCGGCAGCGGCGGCCATTCGCGCTGACCGAGCGCGACCAGGCTGAACCAGATCAAAGGCAACACGATCACCAGGTGATGCGTCCACGTCACCGACGAAAGCAGCGGGACCAGCGGGATGAAGGCGACGCCGCGGGAGGGCGCCGAAAGCCGTCGCGTTTGCCACCACCACCACGAGATCAAGACGACCGCCGCGGCGATGAGGAGCAGCGATACCCAGGGCAGATTGATCCATGGTTGGGTGTAGGCGTTCGAGCTCAGGGTTCGATCGAGCACGCCGGCCAGCGATTGGTTGGCATAGAACGCCGTGCCCTTCGCGAGCGCCGGCAGCACCTGCCCGAAGTACGCGACCGTGTCCTGGAATCGAAGGAGAGCGCCGGCTAAGGTCAGGATCGCGAATCCCCCAAGTACGAAGGCGGCGGCGCGAAAGCGTCGATCGAGCAGGAGCCAGACGACCAGTATGAGCGGCGTCAACTTCAGCGCCGCGGCGATCCCGATGGCGGCACCGAACGCCGCCCGGCCACGCAGGACGCCGACCATCCCGAGCGTGACGAGCAGGAGCACGAGCAGGTTCGTCTGCCCCTGGACGACGTCGACCCAGAGCGGATAGAAGCTCAGGGTGGCCACCAGCAAGGCCGCGACCGCCCACCTCGTTGGCCGCAGCCATCGCAACACGACGACGATGGCGACGGCCAACGCCGCCTGCTCGACCGCCATCCAGACCGCGGCCGCCGCGACCTCGGGAAGCAGTCCGAGGGGCGCGATCAGAAGCGCGAAGCTCGGTGGGTAGATGTACGCCGGCCGGAGCGTCGCGTCCGGAAAGGGATGATGAAGAAAGGCAGTGTAGAGTGGCTGGCCCTGCAGGATGTCACGGGCGGCGCTGAGGTAGGCGCCGAAGTCCTGGTGATGGTGGATGCCCTGGTTGAGGACCAGTGCGTAGATGACGATCGCGACCCCGGCCATGACGGCCTGTGCCACGAAGGCAGGGCGAACCCGACCGACGGTCGTGAGGGCCGGGTTGACCCGGGCCGCGGAGCGAGGGGTCGACACTGCCCACCTATAACGGCCGCGAGAAGGGGTTCCTCACACTCGGCGTTACACCGTCGTCATGGCTGGCGATCTGCCGCCGTTTGCCAACCGTGGGCTCACCGCCCGATGGCACTAGCCCGCCGGACCTCGGAGCCGGGGTCGATCGGGCGACAGCCCGTATCGCGTGCCGTTGCCTGGCGCCGGCCGGCCTTCGTCATCGCCGCGCTCTGTCTGCTGACCGTGCCCCCGATCCTGCTCGCCGCGCGCGCGACGCCGCCCTCCAGCGTCTTTAGCGGCTACGTCGTCATCGCGCGCGATGCCTTCGTCTACCAGGCGATGTGGCGCGACGGCTGGCAGGGTGCCTGGCTCTTCCACCCGGCTTTTACCTCGGAATCGCTGCCCGGGATTCTCTTGTATCCCTGGTACCTCTGGCCGGCGCACCTTATCGGTTGGGCTGGTGGGCCCTGGCTCTATCACGTCTTAAGGCTGGCGGCCGCGGCCGCGCTGCTGGCCGCGGTGTGGCTGCTGGTCGTCGAGTTCTTCCGACCGCGACTGCTGCGCCGGTGGGCCTTCGTGCTCTGCGCGCTGGGTGGCGGCGTGGGCGCACTGCTGCCGCGCGACATTCATCTCGGGCCCTGGACCACGCACGCCACCGAGATGGCCTCCCCGGGGACCAGCGTTGCCGATCTGATCTCGATGGCGCCGCACCTACCCTGGGCGCTGGCCTTGATGTGCTGGACGATGGTGGTCGCGCTCCGGCTGCGCCGCCGCGCCGGACGCTTCGTGCCGGCGAGCGGCGTGCTGGCGCTCGTCGGACTGCAGCTGATCTATCCGCAGCTGGCCTTGCTGGCCGTCGTCTCCATTGGTTCGTGGTCGGTGGTCCGGCGCCACCGCCGCGCCTTCTGGTTTGCCATCGTATCGGCCCTGCTGCAGCTGCCCTACCTCGGGTACCTGGCGTGGGTATGGCGGACGTCGCCGGCCGCGCTGAGCGTCATCCGGCCAGCGCTCGACGTCGGCGATCCCTTCGGCTTCCTCGTCCTGTCGCACCTGGTCGCCAGCAGCTTGATCGTGGTCGCCCTCTGGCGCCACCGGTTGCGCGGCGATCTCCTGCTCCCTGCGCTCTGGATCGCTGGGATGACGGTGTTCATGTTCACGCCGGGCATCAGCGGCACCCTCGGTCGCAGCTTCATGGCCAGCTCAGTGCCGTTTGGCCTGTGTGCCGCCCCGGGCCTGCTGGCCATGCTCCGGCAGGTGCGTCGGCGGGCGTGGCGCCGTCGCCTCCTGATGGCGACGCTCGCCGCCTCGAGTCTCTTCGGACTCTTTAGCCTGGCGCAGCCGTACTGGATCGCGGCCTTTCGGCTCGATCGCTATGCCGAATATGAAAGCGTCGACGAGGCCGCCCTGCTCGGCCGCCTCGCCCCGCAGGTTTCGCGGCGCGACATCGTGCTCACGACCTACCTCGACGGCATCTTCGTCCCCGCGCAGACCGACGCCCGTGCCTTCGACGGCCACCCTGACATGACGATCGATGCCGCGCGCAAGTCCTCGGAGGTGCTCGCCTTCTTTGGCAGCTGGAGTGCGGACCAGCGCGCCGAATTCCTGCGCGTCAACAAGATCGGCTACGTGTTGACAACGAGCGCCGTCTTTCGCGACCGGTTGCTTGCCGACTCGCCGTTGCGCCTGGTCGACCGGCAGGGGTCCGCCGCGCTCTTTCAGGTGGTGCCATGATGCGGGCCCGCTGGCAGCGATTGGCGGTCGCCGTCGTCGCCGCCTTCCTGATTGCAGGGTTGCTCGTGGTCGGTTCTCAATCGAGCCTCGCACGTCGCAATGCCGACTTCACCATCAACTACTCGGCGGCGCTGTTGATCCGCGAGGGTCATCCGCAGGCGATCTACAAGCCCGACCAACTCGGGCCCCTGATGTTGCGGCTTTCGCATAACGCCATCGACCCACGCCTGCCATTTGATGCGCCGTTGGCCCTCGCGCTGGTGTGGGTGCCGCTCACGTTTCTTCCCCCGGAGCCGGCCTTCCTGGTCTGGCGGGTGCTGACCCTGTGCCAGCTGCTGCTCGCGTTGCTGCTGCTGGCGCGGTGGCTACCCCTCGGCCGCCGCTCGCTGCCGCTCGCCATCGCGGCGCTGCTGGCATTCCCGGCCAGCTGGGCACTGTTCAGTGAAGGGCAATCGAGTGGGCTGCTCTTGCTCGGCGCCGCCCTTCTCATCGGGGCCTGGCGGCACGACCGATGGTCGATGGCGGCGGCCGGCGCGCTGCTGCTCGGGCTCAAGCCGCAGTACCTGCCCGCCTACCTGATCCTGCTCGGCGTCCAGCGGCAATGGCGCCCGCTGATGGCTGCCGTACTGGGTGCGGCGGCCGTCGGACTGAGTCCACTGCTGGCTGGTGGGGTGAGCGGCCTTCAGGCGATGGCCGGGAGTGCGCTCGAGGCCGGGCAAGGCGTGGCGCGCTACAACGACAGCCTGATCGGGACGGCCTCGCCCCTTCTACCCGGCCGGCTTTCGACCATCCTGGGCTTCAGCCTCTGGGCGCTCGCGCTCGCGGCCCTGGCGCTCGCCGCCTGGCGGCGGCAGGGCGCCCACCCGATAGCGTTCGCTGCCCTGGCCACCGCGGTCGCCGTCCTCTTTTCGCCGCACGCGCTGCCCTACGACACCGTCCTGCTGGCGGTGCCGGCGTGGCTGAGCTTTGTCCTCCACCGGATGAAGGCGATTCCAACCCCGGCGCCATTTTGGATCGCGGTCGCGTTCGCCGTCGTCGCCGACCTGGGTGGCTCGTTCGTCAGCCTCGCGCCGGTCGTGCTCCTCGCCGGTCTTATCTTCTACGGCCGCCTCTATCTCCGGCGGGCGCAGGACCTGCCGACCGCGGTCGCGGCCTGAGGCCTGGCCGTCAGGCGGCGGACTGCGCCAGGCTGCCCGCCGCCGGGCGTTCCGGGATCCGAGCCGCCATGCGCTGTTCGTGCCGAAGCATCCCTAGCAGCAGCAGCCATAACACCAAGAGGCCGGCCAGCTTGATCGAGGTGCCGGCGAGCACCAGCGCCCCCTGTCCCGGCGAGTGCACCTGGAGGTCGGCCGGCAAGGGGAAGGCGCGCCGGTCGATCCAGCACATCACGTAGGCCGCGGCGAGTCCCCACCCGTACCGAGCGCCCGGCTTGCGAACCGTGATCCACGCCAGGGCGGTCGCGATTGGCAGCAGTAGGGTCACCAGGTGATGCTGCCAGGTGACGCTGCTGACGATCAGCAGCGCGGTGATCAGCGCCGCGACGCCGAGCCGAAGCGTCCAGTTCTGCCGCGGGGCGTCGCCCCACGCGAGCCGCGCTCCGGGCGTCGCCCGACGCGAGTGGCGCGGGACGTGCCACACGAGCGTTCGAGACGTTCTAGTGCGATGCGAGCGTTTGAGACGTTGCGTATCACGCGCGAACCACAGCGTGACGCCAATGACGATCACGGCGGCCGCCACGATCGCGACCTTGGCCACCGCTTGCGTCGCGCCACCGAAGAGACCAGGGGCGAGCTCGACAATGCGACTCACCAATCCATCGATCGATCCGTTGTCCCAGTTCGCCGTCCCGAGACCGATGCGGGGTAGCACGACGGTGAAGAATTGCCAGCTTCCGGGCGCGGCGAGCATGCTGACCACGGTGACGGCAACCAGTGTCACGCCACCCAGCAGCGCGACACGCCAGCGGCCCAACCGGGCGAACAACGGGATCAGAAAAATCGGCGACACCTTGAGCGAAGCGGCGGCCGCGATGAAGATGCCGGCCAGCCCGGCCCGCCGTCGCAACACCGCCCAGAGCGTGGCGACGAGCAGCAGCAGCCACACGGTCGCCACCTGCTGGAATTTGAGATTGAGGTAGACGGGCATGAAGGTGAAGCTCGCCAGGAGAAACAGCCGCCGGCCGCCGCGCGAGAGCTCGGGATGGATCCGCAGGATGAGCGCGAGCGCAACCAGGAACGCCAGATGCACGACGAGTAGCCAGATGCGTGCCGCCGCCACCAGCCCGAACGCGGTCAGCGGTGCCAGCAGCAGCGCGAAGAACGGCGGGTAGATGTAAGCGACGACCCACGATTCGGTCCCCCAGGACTGCTTGAAATCGGCATAGATGTCGGTCCCGTGCGCGGCCGCCTGCGCGCCCCCGAAATAGTTGACGAAGTCGAAGCGAAGCGCGGCCGGCGTGAGGGTCGCCCATTGCACGACCGACCAGGTGACGTAGTAGAGCGCGGCGATCACAACCAGCCCGAGCAGCACCCGCTCGCGAAAGCGGGCCTCGTAAAGTCGCCGAACCCCATACCAGCGTTGTGGGTTCATGCCGCCCTGAGCTGCGCCGGCACCGCCGGCCGCCGCAGCATCCGCCGGTGCCAGGCGATGACGAGCAGCGAGAGC
>Ga0207684_10000779_pt1 | contig 37007 bp, 30 predicted proteins | sample KBSK5501metaG_FD_184342 | JGI IMG/M metagenome (GOLD analysis project Ga0207684, IMG submission 184342) | Corn, switchgrass and miscanthus rhizosphere microbial communities from Kellogg Biological Station, Michigan, USA - KBS K5-50-1 metaG... | ecosystem: Host-associated > Plants > Roots >... | reverse complement strand
CGGTCGCATACGTCGACCCAGGCAACTTCGCCACCAACATCGCGGGCGGCGCGCAGTTCGGCTACATGCTGCTCTGGGTCGTGCTCGCGGCCAACCTCATGGCGATGCTCGTCCAGTCGATGAGCGCGAAGCTCGGGATCGCAACCGGGCTGAACCTCGCCGAAGTGTGCCGCCAGAAATTCCCATTCCCCGCTGTGGTCGGGCTCTGGATGCAGGCGGAGGTGGTCGCGATGGCCACCGACCTCGCGGAGTTCATCGGCGCCGCCATCGGCATCCACCTGCTCTTTCCGTCGATCCCGCTGTTCACGGCCGGCATCATCACGGCGTTTGCCGCGTTCGGGATCTTGCAGCTGCAATCCCGTGGGTTCCGTGGATTCGAAGCGGTGATCACGGTCCTGGTCGGGGTCATCGTGGCCGCGTTCGCGTTCGAGGTCGTCCTGGCGCGGCCGTCTGTGGGCGCGGTGGCCGCCGGCCTGGTCACGCCCCGATTCGCCGGCACGGAGAGCGTGCTGCTCGGCGCTGGCATCCTCGGCGCGACGGTGATGCCCCACGTGATCTACCTGCACTCCGCCCTCACGCAGCGGCGCGTGGTGGGTGCGACCGAAGACGAGCAGAAGAAGATCTTCAACTTCGAGAAGTGGGACGTGATCATCGCGATGGGCGTGGCGGGACTCATCAACGTCGCGATGCTGACCATCGCCGCCGCCGCCCTGCACGCTCACAACATCAGCGTTGCAAACCTGGACGCGGCCTTCCGAGCGCTCGGCCACACGCTCGACCACGGAGCGGATATCTTCTTCGGCCTCGGGCTGCTGGCCTCGGGCCTGTCGTCATCCTCGGTTGGAACTCTGGCCGGGCAGGTGGTCATGCAGGGTTTCATCCGCCGGCGGATTCCATTGTTTCTGCGGCGGGCGATCACCATGGCTCCCGCGCTGGTCGTGATCGCGATCGGGCTCGATCCCTCGCGGGCGCTCGTCCTCAGCCAGGTCGTGCTGTCATTCGGGATCCCGTTCGCGCTGATTCCGTTGCTGTTGTTCTGCCGCGACCGCGGCCTCATGGGCACGCTGGTCAACAAGCGCTCGACCACGGCGCTTGCCACCGTCGTGATCGGGGTGATCCTCAGCCTGAACGTATTCCTGCTGTTCCTGCTGATCAGCGGGAGATAGTCCTGGTCAGGACTAAACTCGCCCCGAGGTGAAGCTCGGGGTCCAGATCGGCTATTGGGGGATGGGGCTGACGGCCGCCGACCAGCTCCAGATCGCGCTCACCGCCGAAGACCTCGGCTACGACTCCATCTGGTCCGCCGAGGCGTACGGCTCTGACGCCGCGTCCGTGCTGGCCTGGCTGGCGGCCGGGACGAGCCGCATCAAACTCGGCGCCGGCATCTTCCAGATCCCGGCCCGGAGCGCGGCCATGACCGCCATGACCGCCGCCACCATCGATCAGCTTTCAGGCGGCCGCTTGCTGCTCGGCCTCGGCACGTCCGGACCTCAGGTATCCGAGGGCTGGCACGGGGTGCGCTTCCCACACCAGGTCGAACGCACGCGCGACTATGTCGCGGTCGTGCGCATGGCGCTCGCGCACAAGAAGGTCGAGTACCACGGCGAGACGCTCGAGCTACCACTCCCGGGCGGGCCGGGCAAGGTCCTCAAGCTCACCATCCGGCCGGTGCAGGACAGCATCCCGATCTACCTGGCGGTTCTCGGCCCGAAGAATGTCGCCCTCGCGGGCGAGATCGCCGACGGCTGGCTGCCGGTGTTCTTCTCGCCCGAGCACGTGTCCAGGCTCCGTGTGCCGCTCGAGGAAGGCGCCGCCCGTGCAGGCCGCTCGCTCGACGGATTCCGCATCTGCCCCAGCGTCAACGTGATGATCAGCGACGACGTCGCGTCCGCCCGTGACTCCATGCGCCCGATGCTGGCCCTCTACATCGGCGGCATGGGCTCGCGCGAGCAGAACTTCTACAACAAGCTCGTCTCCTCGTATGGGTTCGAGGCTGCGGCTCGGGAGGTGCAGGAGCTGTACCTCGACGGCAAGCGGGCGGCCGCGATGGAGGCGCTTCCCGACGAGCTGATCGACATGACCTGTATCGCGGGACCGAAGGACCGCGCGCGTGAGCGCCTTCGCGCTTTTCGTGATGCGGGTGTCGAGACGCTCATCGTGTCGCCGACGGCGTTCGACGCCGAGGAGCGCCAGCGCCAGCTTCGCCTCGTGGCGGAGGTCAACGCGTCGCTGAATTAGGTCCACCTGCGGAAACTACTTGCCAAAATGGAAAGTAGATGCTATTGTGGCGGCCATGACTGAGACATCACCGACCCCACAGGATGCTCGCGCAATGCTGGATGAAGCCAAGGGTCGTGCCGCTACCGTGCGGCGGTCGGAAAGGCAGCTCCGATGGACCCTTCTGCTCGTGGCCGCGATGTACGTGGTGACAGGTATCCTGCTGAGCTTCAACCCGCGGCAAGGGAGCAGGTTGATCGGCACCGCGCTCCTCATCACATTCCTCGTCTCCCTGGTCTTGGCCATCTATCTGGGCTGGCGCGTGAAGGCCTGGAGCCGAGCTGCGGTTCTCTGGTTTGTCGGGTCGGTCCTGGCGTTTTTCGTCTGGAATGGCGTCGTCATCTGGTTGAGCATCGCCACCGGCTGGTGGGGACCAAAGGCGCCCGGCATCCACTTCGGAGGAAGCGTCGCGGTGGCGATCATTCCGCTGCTCGTCGCGACCTGGCTGTTTGGGCGGCGTTGAGCCACCCACGCCACGAGCTGGACGACCTGCTGGGCCATCCGGTTCGCTTCTCGATTATGGCCCTGCTGGCGGCGGCGACCAAGGCTGAGTTCGGCTTCGTCAGGGACCACGTCGAGGTCAGCGATTCGGTGCTGTCCAAGCAGGTGAGCGCCCTCGAGCAGGCCGGCTACGTCAAGGTCCACAAGGGGTTCGTCGGCAAGTGGCCGCGCACATGGCTGTCGCTCACCAATAACGGCCGTCGGGCGTTCGAGCGCCACCTCGCCGCTTTGCGCGACATCGCTTCGTCTGACTGGGTGGAGGCAGCCGGCGGTCAGCGCTAGCCTGTCCGGGCCAAGTTGCGGCTAACCGAGTCCGCCATAGACGACAAAGAGAACCAGCACCACGTTGGTCTCCTGCCGATACTCGTACACAACGCTGAACGGGCCCACGACCAGCCGGCGTTTACCCTCGTAAGGACCTAGGAGGGCGGTCCCGAGTTGAGGGAATTCCCGAAGATGCCGGGTCGCGGTGAACAGTCGCTTCCGATTCCTTGCGTTTAGCTCGAGGGCGTAACCAAGGGCGCCATGGGTCCACCTGACCTCAGGCAAGCAGCCGGCGCTCCGCTTCCTCCTGGCTCACCGAATCGAGCTCACCTCGAGCGCTCTTATCCTCGATCTCGCGTAGGCGCTCGCGTGCCTCAGGGTTGCGCAGCAGCTCGATGGTCGCGGTCAAACTCTCATAGTCTTCGGGAGAGATGACGACGGCAGCAGGTACACCGTCCTTTGTGATCGTGACCGGTTCTCGCTGGGCGGCCTCCAAGATCTCCGTCAACCTGGGACGGGCCTGGCCAATCGGTACGCTCCTGCCTTTCACGAGTTCATCGTATATGAATTCATTAAAGCGCAACCGCCAATGACCATACACAGCGGGAGTAACCAGGCGCCGCCGCTCGTCGACTACAACCTGTTCGACGCCGACCTGCCGCTGCGCGAATCGCTCGAGCGCGAAGGTGGCTCTTGGGCGCAGGACCTCGTCCACGAGCTCGGACGGCTCGCCGGCACGGAGGAAGCGATCGCCTGGGGTTTCCAGGCCAACGCCAACCCGCCCCAGCTGCACACCCACGACCGCTTCGGCAACCGCATCGACGAGGTGGAGTTCCATCCCGCGTGGCACCGACTCATGGAGGTCGCCATCGGCAACGGCCTCCACGCGCTGCCGTGGCGGCAGCCGCGCCCGGGCGCTCATGCCGCTCGAGCGGCCGCCTTCTACGTCTGGTCCCAGGTCGAGGGCGGTCACGGGTGCCCGGTCTCGATGACGTACGCCGCCATCCCGGCGCTGCGCAACCAACCCAAGCTTGCCGAGCGCTGGGAGCCGCTCATCACCTCGCTCGACTACGACCCAGGCCTGCGGCCGCCGGCCGCCAAGCGCGGCGTGCTGCTGGGGATGGCGATGACGGAGAAGCAGGGCGGGTCGGACGTGCGCGCGAACACCACCCGAGCGGTGCCGGCGGGTGCCGATGGCGAGTACCTGCTCACCGGCCACAAGTGGTTCTGCTCCGCGCCGATGTGCGATGCCTTCCTGGTCCTCGCCCAGGCGCCGGGCGGTCTCTCGTGCTTCCTGCTGCCGCGAGTCCTCGACGACGGCTCGCGCAACCAATTTCACATCCAGCGCTTGAAGGACAAACTCGGCAACCGCTCCAACGCGTCGGCAGAGATCGAGCTTGACGGCGCGTGGGCGGTGATGGTCGGGGAAGAGGGGAAAGGCGTGCGGGCGATCATCGACATGGTCAACCACACGCGCCTCGACTGCGTGATCGGCTCGGCGGCACTGATGCGCCAGGCGGTGGCGCAGGCCACGCACCATACGGCCCACCGCAGCGCCTTCGGCCGCCTCCTCTCCGAGCAGCCGCTGATGGTGAACGTGCTCGCCGACCTCGCTGTAGAGTCGGAGGCGACGACCGTCCTGATGATGCGCCTGGCCGGCGCCCTCGACCGCGCCACCGATCCGCGAGAGGCGGCATTCAGGCGCCTCGCTCTCGCAGTGGCGAAGTACTGGACCTGCAAGCGGGCGATCGCCGTCGTGGCCGAGGCGCTCGAATGTCATGGCGGCAACGGGTACGTCGAAGAGTCGATCATGCCGCGCCTGTATCGCGAGGCGCCGCTCAACTCCATCTGGGAAGGCTCTGGCAACGTCAACGCCCTCGACGTGCTCCGCGCCATGACGCGCGAGCCCCAGTCCGTCCTTGCCTACCTGGACGAGCTTGACGAGGTCCGCGGAATGGACCCCAGGCTGGACGACACCGTCAGCGGCCTCAAGAAGCTGCTCTCCGACGGCCACGACGCCGAAGCCCGCGCGCGCAGCATCGTCGAGCTGATGGCGGTAGCCCTGGAGGCGGCGCTCCTGATTCGGCACGGCGACCCCGCGGTGGCCGAGGCGTTCTGCGCCTCGCGCCTCGATTCGGGCGGAGGACGATCCTTCGGCACGCTGCCGCCGAGCTCGCGGCTGCCGAGTATCGTCGAGCGCCACCGACCGGTGATCTGAACCGCCAAAGCGCACCAAGCCCCGCGTTTCACGTTAGATAAGGTGGTGAGGGCCGAGCTCGAGGAGGTCGCCGACCTCTGGCGGAAGTCAGCGGTATCAAGCCTTCCTCCGAACGAGGTCATGCTCGTGACCGACTTCGACGGCACTCTCGCCGAGATCGGTCCCGATCCCGCACGATCTGTAGCGATGCCGGGCGCCCTCGACGCCCTGCGGCGCCTCTCGCGTGCACTGAAGCAGGTGGTGGTTCTCAGCAGCCGAACCCCTGATGACCTGTCGCGATTGGTTCCGGTAAACGGCGTGCGGCTGATCGGTGACAGCGGGCTCCCGCCGCCGAATCCCGACGAGCAGCGTGCCCTCGAAGAGTTCAACGGCGAGGCCGCGAAGCTGCTCGGCTCATATCCGGGTGTATGGATCGAGATCAAGCCCGCGAGCACTACCGTGCATCTCCGCAACTCGAAAATCACCGGTGAGGAGGCGATGGCGCTTCTCCGCCCGCTGCTCAAGGCGAAAGGCTTGTTTGGTGCGCAGGGCCGCAAGGTGATCGAGGTCCATTCGCGGTTCGGGGGCAAGGGTGCCGCCCTCGCCGCGCTGATCGATGAGGTCAAACCTGGCGGCGTCATCGCGATGGGCGACGACGAAAACGACCGCGCGGCTTTCGAGCTCCTCAGCACAAAGGACATTCCGCATCTGACGATCGGCGTCAGCTCGGCGGAGGTCCCACCGGACTTGTTCGCACGCTGCGACGTGGTGGTCGACGGCCCGGAAAAGGCGGCGGTGTTCCTGCTCATGCTTGCCGACTGGGCTTCCGCGGCGGAGGCCGGCTAGCCGGCTACGCGATCGGTCGCGACCAGGTCGCGAATGTCCTGCACCTGCCGGCTGATCCACCGCGCGATGTCGTTGGCGCGCACGACCTCGCGCGCGCCCTCGTTGAGGGTTCGCCGCTCCTCGGCTCCCATGGTCAGCCCGGCGTGCATCGCCGCCGCCGTCGCTTCCACGTCGAACGGGTTGATCGACAGCACGTGCCCATGCAGCTCTTCGTGCGCGCCGGCGTTTTCGGAAAGCACGATCACGCCGCCGGTCGCATTGACCAGCGCGCCCTCCTTGACGACGAGGTTCAGCCCGTCATAGACGGGATTGACCAGCAGCACGTCGAAGTTGCGAAGGGCCGCCATCGCTTTGCGCTCGCTCTCACCGATCTCCAGTCGGATCGGCAGCCAGGACTCGGTGCCGAACTCGCTGTTGATGCGGCCGACGATCTGCCGGATCTGGCGCACATACCGGCTGTACACTGCCACGTCCTGGCGCGAGGGCTGAAGGAAGGCCCAGAACTGCACCTGGCCTCGAAGCTCGGGATGGTATCGAAGCAATTTGTCGTAGGAGATGAAACCGCGAACGATGTTCTTCGACGGGTCGGTGCGGTCGATGCGCACGATGAGCTTCGGCGGCCGCCACGTCGCGATCTCCTGCTCGATTCGCTTGACGCCCCGCGTCGCGGCGAGGCGCGAGGTCGCCGGCACGTCGATCGAAATCGGGTAGTGGCGCGCGTAGACGACGCGGCCGCCGAACAACACCGCGCGCTCGTGTTCGTCGACCTGCAGTCCCATGTTCTCTTCGCACGTCAACAGGAAGTTGCGCACGTCCAGGCTCGACTGAAAGCCGACGACGTCGCACCCGAGCAACCCTTCGAGGATGGCGTCACGCATGGGCTTGGGCAGGATCTTCCAGTACTGCGGCGTCGGCCATGGCACGTGCACGAAGTGCTGGATCATCGCCGAGGGCAGCGCCTGGCGCACCAGCCTCGGGACGAGGTAGAGCTGGTAGTCGTGGACGAGGACGAGCGGCCGCCTGGGTGCGGCGCGGCCCACATCCACCACGCGCGCCGCGATCTGGCGGTTGACCTCGACGTATCCCTCGCGCCACGCCTGGTGTATGCGCTCGTCGATGACCGGCTCGTTGGCCAGGTCCCACAGGTAGTGCTGGATGAACCACAGCACCGGGTTCGCGAACACCGCGTAATACATCTCGTACTGCTCGCGCGTGGGCGAGACGTAGTGAAGGTTGCCGGTGGACTGGAGCAGCGGCACAGTGAGCGGACCGCCCACCTTGGCGGCGAGGCTGCGCTCGGTGTCGGTGCGCGCGCATGCGACCCAGTCCGCCCCCATCGCGTCGGCGAGCGTGAGCAGGCCGGTGATCACTCCGCCGGCTCCGCGCTTGAAACCTCCGTCCGGCCCAGGCTCATACGGTGCGCGATTGCTGACGACGACTGGAGAGGTGTCGGGAAGGGTGCGCGTCACGTACGCGCGGACCGACGACGCGGGAGTAGTCCTCAGTATCGAGGTGATGCGCGGCCGCTCGGTGTCAGCGATGCTCATGGGTTTTCCTCCCCATGGCGGTGTCGATGCCGGCAGGTGGCATCGCTTAGCAGCGGCTCGGGGCCGCTCAAACAGGATAAACGCATTGCCGCGGCCGCTTACCCGATCGGGGAGCCGGCCGGGACCTGGACCAGGGCCGAGCGGTCGATCGGCACCGCTCGCACACGGATCCCGGTCGCGCGAGCCAAAGCGTTGGCCAGCGCCGCCGGGGCGGGGATCGCGGGCGGCTCGCCGACGCCTTTGGCCCCGAGCGGTCCGACCGGCGACGGGACCTCGATGAGGCGCACGTCGATCTCGGGCAGCTGGTCGGCGGTCGGCAGCTCGTAGTCGATGAAGCTGCCGGACCGCAGCTGTCCGTCGCTGTCGTAGGCGAGCTGCTCGCCCAACGCGCGCCCGAGCGCTTGCGCCGCCCCGCCGTGGATCTGGGCTTCCACCTCCGGTGGGTTGATGGCACGGCCCACGTCCTGGATAGCCGCGAAACCGGTGAGCTGGAAGGCGCCGGTCTCCGTGTCCGCCTTCACGCGAGCGATCTGCACCGTGAACTGGGGCGAAGCGCCGCGGACCGCGGACCGCCCGGTGGCCTGGATCGGCTTGTGCCGGCCCATGAACTCAGTGCTGAGAGCCACGAGCTTTGTGATCTCCACGAATCGATTCGGGACGCCGCGCACGGCCACGCGCCCGTCGGCGATCTCGAGGTCTTCAGGCGCGGCCTCGAGCTCGTCGGTCGCGATCTCGAGCAGCTGCCGCCTTGCCTCGAGCGCCGCCTCCTGCACCGCGCCACCAAGGCTGTACGTGGACTGGCTGCCGGCAGCGATCGGCCCGCGGGGAGCGATGCCGGTCTCGCCGGTCTCGATCCGGACCTTGTCCGTCGACACCCCGAACGCCTCGGCCGCGATCATCGCGAGCCCTGTCGACGCGCCGGCGATGTCGGGCGTGCCGATGAGGATCGACAGCGTCCCGTCGGGTTCGACGCGGCATCCTGCGGCGGCCGGCGTTCGGGCACCACCCCACGACCCGATCGCCACGCCGACGCCCTCGCCGGGCCCGACGGGCGCCGTGTACAGCGGGTGGCGGCGTGCCTCTTCGAGCACCTCGATCATCGCGATGCGCGGCCACTTGCCGCCGTCGGCGGTGAGATCTCCCTCTTTCGACGCGTTGCGAAGCCGAAGCTCGATCGGGTCGATGTCCAGCTGCTGGGCGAGCTCGTCCATCGCCGACTCCAGCGCGAAATAGGACTGCGGGGCGCCTGGAGCCCGATATGCGTCGACCGGCGTCTTGTTGGTGGCGACCTCATACCCCGTCAGCTCCAGGTTGGGGATCACGTACGTCCCGCCCAGGAAAGAGCCCGCGATGCCCGCATGCCAGCCGCTGGTGGCGCCATTGTCGAAGTGATACCGCGCGCGCAGCGCGACCAGCCTGCCGTCACGCTTGGCACCCAGCTCGATCTGGAAAACGGCCGCCGGCGCGGGGTGCGCGACCACGAACTCTTGCTGCCGCGAAAGTGCCAGGCGAAGGGGCCGCCCGACTTCCCGCGCTAGCAAAGCAACAAGTTTTTCGAGCAAGGACACTTTGCCCCCGAAGCCTCCGCCCACAGCCATCGGCACGACTCGAACCTTGTACGCAGGTATGTCGAGGACCTCGGCGATCTCGTCGCGCAGCGCAAACGGTCCTTGTGTTGGGCTCCAAACAGTGAAGGTGCCGTCCAGCTCGGGGCGCACCATCGTCACGTGGGGTTCCATCGGCGAGTGGTGCACGCCGGCGAGACGGTAGGTCTGTTTGATGACGACGTCAGCGCCGGCCAGCGCCCTGGCGAGATCGCCTCGTTTGAAGTTCGCGACGGCGGTCACGTTGGGTGGGCGCTGCGCCGGCTCGGACTCGGATTTCGTTGCCGCTCCGTGGACGGCCGCGTCCTCCTCCGAGATCTCCTCGACCACGTCGAGAACATTCGGCGCGCCCTCCCTCATCGCAAGCTCAGCGTCGACGAGGGGCTCGAGCGGATCGAAGTCGACGTCGACCAGCGCCACCGCGTCCGCGGCCGCGGCGTCGCTAGTGGCGACGACCGCCGCCACCGGCTGCCCCGCGTAGAACACGCGGTCGACGGCCAGCGGCCGGTCGGGCCCGGCCGCGCCGGACTCGAGGTCCGCACCTGTGAAGACACGGACGACGCCCGCCGACGCAGCCGCCGCGCGGGTGTCGATGCCCCTGATCCGGGCGGCCGGCAGGGGGCTGACGACCAGGTGGACGTACAGGAGTCCGGCGAGGTCGAGATCGGCCGTGTACCGCGTCCCCCCCGCCACCTTCTCGCGGCCCTCGAGCCTCCGGCTGCCCTGCCCGACGATGCTCACTCTCCGATCATCCCAGAGTCGGGAGGATGGGGTGAACCCCCCACATGGTGGGGAGCCCCTCTGGCCCGGGCCTTCGGCCGGGGCCACCTCCCCACGAGGTGGGGAGGCCAGGCCAGGTGGACATTCGGGTCGCGCCCAGCCACAATGTGGGGTGGAGTAAGCGGCGGCCCGCCCTGGACCGCCACCCCTCGTCGGCGCGCTCTCGCCCCGGTACCGCGAAGAGGACACCGGGAAGAAGGCGAGGGGAGAGGCTCTGCCTCGAGCTTTTCGACCTAGGAGAAAGCTATGACTCCAGCTTCGTTCCGGTTCCTGAAAGCCATGTGTGTGGCTGCGACGGGCTGCATGGTGCTGGCCGCATGCGGGGGAAGCTCGACAACGAGCACTAACCTGGCGGCCGACCAGACGCTCAAGTTCCCGATCCTCGACGACTTCGGCACGCTCGACCCGGCCATCGCCGACGCCGAGACGGACTCAGAAATCCAGCAGAACATGTTCAACGGCCTCACCAAGTTCGACAACAACCTCAACGTTGTCCCCGACATTGCGTCCAAGATGCCGGACGTCTCCGCGGACGGCCTCACCTACACATTCACCCTCCGCCACGACGTCACGTTCTCGAACGGCGACAAGGTCACGTCCAAGGACGTCCTCTACTCGTGGAACCGCGCGGCCGCCATGTCAGGTGCGTACGGCACCTCGTACGGCACCAACCTCGCCGCCATCGACGGCTATGACAAGGTGTCGTCGTCAACCCCCGTCGGCGCCGCACTCGAGAAGCTCCTCGAGGCCAAAGACCCGTCGGTCACCTTGTCCGGCCTCACAGCTCCGGACGACTACACGGTCAAGGTCAAGCTCTCCGTCCCGGCCGGCTGGTTCCTTTCCGCGATCTCGCTGGCCGGCACGACCGGCCAGATCGTCGACCAGAACGCCGTCAAGCAAGACTTCGACAACTGGTGGACCAACCCGGCCACCGCCATCGGCACCGGTCCTTACAAGATGACCTCGCGCGTGCCCAAGGCGACCGTCGACTTCGCGTCCGTTCCCAACTGGTGGGGTTCGCCGAAGCCCACCGTGACGAAGGTTCACCTCGACATCATCAACGACGCTTCCACCGCCATCACGAAGTACGAGCAAGGCGGCTACGACATCTACGGTTACGGCGGCTACAGCAACGCTCCGGTGGCTGACGTCATCCGCATCCAGAACACGTCCAGCGAGAAGTCCCAGCTGCTGATCCACGCCAAGGTTCGAACCACATGGGTCAGCTTCAACATGGTCTCGGACAAGAAGCGGCTGGCGAAGGGACCATTCACCATGGACCAGGGCCAGAGCGCCCACGACCTGCGCGAGGCGTTCGCACTGGCGGTCGACAAGAAGAAGCTCGCCACGGTTGTCTGCTCGGACATTGTCTGCGAAGCGGCAACCGGTGGACTGATCACCAAGGGGCTGACCGGTTACCTCGGGGACGGGGCCGACCCGCTGGGTGGTTACGACCCTGCGAAGGCCAAGACCTTGCTCACGGGGGCCGACCCCACGGGCAGCAAGACCAAGGGTTTGACCTACACGTACGACCCGAGCAACCCGCTCAACAAGCCGACCGCGGAGTTCCTACAGTCGCAGTGGCAGGACAACCTGGGCGTCCACGTGGAGCTGCAGGCGGTCTCCCACTCGGCGTTCATCAAGTCACGCCTGAAGGGTGACTACGTCCTGGCACGCGACGGCTGGCAGGCCGACTACAACCACCCGCAAGACTGGTTCGACAACCTGTGGGGCACCGCACTCGGCTGCCCAGACTCGAGCTGCACATCCGGCTACCACACCGAGGCGTACGACGCCCTGGTGAAGAAGGCCGACCAGGAATCCGGTGACGCGGCGCTCGCCGACTACAAGAAGCTGTCCCAGATGCTGATCGACGATGTCGTCTACATCCCGCTCTTCTACTCGAGGGGAAGCTTCCTGTTCAAGCCTTACGTCAAGGGCGCCGGCACCAACAACTTCTCCGACTACCTCTGGAACGGAATCCAGATTCTCCAGCACTAACCAACCGACCTGCGAGGGGGGCGTCCGGCCATCGGGCGCCCTCTTCCCGTTTGACGGACAATTTATGAAGTGCTGACTCGCGGAACGCTGATTTACATCAGCCAGCGCCTGGTGCTGATCGTTTTCACCGTGCTGGCCGTGTCATCGGCCGTGTTCCTGGGCATCCACAGGCTTCCGGGCGATGCGCTGTTCAACGAGCACCTGCACGGCACCGAGTATCAAAACGTGCTCCATCACTACGGCCTGGATCTGCCTCTGTGGACCCAGTACACGAACTATCTGACCGGAATGTTCCTCCACGGCGATCTCGGCGAGTCCTTCGTCAACCGCGGCGTCAAGATCGCGCCGCTGGTGCTCCGCGAGGCGACGGTCAGCGCCGAGGTCGGGGCCTTCGCCCTGATCTTCACGATCGGATTGGGGATGCTCCTGGGCGTAGTGGCGGCGGTGCGCCAGAACACCTGGGTCGACTACGTCCTCAGCACGACGTCCGTGATCGGCTACAGCATGCCGAGCTTCGTCATCGCCACGTTCCTGATCCTGTTCTTCGCGGTGTGGCTCGACAACTTCACGCAGGGCGGCTTCTACTTCCAGATCGGCTGGACGGGCACCTACGGATCCATCGGCGAGATCTGGCTGCCGGCCTTCGCGCTCGGCTTCCCGTACGCGAGCATCGTCGCGCGGCTCACGCGCGCGAGCATGCTGGAGGTGATCCGGCAGGACTACATCCGCACCGCGCGGGCGAAGGGCCTGCGCGAACAGATCATCATCGTGCGCCACGCCCTTCGGAACGCCCTCATCCCCGTGGTCACGATCCTTGGTCCTCTGGTGATCGGAATCATCACAGGCGGCGTGATCATCGAGAACATCTTCGGCATCCCCGGCCTGGGCAAAGAGTTCGCGACCAGCATCCTCAACCGCGACTACAACATCGTCATCGGGGTCTTCACGATGTATGCGGCCCTGATCGGGATCGCCAACCTCGGTGTGGACCTGCTGTACGTGGTCATCGACCCGAGGATCCGTTACTGATGGCGGCGACCGCCGCAGCCGTCGTCGTCCGGCCCGTCACCCCGGTACAGGCCAGCCTGTGGAGCGATGCATGGCGCCGCCTGCGTCGCAACCGGCTCGCACTTGCGGGCGCCATCTACCTGTTGTTTCTACTTGGCGTGGCACTGATCGCATTCGTGTGGACGCCTTACCCGATGGCGGGCGTCGCCGTCGCCGCGCCCTACTCAGGTCCCAGCTCGGCGCACATCTTCGGAGCCGACCTCCTCGGCCGCGACGTCCTCAGCCGAGTCATGGTGGGCGCCCAGATCTCGCTGACAGTCGGCATCGGCACGCAGCTGATCGTGCTCGCGGTCGGCGTTCCGGTCGGCCTGATCGCGGGCTATTTCGGCGGCTGGCTCGACTCGATAGTCAGCTTCCTGGTCAACGTCTTCTACGGGGTTCCCGACTTGCTGGTCGCGCTGCTGCTGGTCGTCCTGCTCGGCCACCCTGGACTGGACAAGATCATCATCGCCATCTCCGTCACGCGGTGGATGGACATGACCCGCTTGGTGCGTGGCCAGACGCTTGCCCTTCGTGAGCGCGAGTTCATAGAAGCCGCGCGTGCCAGCGGCGCCCGACCGATCAAGATCCTGTTCGGACACGTTCTTCCGAACGCTCTGGGGCCGGTCATAGTCCAGGCCACATTTGGGGTCCCGGCCGCCATCCTCTTCGAGGCTTTCTTGAGCTTCCTCGGTTTGGGCGTTCCCCCGCCGCAGCCTTCGTGGGGGTCGATGGCCGCCGACGGACTGTCCGCGATCAGGATCGCTCCGCACATGGTGATCGCGCCGTCGATCGCCCTGTCGCTGACCCTGATGGCTTTCAACTTCCTTGGCGACGGGTTGCGCGACGCGCTCGACCCGCGCTCGCGGCGTTAGAGAGCCGATATTGGCAGCGCCCATCCTGCAAGTGCGCGACCTGCGCACCCAATTCGCGACCGCCGGTGGAATCGTCAAAGCCGTGGACGGGGTGTCTTTCGACCTCTACCCGGGCGAGAGTCTCGGCATCGTAGGCGAATCGGGAAGCGGCAAGTCGATGACCGCGCTCTCCATCCTCAGGCTCGTCCCGGACCCGGGCCGCATCGTCCACGGGCAGGTGCTGTTCCACGACCAGGACCTCCTGCAGCTCACAGGCGAGGAGATTCGAGAGATCCGCGGGCGCGACATCGCGATGATCTTTCAGGATCCACAGAGCTCGCTGAACCCCGTGCTCCGAACGGGCTTCCAGGTCGACGAGGCGATGCTTGCGCATGGCCGGCCGAGGTCGCAAGCGCGCGCGCGGACACTCGAGCTGCTGAAGAAGGTGCGCATCCCGGCGGCCGAGAGCCGCTACAAGGACTTTCCCCACCAGCTCAGCGGCGGCATGCGCCAGCGCGCGATGATCGCGATGGGGCTGTCCAACGCGCCGTCGATCCTCATCGCCGATGAGCCGACGACCGCGCTGGATGTAACGGTGCAGGCGCAGATACTCGAGCTGCTCGCGGACCTGAATCGAGAGCTCGGCACGGCGATCGTGATGATCACGCACAACATGGGCGTGGTCGCCGGCCTGTGCACGCGAGTGCTCGTCATGTATGCGGGCGAGATCGTCGAGCAGGGGCCGGTGGAGCAGATCTTCGAGAACCCGCAGCACCCCTACACGTGGTCGCTGCTGAAAAGCATCCCGCGGGTCGACGCGCTCAGGCATGAGCGTCTGCGCTCGATCGAAGGCCTTGCGCCCGACCTCCTGCAGCCCCCGTCGGGCTGCCGGTTCCACCCGCGGTGCCCGTTTCGGATCGAGAGGTGCTACACGGACGAGCCACATCTACAAGATGTCGCGCCGGGTCAGAAAGCCGCGTGCTGGGTGACGATGGACCGAGCGCGCAGCGAGATGGGGGCGGACAAGCTCATCGACATCCGCCCAGGGGCCGCATCGGGCGTCCACCCCGGCGAATTACGGTGATGGCGGGATGATGGCGGAGGCGGCGGTCAGCGGCAGGCCCGCCCCGGCGCCCTCGAGCGCGAAGGTTCTCCTGCGCGCCGAGAACGTCGTCAAGTATTTTCCGGCCGGCATCGGGTCCACCGTGCACGCGGTCGATGGCTGCACCTTCGAGATCCGCGAGGGTGAGACGTTGGGACTTGTCGGCGAATCCGGGTGCGGCAAGTCGACCCTGGCGCGGCTGGTCACACAGCTGATCCCGGCGACGTCGGGGAAGATCTTCTTCGGCGACGTGGAGCTCACCAAGCTGCGCGGCGAGAAGCTCCGCCAGTACCGCCGCCAGCTGCAGATGATCTTCCAGGACCCGTTTGCGTCGCTCGACCCTCGCATGACCGTGGGCGACATCATCGCCGAGCCGCTCGACAACTTCCGCGTCATGCGTGGTCGCAAGCGCAACGATCGCGTGCAGGAGCTGCTCAGGACCGTCGGACTGAACCCCAACTTCAACAACCGCTACCCGCACGAGTTCTCTGGCGGTCAGCGGCAGCGCATCGGGATCGCGCGTGCGCTCGCGTTGAATCCGAAGCTTGTGGTGTGCGACGAGGCGCTCTCGGCGCTCGACGTTTCGATCCAGGCGCAGATCGTCAACCTGCTCGAGGACCTGCAGCGCGAGCTCAAGCTCACGTATCTGTTCATCGCGCACGATCTCTCAGTGGTCCGGCACATCAGCGACCGAGTCATGGTCATGTACCTCGGCAAGATCGTCGAGATCGCGGACAGCGTCGAGACCTACAGCTCTCCGAAGCACCCGTACACGAAGGCCCTGCTTTCCGCCATTCCGGTGCCCGATCCCAAGGTCCAGCGGGGCCGGCGCCTGGTGGAGCTCACAGGTGAGATTCCGTCGCCGATCCATCCGCCGTCGGGCTGCCGGTTCCACACGCGCTGCCCGATCGCCCGCCTGCCGACGCCGTGCGCCGAGGTCGAGCCGCCACTCGAGGCGAAGAGCCGCGACCACCTGGCGGCGTGCCACTTCTCATCCGACGTCTGAGCATTTCGCGCGGTTTGATCAAAACGCGCGGAATTTCCAATTCAGTTATGCACCGTTTGATCAAGACGTGCGGAATCAGGTCAGTGCTTGAGGATTCGGGCCTTCGTCCAGTCGTAGTCGTACAGCGCGTTGCCTCCAACGCCCTTCACATAAGGATGGGCGAGGTACTCCTGCTGGCCGTACACGAGGGCGGCGAAGATCGTGTCCGCCACCAGCATGTACCCGGCCGCCTGGTAGTCGGGGAGCCCTAGCGGGAGCGGTTTGGCATCGGCGCCGGTGACCAGCGTGTCGAACGCCGGGTTCGAGTAGCACGACCCGCTCGAGTTCGCGCCCTTCACGAAGAGGTAGTCGAACCAATCCTGGGGGTTGTCGTAATCCGCGCTCCAGCTCTGCCGGAACGCGCTGTAGCCGCAGCGGCCGTTGCGGTTGTCGAAGAACGTCTGGCGATCGACCTCCGTGCACTGCACCGTGACGCCGAGGTTCGCCTCCCATTGGGCTGCGAGGTTGGTGCACACCGCTTTGTTGAAGGGGTTGGTGTCATAGGTGTAGGCGAGTCCCTTGACTTTGGCGCCGGCGGGGTCCCACGCCTGGTACTCGGCCTTTGCCGCCACGGCGTCGAAGGTCGCGCCAGAATCGGTCGCGTCGCCGAGATAGCCCGCGAGCCCTTTGCTGATCAAGCCACCGGTGGCGGGCGTGCACGTGGTGGCCTGCGAGCACAGAGATTCCGCGAGTGCCTTTCGATCGATCGCCGTGCTGAAGGCGTGGCGCCCGGCCCGTCCAGCGTCGATGCCCGCGAACGGTCCGGTCTTGAGGTTGAACCCGATCCAGTACGTGAGGCCGGCGGGGACCAGCTGGAGCTGGCTCATGAGCTTCGCATCGGTGGCGTAATGGACGGCGGCGGTCGGCTGCAGGACCTGGCGGCCGTAGCCGATGAGGCTGTAGCCACCCGATTCATAGCGGGTGATCTGCGCCGCCTGGTCGGCGAGAACGTCGATATGGACGCGCTGCAATGCGCCGGTCTTGCCCCCAAACCACGCGGGCACCGGCTCGAAATCCAGGGACTGCCCAGCTGCTCGTGCCGTCATGCGAAAAGGGCCGCTGCCGATGAGCGTCTCGGGTTTGGTGAACCACACGTCCTCGCCGGCGGACGCGATCACCTTTCGATCCACCAGCCAGAACGGCCACAAACCGACGAGCGTCGTCCAGTAGCCGGCGCGCCTGCTCAACGTCGATGTGAACGTGTAGTCGTCGACCTTCACCAAACCGCTGAGGGCGCTCGCCCGGCCCGTCGCCACGGCGTTGTAGCCGGTAATCAGCGAGAAGAGCCCTGCGTAGTCGCCTTGCTTGGCCGCCGCACGGTTCCAGCTGTAGATGAAGTCGTCGGCAGTGATCGCGTCACCGTTGGAGAACGCCGCGTTGTGCCGGATGTGAAACGTATACGTGAGCCCGTCCGCCGAGAGGTCGGCCGGACCCAATGCGAGGTCGGGGACCTCGTGCAGCGACTGGTCGAATTTGTAGAGGCCGGAGAAGACGTTGCGGAAGATGTCGATGTCGGTCGGAGACGACATCTGCGCGGGATCGAGGTCGGCCACATCCTGCGCGATCGGGAAGCTCAGCGTCTGGTCGGTGGCGAGCACCTCAGCCGGAGGTGGGGGAGTGCCGGGGTTGCACACCGCCAGCAGCACGACGGCTGTGAGGGTGGCTCCGAAGAACCTCAAATCGTGAGGATGACTTTGCCGGTGCTCTTGCCGCCGGCAACCATCGCGAGCGCCCTGGGAGCTTCGGCAAGAGGAACGTGTGCGGAGATCAGCGGTTTGGCCTTGCCCGATTCATAGAGCCCCATCAGCGCCTCAGCGGCCGGCGTGATCAGCTCTGGCGCGCGCCTCGAGTAAAGACCCCAGTGCAGCCCCACGACCGAGTAGTTCTTGACCAGCACATGGTTGGCGGCGGCCTGCGGGATGCGGCCCGAGGCGAAACCGACGATCACTATGCGGCCTTCGAACGCGACGCATTTCGTGGAGCGGTCGTAGACGTCGCCGCCGACCGGGTCGAAGATCACGTCGGCGCCACGCCCGCCGGTGATCTTGATGACTTCCGGGGCGAAGTCCTGGGTCTTGTAGTTGATCACGTGATCGGCACCGAGCTGCCGGCAGATGGCGGTCTTCTCGTCCGAGCCGGCGGTGGCGATGACCATCGCGCGGGCGGCCTTGCCGAGCTGGATTGCCGCGCTGCCGACCCCGCCGGCGCCGGCGTGCACGAGCAGCGTCTCGCCGCTCAGCAGCTTGGCACGCCTGTGAAGGCCGAACCAGGCGGTCTGATAGATCAGGGTGAAGGCGGCGGCGTCGTCGAACGGCATATCGTCGGCAATGCGCTGGACCGTTACCGGGTTCGCGTCCGCGACCTCGGCGTAACCGCCGCGCGTAAGGCCGCCGTTGTCGAGAAGGGCGCTGACGCGATCGCCGCTGTTGAAACCCGAATGCCGGGGCGCGCTCTCGACCACTCCACTGATCTCGGCTCCCGGAACAAAGGGCAGCTCCGGCTTCGTCTGGTACTGGCCGGCGACCATGAGGGCGTCGAAGTAGTTGATGGCCGAGGCGCGGACGGCGATGCGAACCATCCCTTCGGCGGGCGGGTTTCCCTCGACGTCTTCGAATCGCATCGTCTCGGGTCCACCGAGCTCGCGGACGACCCAGGCTTTCACCCGGGGAAGGCTACAACCGGAGAGGCCACCGCGTGTGAGGCGGGCGCAGGGTGGGCCCGGAGGGAACGCACAGAAACCGCCCAGAGCAAAAGCGCGCCGGCGACCGCCGTCTCCTCACCGACCCGCGTCCAGGGCAGACCAAGGCCGGCCGCGAGGACGTTGCTGGCCGCGAGATAAACCGGCCCCATCAACGCCCAACTGGCGGCCACCAGCGCGACTGCAATCCAGTCGCGATTGCGAACTCCGGCGATCAACAGAACCGCGATCGGCAGCAGAAGGAGCAGCAGGTGTCCGGGTCGCACGACGGCAAGTACGAGCGGGGTCGCCGCAACCACAGTGGCCGCCTCCAGCGCTCTTCCATCGCGATCGGAGCGCGGGGATCCAACGGTGATCACGGTCAGCAGAACGACCGCCGCCGCGATCACGTAGCCGAGCAGCCTCACCGTCAGGTCGACGCCGCTTCCATAGCCGTACATGCTGCCGGGGTGAAACAGACGTGCCAGCGTGGCGACCGGCGCGACGTCCATTGCGAACCCGGTTCCGGTGTTGAACCCGGGCAGGACCCTGGTGATGAACTCCGGTAGGTACTGGGGCGCGCCGACCGCCCACAAGACCGCGAACGACACCAGCGCGGCGACCGTCGTGACCCAGCGCCGGCACCAGATCCCCAAGAAAAGCAGAGGCGCCTGGACGAGCTTCAGCGCGAGGCCGATGCCGAGCGCGGCCCCGGACCACCACCGATCCCCGAGCACATAGCCCCAAAACCAGATTCCACTGAGGGCCAGGAGCAGAACTTCGAGATTGCGTTTGACGATCTCGCCGATGAGTGGGGGGAAGGCGATCGTGACAATCGCGAGGGCGACGATGGCCTGCCGATCGCGCACCTTCAGCGCGGACGCGACGGCGAAGAGAAAAATCACGACGAAGATCTGCATCGCGATCAGGGCGGCGCCTCCGCTGACCGTCTTGTCGATGTGGGCGAGTGGAAGCGAGAGCCACGTGACCACGGGCGGATAGACCGAAGCGGTGTTGGCGAGATCGGCCCAGCACGCTCGCGTGTGGCATGCGGAGTAAGGGTCGATGCCCGACAGCATCAGCTGGGCCGAACCGACGTAGTCCTCGATGAAGTCGACGGGCGCGCTGCCCGGAAAGAACGCGGGGGTGATCAATGTCTGCCATACGTACTGGATTCCGATTGCAGTCCCGGAGATGGCCAGGATCAGCCACCGAAACCGGCGCCGGCTGATGGCCAGCGCAAACCCCGCGAGCCGCATTTGGCAAATAATGACTCGCGGGCCCGCGCGCCTTTCCGCCTTAAGGTGCGGTCCTCGTCACGTGCCGGCGTAGCTCAGCCTGGAAGAGCAGCGGTCTTTTAAACCGAGGGTCCGGGGTTCGAGTCCCCGCGCCGGCACCACTTCTCGTATTCAGTTCTGCCTTACGGTCAGGCCCAGATATAGCGCGGTTCAGCGACCGCTGTCCGCGCGACAGGTGCGTGACCGGGAACTGAAGCCAGAGATCCGTTTCTGCCAACCCCAATTTCCTGGTCTTGACTTTTATCTGCATACAGTTAGACTTCGGAAGTAGTTCAGTGGTTAACCATCTCGGCTCGGCAGACGACAGCATGACATTGCCATTTATCTGTATGCAATTAGTCTGGGAGGAGTCTGATGCCTGAGGCCACAGTTCTCGTGACCGGGGCAACCGGCACGGTTTCGACGGCGCTGCTCGCGGAGCTGAAGGGCAACCCCGGCATTCACCTACGCGCCCTCGTCCACAACGCCGCCAAGGCTGCGGCGCTGGTCGAGGAGGGCCACGAGGTCGCCATCGGCGATCTGGAGGAGCCCGAGACGCTGCACGAGGCGTTCGAGGGCGTCGACGTCCTGTGGCTGCTCACGCCCGCCTCCGCGCTTGAGCCTTCGATGGGCTCGAACGCGGTCGACGCCGCGCGAAAGGCCAAGGTCAAGCACATAGTGCGCAACTCTGCCATCAAGGCCGCCCATGACGCGCCGAACAGGAACGGCCGCCTGCATGCCCAGGTCGAGGACGCGGTGAAGGCGTCGGGCATCCCGTGGACCATCCTCCGGCCGCATTACTACATGCAGAATCTCCTCAGCTCGGCAGGCTCCGTTGCCTCCGACGGGATGCTGTACATGAACATGGGCGATGCGCCGGTCGGGATGATCGACGCCCGCGACGTCGGTGTACTCGCGGCGAGGGTGATCCAGGATCCCAGCTCTCACGCCGGCAAGATCTACAACCCCACAGGCCCCGAGTCGAGCACGATGCAGGACGCAGCCGAAACGCTCGGTCATGTGCTGGGCAAGCCCGTCCAGTACGTTGCGCTGCCACAGGACGCCGCGCGCGACGCGATGCTCGGCTTCGGCCTCTCGCGGTGGTTCGTGGGCAACGTGGTCGATTACGGCCGCGTCTACTCGCAGGGTTGGGGCGATTTCGTGACGAACGACTTCACGGACGTCACGGGGCAGAAGGCTCGACCGTTCAAAAAGTTCGCGACAGACTTCGCGGCAGTTTTCGGCGGCTCGCATGTGGCGGCCGCACGCGCCTGATCAGAAATAGGGAGGAGGTGGCCTGAATGTCCAACGAGTTCTTCGCCCTCGACAAGGAGGGCGGCGATCCCATCTGGTACCTGCAGATCCTCATGACAATCAAGGCAGGCGGCGACAAGACCGGCGGCGCGCTCGGCCTGCTCGACTTCAAGACGCCGGCGGGCCAGACGCCGCTGCACATCCACCACAAGGAGGATGAGGGCTGGTACCTGCTCGAAGGAAAGGTCACCTGCACCTGCGCCGACGAGTCGACGAGCATCGAGCCCGGCGGATTCATCTGGCTGCCGCGGGACATCCCGCACCGGCTGCGCTTCGAGACCGAGTGCCACCTGCTGCAGATCGCGATCCCGGCTGGCCTCGAGGTCTTTCACAAGCAGATGGGCCAGCCGGCGCCGCGCATTGAGTTGCCGCCGCCAGGGCAGGTCCTGGACACCGAAAAGTACAAGCGGCTCGCGGCCGAGCACGGCCTCGAGATCATCCAGCTCCCGCAGTGGGACGCAAACAAAGAGGGTCACCAGCACGAGCACGACAAGGAGGGAGCGAAGCGATGACAGTTCTCGAGTACGACACGTTCACGGCCGGCTCGCTCGACACGAGCAAGTGGGTTCCGCTGCAGCTGCCGACGCCGGACGGGAGCATGTGGTCCTACGGCGATCCGCAGGCGAAGGTCGAGGCCCGCGGCGGCACCATGTCCGTCACTGTCAACCCGTTCCGCCTGAAGCACGACGCTGTGCACATGCTCGACGATCCCAAGCATCTGCTCGTCACGACGCAGCCCATTCCCGTCCCTGCGAGCGGGGCGAAGATCTCCGCCGAGATGGCCGCCGAGAACTACAACGGCAACCCTGACGACATCACCGACGGATGGATCGGCCTGGTGGTCGGCGACTTCTCCACCGGCATGATCTTCGACTGGATGCTGAGCTCCACTCGAGTAGGGGCGCTGTACGAGCGGCTGCCCATCCCGGGCGTCACGCCGGAGGGCGGCTCGTTCAGCTACCTGGTGCAGTCGCCGTTCGTGTCGATCAACAAGCCCGGCGAGTTCCGCGCGTGCGAGATCGAGCTCAACCCGCGGGCGCGCACCGCCGAGTGGACGGTTGACGGCAAGCCGTTCTTCAAGACCTCGGACATCCCTGTAGAGGTCCAGTCAGTAACGCTCGGGCTCATCGTCTGCACGCTGAAGCCAACCGGCCCGCAGGGCAGCACGTCGGTGCACGGCCAGGGGGCGAAGGGCAGCTGGCGCCACCTCAAGGTGACGAGCTCGTAAGACTCAGGTCGTTTCCAGCGCCGAGAAGAGCTGCAAAGCGGTGCGCACGAGGGTCGGTTCGCGCTCGGGCGCGATCTGCGCCATCAGCGTGAGGGCGGCACGCGACGAGTGCCGTGCGACCAGTGCGGCCGCCCTGCTGGCGTTCTTCGCCCTGCACGCGCGAAGGATTGCCTCGTGTTCTTCGACCAGGCGCACGCCGCCCGCGATCTCCTCGGTCTGGAACATGCGGCGCAGCCGCTCGGCGCGGTCGAAGTACGCGGAGAGCGTGCGCGCGAACTCGCGACCGGCCTCGGGAATCAGGGCACGATGGAAACGCCGGTGGGCGCGCGCCCACACGTCGGTGTCGGGGTCCGCGGCGTGCTTGCGCATCTCGGCCACGGCCTCGGCGAGCTCTGCGATTCGGGACTTGCTCAGAAGCGGCACGGTGACGAGCACGCCGGCCCCCTCCATCAGCACGCGCACTCCATACACGGTGTCGATGTCGCCGACATCGAGCGCGGTCACGCGCGTGCGCCGGCCGTGGTCGGCCTGGACGATGCCCTCCGCCTGCAGCATCTTGATCGCCTCGCGCAGGGGCGTTCGGCTGACGCCCAATCGCTCCGCGAGCTCGACCTGTGAAAAGCTCGCGCCGTTGGGGATCGCACCGTCGAGGATCAGCCGGCGCAGGTACTCGTGCAGTGAGCCGTTGCGCCGGTACGGCTTGACGGCATCGAGCGAAACGCTCGACCGCCGGCGGCGTTGCGTAAGCTCCGTCTTCGGCGCTGTCGGCATCAGTCGAGTCAGTGTATGCAGTTAAGCACCGTGCGCCGGATCGACCTCCACTGCCATCCCAACACCCAGGAGTGGTTTGACGCCATCGAGCCGTACGTCGAGGCGCTGCGCACCTACTGGCACCGGCCCTGGGCTCCGCTCCGGGAGCAGCAGGTCATTGACGAGCTGAAGCGCGCCGAGGTCGAGGTGCTGATGGTCGCATTCGACACCGAGACCGTCACCGGATGCCCACCCTGCAGCAACGACTACGTCGCGGGCATTCGCGACCGCCACCCCGACGTCGTGCTAAACGCCTGGGCATCAGTCGATCCGTGGAAGGGAGAGGCCGCGATCCGTGAGGCCGAGCACGCGATCAATGACCTGGGCCTCATCGGCTTTCACTTCCACCCCATCTGCGGCGACTTCTCGGTGGATGATCCCAGGCTGCGGCCGCTGTTCGAGAGGATCGACGAGCTCGGCGTGCCGGTTCTCATCGACGTGGGCACGACCGGGATGGGCGCCGGGTCGCCGGGCGGCCTCGGGCGGCGCCTGCGCCGATCGCACCCGCTCGCGATCGACGACCTCGCGGCGCAGTTCCCGCGGCTCAAGATCGTCGCCGCGCACCCGGGCTGGCCCTGGACCGACGAAGTGCTCATGATCTGCCTGCACAAGGGCAATGTTTTCTGGGAGACCTCGGGGTGGGGACCCGAATACTTTCCGGAGTCGCTCAAGCGCGACATCCCGCGTCGGCTCAAGGACAAGATCATGTTCGGCAGCGATTACCCGAGTCTCGCGCACGTGCGGCTCTTCGACTCCTGGGCGAAGCTCGGCTACTCGGACGAGCTGATGGAGCGGGTATTCCACTTGAACGCCGAGCGCATCCTTGATCTCGCGCTGGCAAGGAGGATCACATGATCAGTGCGATCGGGCACGTCGCCCTCCGGGTCCCGAACGTCGACGACTCGGTGCGCTGGGCGACCACCGTGATGGGCCTCCGCGAGGTGGCGCGGGAGAGCAACACGTCCTATCTCACCCACGGCGGTCAGCACCACTCGCTGATCTACATCGGGGCGGGAGAGGGCGCGTTGGATCACATCTCGCTGGAGGCCGCGAGCGAGGCGGCGCTCGACGAGCTGAGTGACCGGCTCGCCAAGCACGGCGTCAAGACAGTCGACCACGATCGCGAGCCGGCGGTGAAGCAGTCGATCCGTTTCTCAGGGCCCGACGGTCACCTGTTCGAGGTCTACACCGGCATGGCGCAGGATCAGCCGCGCCACACCGGCCGTGGGGTCCAGCCGCGGCGGTTCGGCCACCCGATGCTCAAGTCCGAGCACCCTCGCGAGACGCAGGAGTTCATCGAAGAAGTGCTCGGCTTCCGGCTGTCGGATGACGTGGGCGATGGGACGCTGCTGTTCCTGCGCTGCAACGCCGATCACCACGGCATCGGCATCACCAAGGGCGGCGAGGGCCTCCACCACTACGCGTGGGAGGTCGAGAACCTGGCGGTGCTCGGTCTGCTGGGCGACGTTCTGGAGAAGAACGGCGGCCGGTTCCTGTGGGGTCCAGGCCGCCACGGCGCGGGCGGCAACCTCTTCACCTATCACCTGGACCCGGCCGGCTGCGTGGTCGAGTACTACGCCGACCTGATCAAGATCTACGACGAGGTCATCTACCGGCCCGGCAAATGGGAGACGTCCGACTACCGGTTCGCCAACTTGTGGGGCCCGGGGATCCCCGGGCACGAATTCTTTGACGCCGGCGCCAAGCTGCCGGCCGCGAAAATCGGCGCCAAGAAGTGAGCGCGTGGAGCCTGGTCACTTATAGGACGCGTGAGGGCGAGTCGCGTGCAGGGGCCCTGATCGGAGAGCGGGTCGTCGAGTTGCCGGTGAAGGCGTGCGGCGTTCTCGATCTGGTCCAGCGATGGGACGACGTCGAGCCAGTGCTGCGCAAATTCGATCCGGCCTCGGCATCGACCGTCGCGGACGCCGAGCTCGACCTGCCGCTGCGCTATCCGCCCAAGGTCCTGTGCTCGGCTACGAACTACTACGCCCACATGCGCGAGATGAAGGTCGACCGTGACCCGGCCGCGCGTCCGTATTTCTTCCTCAAGCCTCCGACCACGGCGCTGGTCGGCCCGGATCAGCCCATCGTCGTGCCGGCCGACCCGGCCGCGAAGGTCGACTGGGAAGCCGAGCTTGCAGTCGTGATCGGCCGTCGCGCTCGCCACGTGAGCGAGAAGGACGCGCTCCGCTTCGTGGCCGGTTACTCGGCGATCAACGACGTCTCGCTGCGGGGGCCGCACCGCGTGCAGCACCCGATCGGCGTCCCGTTCGAGTGGGACTGGCTCGCTTCCAAGGGCGCGGACCGCTCCACGCCACTGGGGCCGGGCGTGCGCCCGGCGTTCCTCGTCGCCGACCCCCAGCGGTTGGAGGTGCGCCTATGGGTGAACGGCGAGCTCAAGCAGCAGGCGAACACCTCGGACATGATCGACAGCGTCGCCGCGCTGATCGCGGCCGCGAGCGAGTTCCTGACCCTCGAGCCCGGCGACGTGATCGCGACCGGCACGCCTGACGGCGTCGGGCTGCCGCGCGGCCAGTTCCTGCGGCCGGGCGATGTTGTCGAGATGGAGGTCGGCGACTTGGGCCGGCTGCGCAACCCGGTGGTGAGCGAATGAAGGCCGCCGTGATTCACGAGTTCGGCCCGGCGGACGTCCTCAAGATCGAGGACCTGCCTGCGCCGGTGGCCCAGGCCGGCGAGGTGCTCGTGCGCGTGCACGTCGTGCGCGTTGGTGGGCTGCTCGACATCGGCACGCGCGCCGGCCGCAACCCTTTCGCGCGCCTGAGCTTTCCACATATCCTCGGCGCCGACTTTGCCGGCGAGGTGGTCGAGACGAGCGACGGCGTCAAAGGTTTCAAGGCGGGCCAGCGGGTCGTGGGCGTGCCGTTCATCCCGTGCGGAGTCTGCCCGGCGTGCCAGGCCGGACGCGACGACGCTTGCCCAAAGGCAACGCTGGTCGGCGTTCACCGCCCCGGTTCGTACGCCGAGCTCGTGGCCGTGCCTGCGAAGGTGCTGCGTCAGATTCCGGATGGCATCGGCGACGAACAGGCGGCGGCGATGGCGGTGAGCGGCCCGGTCGCGTTCACGCAATTCCAGGTGGCCGGATTCCGCAAGGGCGATTGGGTGCTCGTGACGTCAGCCGCCTCGGGGCTTGGCCTTGTCACCGCGCTGGTGGCGAAGGAGCTCGGCGCGCGAGTCCTCGCCACCTCGCGAAAGGAATGGAAGCGCGACATGCTCAAGGCCCACGGGCTTGATGGCGTGCTCGACACGGACAGCCCGTCCTTCGTCGATCAGGTGCGCGAGCTCACGGCCGGCGCGGGCGTGGCGATCGCCGTCGACAACACCTCTTCCGCCGACATGTTCGCCAAGCTCTGCCTGGTGCTGGCGCCGCTGGGACGAATCGTCAGTTCTGGTGCGCTGGTCGCCGACATCGTCGCGCTCGATATCCGCTCGCTATACCTGAAGAGCCAGTCGGTGATCGGCGTGCGCACCCACACGCAGGCAGCGCTGGACGGCTTCTGGAAACTGGTCGCCACGAACGGAATGGAAACTCGGGTGGACAGGGTCTTCCCGCTTGACGAGGTCGCCGACGCACACCGCTACGTGGAGGCGGAGAAGAACTTCGGGCGGGTGCTGCTAAAGCTGGACTGACTCGGCGAGCTGTTTGGTCAACACGTTCTTCGCGACCTTGCCGAATTTCGACAATGGAAGGTCGTCGGTCAGCTCAAGCCGCTCGGGCAGCTTGAACTTCGCGAGCCCCTTGTCTACCAGAAATGCGGTCAGCTCATTGAGCGTCAGGCTTTGCCCCGGCTTGGGGATGACGAACGCGCACATGCGCTCGCCAAGCACTGGGTCGGGCATTGGCACGCAGGCGACGTTGAGCACAGCGGGGTGCGAAAGGATGAGGTTCTCGATCTCCTCGGCGCTAATCTTTTCGCCGCCGCGGTTGATGAGGTCTTTCTTGCGGCCCTCGACGGTGTAGTTGCCGGACGGGTGCCGGCGCATGAGATCGCCGGAGCAGTAGAACCCGTCCGGCGTGAACGTGCGTGCGTTGTACTCCGGCACGTTGTAGTAGCCGCGAAGGGTGTACGGGCCCCGGACCAGCAATTCGCCTATCTCGCCGTCGGACACGGGCTCGCGATCGTCGTCGACGATCAGGATCTCGTCGTCCTCGCACACGGGCCGGCCCGCCGTTTCGTAGCGCACCTCTTCGGGGTCGTCGAGGCGCACGAACATCAAAAGGCCCTCGGCCATCCCGAACACCTCCTGCACCGTGGCCCTCGGGAAGAGCGATTCGGCGTTGCGCTTCACCTCCGGCTGGAGCTTCTGCCCGCCGGTGTTGATGACGCGAACAGAGGCCAGGTCGTGCTGCATGATCGAGGGGGCGTTGATGTAGCGGATCAAGAGCGCAGGGACGAGCTCGAGGTGCGTGATGCGCTCGCGTTCGATGAGCGGGAAGACGTCGTCGGCCCGCGCCGATTCGGTGAGCACGATGCGAGCGCCCTTCCAGAAAAACCCGCTGAGTCCGGGTGATGCGAGCGGGAAGTTGTGCGCGATGGGGAGCGCGACGAGCAGGCAGTCGTCGGGGCCGACGTCGTTGACCGCAACCGCGGCCTTGGTGTTGTAAACGTAGTCGTTGTTGGTGCGGGGGATCAGCTTGGGCACGCCGGTGGTGCCACCTGACAGCTGGAGGATGCAGGGCTCGTCGGGATCGACTTCGATCGTGTCGAGCAGACCGGCCTCCAGCCTGGGCTCTTTCTGGAGCAGGTCGCGGATCTCATCCAGGCCGACGACCACGCGTACTTCGGTGTGCGCTTCCCGGATGGCCTTGACGAGGGGCGCCGTGTCGAAGTCGGCGACTTTCTCGCTCACCGCATAGCCCGTCGCGCCTGAGATCTCGAAGAATGCGTTGATCTCGTTCCAGCGGTGGCCGGCGAGAGCCATGATCGGGATCGCGCCCAACCGCTCGAGGGCGAAGTACAGGTAGACGAACTCGGGCACGTTGGGCAGCTGTACCACCCAGCGGTCCAATGGTGCGACACCCAGGTCGAGCAGGTGAAGGGCAAGACGCTCAACGCGCCGCGCGAGCTGCGCATAGGTGACGCGCTCGTCGCCGCTCATCATCGCGACGCGATCGCCGTATGACTTGAAGACTTCGGCGTAATACCTGCCCAGCGGGACGTCCTCCCAGTAGCCCCTCGTGCGATACCTGGCGGCAAACTCAGGCGGGAAGGCGACGACTCCAGGCAACCTGCTCATTCCGCGACTGTCAGGTCCTCCGACTTGGCGGCCAGGTGCAGCTGCAGCTTGCCGAGCAGCGTGATCAGCAGCTCCTTTTCATTGACGCTCAGCGCGGCGGCCATGGCGCGCTCGGCGGCGAAGTGCTCCGGGAGCAGCTCATCCAGCAGCTTTCGGCCGGCAGGAGTGATGGCGATGAGCGACATCCGGCCGTCCTCACCGCTCGGGGCGCGGTGGATGAAGCCCTTCGACTCGAGTGCGTCGAGGATGCCCGTGACCGCGGCGCGCGTGACCAACAGCCGGTCGGCGATCTCGTGCGGATTCACGCCCTCGGGCGCCTGCCGGAGGATGACCAGGGCGTTGAAGCCGGACAGTGAAAGGCCGTGATGGCGGAAGCGGCGGCTGAGTGCGGTCGTGACGAGGCTGTCGGTGCGAATCAGGTTGATCAGCACCTCGGTGGAGCGCCGGTCCATCTGTGGAAATTCGCGCTGCAGCGCGGAAGAGGCACGAACTGGGGCGTGGAGGTTCCGTCGTGGCATCGCGGATATAGTACACTTCTTAACTACTTTGGATCCACGGTTCAGCGACCGCACGCTCGGCTTCACCTGCCACACCGGCGACCTGTCGTGGGAGGAGCTAATCGAGTGGGTTCGTTACGGGGAGAAGCTCGGCTACTCGGCTTTCTGCACCACGGAGGAGTCCGGCAAGGACGCGTTCGCGGTCCTGGCGGTGCTCGCCCGAGAGACGAAGACGATCGGCCTCGGCACCGCGATCGTGAACTTCTACTCGCGCACGCCGACGTTGCTGGCCATGAGCGCGCGCTCGATCCACGACCTGTCCGGCGGCCGCTTTGGCCCCTTCGGATTGGGCGCGGGTGGCATTGGTTTCATGCAGCGCGGCCACGGTATCGTCACCGACAAGCCGCTGGCACGTGCGCGCGAGACAGTGGCGATAGTCCGTGGCTTGCTAACGCAGAAGAAATTCTCTTATGACGGACAATGGTTCAAGCCGAACGACTTTCATCTGCGTGAAGGGCCGATCGGGGAGGACGCTCCGCCGATCTGGCTTGCGGGGCTGGGGCCGAAGATGGTGGGCACTGCAGCCGAGGTGGCGGACGGCGTGATCGCGAACTGGCTCACCGACGAGTCGCTGGCCGAGTACCGCGACCTGATCGAGAGGGGCGCCGACTCAGCCGGCAGGGACACGAGCGATTTTCAGATTGCCACGCTGTTGATGACATGCGTCGACCCGGATGACGACGCAGCCATCTTCGCGGCCCGGCGTGGAATCGCCTTCTACTGCGCGTCCGACCACTATCTCCACATCGCGGACATCTGCGGCCTGGGCGCTGACGCCCGGAAGGTCAAGGTCGCGTGGGAGGAACGCGACTTCGATCGCGCCACGCGCCTGGTGTCGGATGCGCTGCTCGAAAAGTTCTGCCTCGTCGACACGCCGAGACGGAATGGCGAACGTATCCAATGGCTGTTTGAGAATCGCGTCTATCCGATCGTCTATCCGCTGCCGCGGCGCGAACGAATGGTTGAGGACCATCACCGTGTTCTGGAGCTGGTCGCGGGCTGGGCCGAGGTCCTCGACATAGCCCGATAAACGGTCCGGGCCTGCGGGTTCCACGATGACCCGCCTGAAGTGGCTTCTCCGGGCAGTCGATGGCCCCAGTCGTGCGCGTTGGGCAATCGCTCAACCTCCCAACCGGCCACTTGAAACAGGCCCTCGTGGTTGCTCGCCTCGTCGAGCTCAGCGAAAATGCTTCACAAGTCGTGCGCCGAGGCCTCGATACATCTCGTCCGCAGAACAGGAGGTCCGGAGATGTCCGGTCAGGAACTTAAGGCCGGGCCAGCCTGTTTCTTCCAGTCGGCTTAGGATCGTTGCTGTGACTCCTGTGAGCTGGGTCGAAGTCTTCGCGGGCGTCGTCATCGTCGTGGCCGCCTTTTACGACCTGTTCAAGTCGGTTGTCCTCCCGCGGCCGTCGATCAACCGGTACGTCATGGTCCGCCTCCTCTTCTTCACGTTCTGGACCTTGTGGCAATGGGTAGGGCGCCGCATACAGAACGTGGCCCGGAGAGAGGGCTGGCTGGCTACGTTCGGGCCGTCGGCAGTGATCGCGATGTTCCTCACCTGGGCGCTGGCCTTCATGCTCGGCTACGCCCTGATCCTCGACGGCCTGCGCACCCAGGTTCGTCCGGTACTCGACAGTTTCGGCGAGTCGCTCTATTTCTCCGCCACCACCATCGTGCCCCTCAGCTATGGCGACTTCGTTCCCGAAGGCGCCGCTGCGCGGGTGATGATCCTCTTCGAGAGCGCCACAGGCGTCGGCATCGCGGCGCTGGTGATCACGCTCCTCTTCTCTCTATACGCGTCCTTCCAGGAGCGCGAGGAGCTGGTCGTCCAGCTCGACGCCAGCGCCGGCGCTCCGCCGTCGGGGACCCAGCTGCTGGAGACAGTTTTCGAGCGCGGGCTTCGGGACGAGCTCGTCAAGACCTTCGACGACTGGCGCAGATGGTCGGCCGCCGTGCTCGAAAGCCACCTCGCGTACCCCGTCCTCTTTTACTTCCGATCCAGCCATGACAACGAGGCCTGGCTCAACTCGTTCGGGGCGGTCATGGACGCCGCCGCCCTGGTCATGAGCGCGGTCGACGAGGACGAGGAGGGGCCGGCGCGGCTGATGTTCACGGTTGGCAACCATCTCGTCGAGGACCTCGCGTGGAACTTCCGCTTCACGAATACCAAGGATCCACTCGTTGATCGCGACGAGTTCGAAGAAGCCGTCGCGCGTCTCAAGAAGGCCGGTTACAGGACCAGGCCGCTGGACGAGGGTTACGCGAAGTTCTCGCACCTTCGCGGCAAGTACGCCTCGCAGATGAACCAGATGGCACACAGCCTGGCGATCATCCCGGCGGAGTGGATCGGTGACCGTACGTACGCGCCGCACGTCGACGGTCGAGGTCGAACCCGCCGCCGGCTTCCGTAGGCAATCTGACCTAATCGAGCGGGCGGCGCTCGGGTAAATACAAGCCTCGCGGGCGCAATGAATTCATAACCTGTTCGTCGTCCTACTCAATGACAACCCTGCGGCACAGTGGAACAGCCGTTCGGCGTGCCCTGACCTTGGGCCTGGCCGCCGGGCTCTGGTTGACCGTCGCCGTGCCCGCCGGCGCCACCGGCACCCTCGACGCCAAGAACTCGACACCGACCACCAGCTGGCTGCAGGTGAACGGCACCATGATGCTGGCGCAGACGTTCACCGCCCTGACCACCGGTCAGCTCGATCAGGTCGACCTGCCGCTGGGTGGGATTTGGAACGCCGGCGGAAAGATTTATATCGTCCCGGCCGGCACCACCACCGCCGGCCAGCCCAGCGCCATGACGAGCCCCAGCTTCGGTGCCTACTCCGGCTCGATGAGCTGCTGCTCGCTGTTTCGCTCCTACCCGATCACACCCGCGTATGCGGTGACCGCAAACGGTCATTACGCCATCGTCGTGGTACCCAATCCCGGCACCAGCGTCATGTGGGCTGTCGTCAGGTATGCCGCCTACCCCGGCGGGCAGGTCTGGATGGGAAACCAGCCGTCGACCTGGACCTACATGGCGAACATGGCCTTTGACTTCAAGACCTACGTCACAGCGGGCAGCGGCCCAACTCCGACGATAACCCGCGTCAACAGAGATGTGCCGGTGACCGAGGGGACAGCCCCGACCAACTCGGGCACCTTCGGGGATGTCGACGGCGACACGGTTCACCTGACGACATCAGAAGGCACCCTCAACTACACGCCGGCGAGCTCTGGAACCTGGACGTGGACAGGGACGGCAACTGATGAAGGGCCGAGCAGGACCATCACCATCAAGGCTGACGACGGTAACGGCGGCACGGCACAGGAAACCTTCACGACCGAGTCGAACAGCCTCCCGCCAAAGGCCATCATTCAAGGCGCACCGACCGACGGCGTCCGCGAGGGCATGACGGTCGTCCTGACCGCCTCCGCCACCAGCTCCAGCACTGAAGACAACACCGCCGGCTTCACGTTCAAGTGGACCGGGACGGAATATGGCATCGCGATTCCGGGTGCAACGGGTTCGACCTTCACCCTCAAGGTCGATGACGAAGGCACGTACGTGATCACCCTCACAGCGACCGATGACGGCGGCTTCTCAGGAACCACGTCGGTGACGATCAACGCCATTGATTCCACGCCCGCGGTCTCGGGCCTGCAGGTTTCGAATCCGATGATCGTGACCTCCCAGCAGTCCCTCACGTTCACCGGGAGTTACGCGGACGCGGGCGCGGCTGTTGACGGCACCTATCAAGCGACCTGGAACTTCGGTGACGGCAGCTCGACCAGCGCCGCCGCCCCGGGCGGCCTGACCGCGACGCACGCTTACTCGGCCGCCGGCACTTACTCGGCCACCCTGACCGTCAAAGACGATGACGGCACACCCGGGTCGGCCACCACCACGGTCACCGTCCTGACGCCGCTGCAGGCGATCGGCAAGATCGGGAACTATCTACAGAGCCTTGGGGATCTCAGCGGCGGACAGAAGAGCAGCCTACAGGCCAAGCTCAACGCCGCCGCCGACTCGTACCAGCGCGGCGACACCGGCGCCGCCTGCAACCAGCTCAATGCGTTCATCAATGAGGTCGACGCAGACCAGAAAGCCGGCCGCCTGACGACGGCGGAAGCGGGCAACTTGACGGACGCGACCCGCCTGACGCAGAGGTCGATGGGCTGCTTCAAACCCCTGGTGGAGTTTCTGAGCGGGCTCTAGACTCCGGGCCAACACGAATGGCCCAGACCGCATTCCCGCCGGCTGACCTTCTTCCCGTACGCCGCGAGGCGACGCTTGCCTATCGCGCGGTCAGGGTCGTCGGGGTGCCGCTGCTGCGCCTCCTCTTCCGCTTCGACGTGGACGGGAAGGAGAACATCCCGCGGTCGGCGAACTACATCGTCATCGCCAACCATCTCAACTGGCTGGACGAGTTCGCGCTGCTCCTGCTGTTTCCGGTCGAGCCGCGCATCCATTTCCTGGCCGACCCGACGATCCTCGTCACGCGCAAGGTGCAGTGGTTCATCGTCCGGCAGACAGGCGGCTTCGTGCCGGTGGTTCGCGAGCGCCACGGTGACAAGGCGCTCTTCCGTCACGTGGACCGGGCGCTCGAGGTCGGCGGCTCGGTGGCGATCTTTCCCGAGGGCAACTACGGACCGAAAGAGGGCGAGCTGCTGCCCTTCAAGAAGGGGTTCGCCCATTTCGCCCTCAAAGCCGGGGTGCCGGTGATCCCGGTCGCGCTGTCGGGTACGAAGGACCTTTGGTTCCGCAAGCGGATCAAGGTCGTGATCGGCAAGGCGATCGATCCCGCCGGCCAAACTCCGGAATCGCTGACCGACGCCGGGTTCGAGAGCGTCAAGAAGCTCATGCCGGCCTATCGCGAAGAAACCGGGCGCAAGCTCCTGCGCAAGCAGTTGACCAGCCTCTTCTAGAAGTAGAATCGCGCCGATGGACCTCAAGCCTGTTGGCATCTTCGATGGCTTCTCGCCAGGCGACCTCAAGCGGGTGAGCAAGCAGATGCGCGAGATCAAGCACCCGCAAGGCGCCGAGATCATGATCAGAGGGGAGGGGGGCGTCGGGTTCCTGGTCATCCTGGAGGGCGAGGCGGAGGTCGCCACCCCCGACGGGCGCCATCGCAAGCTCGGGCCCGGAGACCACTTCGGCGAGATGGCGCTGCTCGACCATCAGGGCCGGAGCGCCAGCGTGACCGCGCGCAGCGACCTGGTTTTGGCCGCCGTCCCCGAGTGGGGCTTCAAGCCGTTTCTGCGCGACCACCCGGAGGTCACCTACCGGCTGCTCGAAACCCTCAGCCGGCGCCTGCGCGAGGCGGAGGCAGCAAGCAGGTAACCAGCAGGTAGCGGGACACTAAGGGCTTGGCGCTCGCCCGAGTACTCTGTCGCACCCTCATCGGTCGCGAACCCGAGCTGTCCGCGCTCGAGGACGCGCTGCTGGCCGCACTCCGAGGCGATGGCGGCGTGGTGATCATCGGCGGGGAAGCGGGCATGGGCAAGACCCGACTCGTGAACGAGCTCGTCACCCGGGCGCAGCGACTGCGCTGCGCCGTCATGTCAGGCGTTTGCAGCGAGGCGGAGCTGTCGCTCCCGTACCTGCCGTTTCTCGAGGCGATCGGCAACCGCCTGACCACCGAGAACCTGGACGAGCTCCGCCAGCGCCTCGGGGCCGCCGCCGACGAGCTGGCGCAGCTGTTCCCGCAGCTTGGGCCTCCGGCTGCGGCCGGCGGCGATCCGACGCAGGCGAAGCTGCGGATGTTCGAGGCCATCCTTTTATTGCTGCGTGACGCCGCTCGCGATCGTGCCCTCCTGCTCGTTCTCGAGGACCTGCAGTGGGCCGACCCCGGCACACGCGAGCTGCTCGACTACATGACCCGCCGCCTTCGATCCACCAACCTGCTCGTAGTCGCCACCTACCGAATGGACGAGATGCACCGCAAACATCCACTCGTCCCGACGATTCAGGGCTGGCGTCGATCCGGCCAGGCCGAGTTTGTCGAGCTGCAGCCCCTCCCGACCGGCGCCGTCGCCGACATGGTATGCGCGATTTTCGAGGAACGCGAGGTCAGCGAAGAGTTTCGCGAGTTCCTGCACGAGCGCAGCGAAGGCAATCCCTTCGTGCTCGAAGAGATGCTTCGCGACGCTGTCGACCGAGGCGACATCTATCGCACCGCGAGCGGGTGGGACCGCAAGGCGCTGGCCGAGATGCGAATCCCGCGCACGGTGAAGGCGGCGATCCTCCACCGTCTCGAGCGGCTGCGCAAGGAAGAGGTGGACGTGCTTTCGGCCGCCTCGGTCATCGGCAGGGCCGCTGACATCAAGACGCTGATCGGTGTCACCGGTATGGAGGAAGCGACTGTCTACGCAGCGCTCGAGACTTGCGTCACCTACCAGCTGCTCGAAGAAGACGAGCGGACTTCCGGCAAATATCAGTTCCGTCACGCGCTCACCCGCGAGGCCGTCTACGAGGACATGATCGTGCCGCGCCGGCAGCAGCTGCACGCCCGAGTCGCCGAATTCCTTGCCTCGCGGCCGGATGGCGCCGCGGTGGACATGGCGCATCACCTGCTGGCGGCGGGCCGGTACGACGACGCCGTCCCCATGTGCGTGGCCGCGGCCGAAGATGCGATGCGGGCTCGGGCTTACAGGGATGCCGCCGATCTTTTGGAGCGGGCCGCGCCCCATGTGCGCGACCCGGTGGAGCGCGGCCGCCTTCTGTGCCGCGCGGGCGATGCATTCTGGAACAACACCGAGCCCGAAGCTGCGCGGCGGCTTCTCGAAGAAGGGATCGCGAGCCTCGAGGCCGCCGGCCTCCTGGTCGAAGCGGCCGGCTACCGGCTGCTGCTCGGTCGTTCGTACTGGGAGCTGCTGAGGAGCGACCTCGCCCGCGAGCAGTTCGAACGGGCTCGCGACATGCTGGAGCCTGCGGGTCCGAGCGAGGCCCTGGCGATCGCGTACATAAGGCTTTCGGGCATGGGCTCATTCGAGCTGCTGCCCGCCGAGAGCCTGGAAAACGCGAAGCGGGCGGCGGAGATCGCAGAGCAGGCGGGCGCGGACATGGCATTGGCATGGTCGTGGAACTTCATGGCTCTGGCCGAGATCGGCCTTGGGCGTGTGAGCGAAGGCTTCAGCCACCTCGAGGACAGCTACAAAGCGGCTCTGAACGGCGGGCACTATTTCCAGACTGGCAACGCGGTCTTCAATGCAGCGTGGATGGCCGTGCACCTAGGCCTGGGCCGAGAGGCGCAGAAATGGTTGGAAAGGGTCCAGGCGGGATGGTTTGGGCGCAGCGAATCTTGGCCCGTCTATATCCAGGGGACCGTCTTGCTCCACCAGGGCGAAGTCCATCGCGCCGCTGAACTTGCCCGAACCAGCCTCATGCGAGGCCGCGATGCCGGCCACGCGAAGAACGCCTGGCGCAGCTCGCTGCTTCTATCGCACGCTCAGGCTGAGAGCCTGCAGGGCGATGAGGCTGCCGAGGAGCTGCCTCCACTGTCGAGCCGGGTCGAAGCCCAGGACACGATTTACGACTCAGCGCCGCGGATCCGGACGAGGCTCGCGCAGGGAGACCCCGCAGCTGCGTTGCGCGATGCGAAGACGGTTGCGCCGGCGGTCTGCGGTCTCGTCTCACCGGCCGACGTCGTGGCCGAGGTTGCCCGAAGTGACAGCACGTGGCTTCATGAGTTTCTCGACGCGGTTTCAGCGCGGGGAGAAGCGCTCGAGTCTCCGCGCCTCGCGGCTGCCCGCGGCCGGCTTGCGCTCTTCGAAGGTCGATTTGACGAGGCCGTCGCTCTGCTCGGCTCAGCGGTCGAGGCCTTCGAAGACGG
>Ga0207684_10000778_pt1 | contig 37020 bp, 34 predicted proteins | sample KBSK5501metaG_FD_184342 | JGI IMG/M metagenome (GOLD analysis project Ga0207684, IMG submission 184342) | Corn, switchgrass and miscanthus rhizosphere microbial communities from Kellogg Biological Station, Michigan, USA - KBS K5-50-1 metaG... | ecosystem: Host-associated > Plants > Roots >... | reverse complement strand
GGGGTGTCGTCGGCCTTGCGCTCTGGCTCTGGATCTTCGTCGCGTTCTTCGTCCGGACCGGACGCATCCTGCGCCGCGTGCCCGCATCGGCGACCGCGGACCGGGCGCTCGTCATCGGCGCGGTCGCCGCGGTGGCCGCGTTTCTGGTGGCCGGCCTCTTCGAGTACAACTTCGGCGACACGGAGGTGCTGCTGGTGACCCTCGCGGCGATGGCCCTGCCGTTCGTCGTCGAGCGCTCCCTCGCGGAGGGCACGGCGTGAAGCGGCCGCCGGCGCGATTGGCCGCCGTGCGGCTCGTTGCCATGGACGTGGACGGCGTGCTCACCGACGGCGGCATCTGGTACACCGCCGAGGGTGACGAGCTCAAGCGCTTCGACGTGCGCGACGGCCAGGGGCTCGTGCTGCTCCGCGACGCTGGCGTGATCACGGCCGTGGTCACGCGTCGTCACTCGGAGATCGTCGAGCGCCGGGCGCGCGAGCTCGGCATCGTCGAGGTTCACCAGGATGCCGCCGACAAGGGCGCCGTCGTACAGGGGATCCTGACGCGTCACGGCGTGAGCGCCGCGCACGCCTGCTACGTGGGCGATGATCTCGGCGATCTGCCGGCCATGGCGCTCGTCGGCGTCCCGGTCGCCGTCGCGGATGCGGTGCCGGCCGTCACGCGCGCGGCGATTTACGTCACCCGGGCCCCCGGCGGTCGCGGCGCCATCCGTGAGCTCTGCGACCTGATTCTCTCGGCCCGCCCCAAGCGCACGCCCCACCCCCGCTGACCGAAATCGCGCGCTCCCCGACCGCTGTCGCTTCCAAAAGAGCTAGTGCGCCGACGACGCAACCGAGGCTCAGCGAAGTCTGCTTGCTCGTGATCGATCCGACGGCTGCCTACTGAAGGGTTGGGCGGCGGGGGGCGTGCCCCTCGGAGACCCGTGTCTTCTGGGTATTGCGTCGGACCCGGCTAGGAATCGTGGCTCGTTGGCAGGCGCAGCGTAGAGTCGATTTGCGAGGTCGAAGAGGGGCGCGCCCCCCGCCCAGCCCGTTTAGTACGCGATCGTCGGCTCGGTCGCGACGCGCACGCGGACGAAGTAGTCTTTGAACCGCTCGAGGTCGTCCTGTGACGCCATGTCGGAAACGAGGAAGCACGCGATGTCGCCCTCTTTCCACACCCAACTGACGAAGCCGCTGTCCCGCGCGAGCATCGGACGGTAGCGGCCGGCGATCGCGACGCGATCGCGCTCCTTCATCGTGAACGTGCGCTCGGCGGGCAGCGCGACGTACGTGACGAGGTGGCCGTCCACGTCACGATAGTGCAGGGCGACACCGCGCAGGCGCGTGAGATACACCGGCTCGGCGCCCACCAAGCTCAGCCGATCGTCGCCCGCGAACGCGCGCCGCAGATCGATGCCCGTCTCTTGCGTGAGCCACGGCAGCCCGGCGGGGAGAATCTGCGGCTGTCGCGCTCCCCACATGAGCGCGCGCGAGTGCTCGTTGACGACGGCGCGCACGACCTGCTGCACGGGATCCGCCGGCGCAATGCGTGGCAGCACGGGCAGCATGAACAGCACGAGCGCCAGCGCGGTGGCGGCGGCGGTGATGAGCGGCATGAGCCACACCGGCCGGCGTGGACGGTCCGTCGTCTCCACGATGCTGACGCGCAAGCGCACCGGCGCCGTGTAGCGCGGAAGCTCGGCCACCAGACGGCGGCCGAGCGCGTCGTCGTCGGGACCGCGCAGTTCGTCGCTCATTTCTTCTCGTAGTCCTTTAGCAAAGCCCGCAGCCGTTCCTTGGCGCGGAAAATCCGCGACTTCACGGTGCCAACCGGGCAAGCCATCACCCGGGCCACTTCCTCGAGCGGCAATCCCTCGACCTCTGCGAGCAACAAGACCGTGCGGAACTCCTCGGGCAGGCGTCGCATGGCACGTTCGAGGTCGGTGTGCGCCTCGAGAGCGCCCCCCTCGTCCGTCGACGTGTCATGGAACATCGGGACGTCCCAGTCGGGGACGCCGTCCTCGGCGATCGCCGTCTCACGCTCGCGCAGCCGGTAAAACGTGAGAAACGTGTTCCTCAGGATCTGAAACAACCACGCCCGCAGGTGGGTTCCCGGTTGGAATCGATGCGAGAAGCGGAACGCTCTAAGATAAGTCTCCTGTACGAGGTCGTCCGCCTCTGGCGGGTTTCGCGTCAAATAGACGGCAAAGTTGTACAGCGCGTCGAGGTGCTGCAGCGTCTGCCGCTGGAAGTCGGCGTCGGCCACGTCAGTCCTCGAACCAGCGCGCCGGATAGCCGCCCGCGCGCACGGTGTGCTCGTCGGCGAGAGCCCCGAGCAGCTCCCGGACGGGCGTATAGAGCGTCGGATGTTCGAAATCGGGGGCGACGTCGGCCAGCGGGCGCAGCACGAACGCGCGCTCGGCCAGCAGCAGATGCGGCACGTGCAGATCGTCGGGGCCGCTGATCACTTCGTCACCATAGAACAGGATGTCGATGTCGAGCGTGCGCGGCGCGAAGCGCCGGGCCTCCGGCGTGCCTTCGGGTCGCACGCGGCCGAGCGCTTCTTCGATGGTCTGCAGTCGCCCGAGCAGCGCGCGTGGCGCAAGGGCGGTCTCGATTGCTACCACGCAATTGAGATACCAGCGGCGCTCGCGCTCCGTGCGGCCCGGTTCTTCTTCCCAGGGCTCGGACTCGTAGATGGACGAGGCATCGACGACGCTGATCTCGGCGCTCTCGCGCAGGCGCCGCACTGCCGTGCGTAGGAGGTCCAGGCGGTCGCCAAGGTTGCTGCCGAGGCTCAGATAAACGCGCGTCATCCGCGCCGCCGCGTCAGCTCGACCGACGGGGTGCCGACGAGTCCCTGCAACGGTGGGGTCAGCTTGCGCACGCGCACGCGGACCTCCTCGGCGGGGAACTCGCGCAGGAGCGCCTGTGCGATCTGTCCCGCCAGACGCTCGATCAGGTTCACGCGCCCGTGGGTGCCGATCTCGACGATTCGTCGCGCCACCTGTCCGTAGTCGACCGCACACGCGAGATCGTCCGAGACCGCGGCGCTCGTGAGATCCACGGTGAGCTCGGCGTCGACCGAGAACCACACGCCGACGGTCCGCTCGGCGGTGGACACGCCGTGGTGGCCGTAGAAGCGGACGTCTTCGAGCCGAAGGCGATCGGCCGTCACATCTTCACCACCGGGTTCTTGCGGCCCCGCCGGAACACCGTCCACGGGGTTCCGGAGTATTCCACCACCGTCGCGCCCTCGAGCACGCCGTAGCGGGTGGCATCGCCGGCGCGAAAGCGCACGATGTGCATCAGGCGATGCCCAGCACGTCATGCATCGAGTAGAGGCCGGGCCCGCGCCCGGCGAGCCAGCGCACCGCCCGCAAGGCGCCGCGGGCGAACATGTCACGGCTGTGAGCCTTGTGCGTCAGCTCCAGCCGCTCGCCGAGCGTGCCGAACGTCACGGTGTGCTCGCCGACGACATCGCCCGAGCGCAGCGACATCACGCCGATCTCCTTGCCGGTGCGCTCGCCCGGCAGTCCCTGCCGTCCGTACACGCCGACCTGTGCGAGGTCGCGGCCGAGTGCCTTGGCCACGATCTCCGCCATGTGCAGCGCGGTGCCGCTCGGCGCGTCCTTCTTGTAGCGATGATGCGTCTCGGTGATCTCGACGTCGTAGTCGTCACCGAGCACCTTCGCCATCGTCGCCAGCAACGAGAACGCGAGGGTGACGGCCACGGACATGCTCGGGGCCACGAGGATCGCGGCCTGCCGGGCCAGCGTGGCCATCTCCTGGCGCTGAGCGGGCGAGAAGCCGGTGGTGCCGATGACGGCACGCGCGCCGGTTCGTGCCACCAGGCGGAGATGCTCGAGCGAGGCCTCCGGCACGGAGAACTCGACGAGGAGTCGATCACGCGTGATGACCGCGGCCGGATCGGCGGTGATCGGGATGCCGAGGGATCCGACGCCGGCCGCCTCCCCGGCATCGCGGCCGAGCGCGCGATGACCGGGCGCCTCGAGCGCAGCCGCCAGCTTCAGCCCGGGTGTCTCGCGATGCAGAGCAATGACGCGGGAGCCCATGCGACCGGCGGCGCCGCCGACGATGATCTCGGCGACGGTCGGGCGGACATCCGTCATCGGTGGTTCATCTTATTTGCCGTCGGGGCGCCTGCGCCGGGCTCCGGCGCCGCGACGGTCGGGCGGACATCCCTCATCGCTGAATTATCCGTCGGGGCGCCTGCGCCGGGCTCCGGCGCCGCGACGGTCGGGCGGACATCCCTCATCGCTGAATTATCCGTCGGGGCGCCTGCGCCGGGCGCTACTTCACGAGTCCGTACTGCCCGAGCACCCCACGCAGCGTTTCTCGGTTCGCGTCGCCCATGCGGCACATCGGCAGGCGGAATTCCGGCTCGATCATCCCGGCCATCGCCATCGCTTCCTTGATGGGGATGGGGTTCGTCTCGAGAAACGCCGCGCGCGCGAGCGGGAAGAGCCGGTGGTGCAGCTCGCGCGCCCGCTTCCAGTCGTTGTCGAGCGCGGCGTGCACCATGTCGGCGGTGTCCTTCGGCACGATGTTGGCGATGACGGAAATGACGCCATGGCCGCCGACGGCCATGAGAGGCAGCGTGAGGCTGTCGTCGCCGGAGAGCACCGAGAAGCCCGGACCGCACGACAGCACGACCTGCGTCATCTGGTCGAGGTTGCCAGAGGCTTCCTTGACGCCGCGCACGTTTTTCACGTCGCGCGCCAGCCGCGCCAGCGTCGGCGTCTCGACGTTGACGGCCGTTCGGCTCTGAATGTTGTAGACCACGATGGGAATGGCCACCGACTCCGCCACCGCGCGGAAGTGCCGGTAGAGGCCCTCCTGCGTCGGCTTGTTGTAATACGGGTTCACGACCAGCGCGCCGTCGGCGCCGGCGCGCTCGGCGTGCCGGGTGAGGTCGAGCGCCTCTGCCGTCGAGTTCGAGCCGGTGCCGGCGATGACCTTGAGCCGTTTGCGCGCGGCCTCCACCACGATCTCGACGACGCGCTTGTGCTCGTCGTGCGAGAGCGTCGGCGATTCGCCGGTGGTCCCGCACGGCACGAGACCGTCGGTGCCGCTCGTCGCGTGCAGCTCGACGAGCTCGCGCAGCTTCGCGTCGTCCACCTTGCCGTTCTTGAACGGAGTCACCAGCGCGACGAACGAACCGGTGAAGATGGCGTTCATACGGTCGTCTCCCCGGCCACCAGGTCCTCGAAGGTCTCCCGGCGGCGCACGATGGTGTAGCCATCGCCGTCCACGAGAACTTCGACGGGCCGTGGCCTCGTGTTGTAGTTGGACGCCATCGCGAAGCCGTAGGCGCCGGCGCTCAGGATGGCGAGCAGCTCGCCCTCCTCCGGCCGCGGCAGCGCGCGGTCCTTGGCGAAGAAATCTCCCGACTCGCAGATCGGTCCCACCACGTCCACCGTTTCCACCGGCGAGCCGGTGCGCGCCTCGGCCACGGGCACGATGGCGTGATAGGAGTCGTAGAAGGCCGGCCGCACGAGATCGTTCATGGCGGCGTCGACGACCACGAAGGTCTTGGCGTCGGTCTGCTTGTGATAGAGGACACGGGTCAGCAGGGCGCCGGCGTTGCCGACGATCGAGCGCCCCGGCTCGAGCAGCACCGTCACGCCGAGCTCCTTCAGCGCCGGCAGCAACACCGTCGCGTACTGGACGTGGCTCGGCGGCGTCTCGTCGTGATAGCGGATGCCGAGGCCACCGCCGACGTCGATGGTCGTGATCTCGATGCCTCGTTCGCGAAGCTGCTTGGCGAGCGCCGCCACCCGCGCCACCGCGTCGCCCAGCGGCGACGTCTTCGTGAGCTGCGAGCCGATGTGCATATCGGCGCCGACCACCTGGATGCCCGGCAGGCGCGCCGCCTCCTCGTACGCGGCGAGCGCCTGCGTGTAGGGGATGCCGAACTTGGCACTCTTGAGGCCGGTGGCGATGTATTTGTGCGTCTGCGGATCCACGTCCGGGTTCACGCGCAACGCCACCGGCGCGCGCGTGCCCAGCTCGCGCGCCACCTCGTCGAGCGCGCGCAGCTCGCTCACCGACTCGACGTTGAATATCAAGATTTCGGCCTTGAGCGCATCGCGCATCTCGTCGCGCGTCTTGCCGACGCCCGAGAAGATGATCTTCTTCGGCGACACGCCCGCGCGCAGCGCGCGGTGCAGCTCGCCGCTCGACACGATGTCGGCACCCGCGCCCGCCTTCGCGAGCGTCGAGATCACGCCGAGATTGGAGTTGGCCTTGATCGAATAGCACACGAGGTGCGGGACGTCCTTGAAGGCGTGGTCGTATGCCGCGTAGCTGTCGAGCAGCGCGGCCTTCGAGTAGACGTAGGCCGGCGTTCCCACGGCGTCGGCGAGCTTCGCCAGCGGCAGCGACTCGCAGCAGAGCTGGCCGTGACGATAGGGGTAGTAGGTGGTGGGCGTCATGTGCAAGAAATCGTTGCTCAGCGAGGGCGCGAAGTCAAGGCACGGTGACGCTCACCTCGTTCGACGGCCCGCTCTCGTTGGCGCGCGCGCTGGCATCCTGCGCGGTCACCGTGTAGCGATAGGTGCCGGGCGGCACATTGCGATCGACGAATGTCGTCGTAGGCGGCCGGACCGTGCCGACGCGCATCGGTGCGCCGCCGCCCGCGGCGCGATAGACGATATAGGTCGCCACGTCCGGCTCGGGGCTCGGCCGCCACGACAGCCGCACCTCGCCGCGCGACGGCACCGCGGTGACATCCCTGACGGGCGCCGGTGGTGTCGTCTTCATCGGCGTGACCGCCACGCGCTCGCTCGCCGCTCCGGCGGCGCTGGCCGCGCCCGCCATGCGGATCGCCCGCACCGCGTAGTAGTAGGTCCGATCGTTCTCCACGCCGCGGTCCTCGTACGCCGTTGTCCCCGGGGCCGTGCGCCCGATCACGGACGGCTCCGCCACGGGATCCGTGGCGCGGAGCACGTCGTACACGAGCGGGTCGCCGATCGCGGTGCCATCGACGAGCTTGGCGGGCGGCTGCCATCCTAGCCGCGCGGCGCGGTCGCCCGGCTCGCCGCGCAGCGCCTGCGGCGGCTCGGGGGGCGCGATATAGGTGATCGACACGCGCGCCGAGGGTGCGCTGGTGCGGCCCTGCGCATCGGTGGTCGTCGCCACGTACGTGTAGCGCCGGCCATAGACCAGACCGCGCCGGTCGACGTACGTGATGCGATCCCCGCCCAGATCCTGCAGCCGGAACGTCGCGAGCTCCGTGTATCCCACGATGCGGTCGTCGCGGCGCATCGCCGCGCGAGGCTCACCGGTACCCGCGTCGTCGATGCGATACAGGCGCGCGAAGCCGGGCTCCGTGATCCTGGAGTTGTCCATGCGGCGGCCGCGCACCGTCCACGCCACCTCCACGGCGCCCTCGCGCTCGACCGCCATCAAGTCGCCGACCGCCTGCGGCAGACGAGTTTCGGGGGGCACCGGGTTTCCTCGCCGGCCGCAGGCACCGAGTGCGACGAGAGTGAGAGCGGCGGCGAGGACGGCGGCGCGCCGGAGACCGGCGCTCACGAGCGCACGAGCGCGCGCGCCTCCGCGAGCGCCGTGGCCACCGCCGCCGGCGCGGTGCCGCCGGTGACCGCGCGCGCCCGCAGCGACGCCTCGACGGTCAGCGCGTCGCGGACGTCCGCCTCGATGAGCGGCGAAAATCCGCGCAGCGTGTCGAGCGGCAGCGCCTCGAGCCCTACGCCACGCTCGAGCGCGTGACGCACCGCCTTGCCGACGATCTCGTGGGCCTGGCGGAAGGGAAGCCCCTTGCGCACCAGGTAGTCGGCGAGGTCGGTGGCGGTGGCGTAGTGCTCGCCGGCGGCGGCACGCATGCGGTCGGTGCGAAACGTCAGCGAGGTCAGCAGCGGCGGCAGCACGCCGAGGATCGCCTCGAGCGTGTCCACCGAGTCGAAGAACGGTTCCTTGTCCTCCTGCATGTCGGAGTTGTACGCGAGCGGCAGGCCCTTCATCGTCGTGAGCACGGCGACGAGGTTGCCGTAGAGCCGTCCGGTCTTGCCGCGCACCAGCTCGGCCACGTCGGGATTCTTCTTCTGCGGCATGATCGAGGAGCCGGTGGCGAAGGCGTCGGCGAACTCGACGAAGCCGAACTCCGCGGTCGCCCACAGCGTGAGGTCCGCGCACAGGCGCGAGAGATGCATGCCGGCGATGGCGACCGCGGCCAGGTACTCCAGCACGTAATCGCGGTCGCTCACGGCGTCGAGGCTGTTGGACGTCACGCCGGCGAAGCCGAGATCGCGCGCGAGTGCCTCACGGTCGATGGGGAAGGCGGTGCCTGCCAGCGCGGCGGCTCCCAGCGGCAGGCGATCGGCCCGGGCCGCACAGCCCGCCAGGCGCTCGCGATCCCGCTCGAGCATGAACACGTAGGCGAGCAGGTGATGCGCGAGCAGGATGGGCTGCGCACGCTGCAGATGCGTGTAGCCCGGCATCGGCGCGTCCGCGCTGTCGCCGGCGCGCGCGACGAGCGCGGCCTGCACGGCGCGCATGCCCTCGCGCGCGCGCGCGATCGCATCCTTGAGGTACATGCGCTCGTCGAGCGCGATCTGATCGTTGCGCGACCGGCCAGTATGCAGCTTGCCGCCGACCTCCCCGATCAGCTCGACGAGCCGGCGCTCGATGTTGGTGTGGATGTCCTCGAGCTCCGGGCGAAACGGGAAGGTGCCCGCCTCCAGCTCGGCGCGCACCGCCTCCAGCCCCTTCACGATCGCGTCGCGCTCGGCGTCGGTGAGCAGCCGGGCTCGCCCCAGCGCCCGCGCCCAGGCGACGCTGCCCGCGACGTCGTGTCGCCACAGCCGACGATCGAACGCGAGCGAGCTGGTGAAGCGCTCGGCGGCGGGGTCGGCCCCCTCAGAGAACCGGCCGCCCCACGTCTTGCTCACGGCAGCAGGGCGGCGATGTCGGCCATGATCCGCTCGGTCACCTCTCGGCGCGCGGCGCGCGCCGAGCTGCCGTTGGGCGCGAAGCGTCGCGGCGGACCGAAGCGCACGGCGAGCGGCGTCGCACGCGGCACGTAGAAGCGCCGGTCACGCAGCGCCTCCCATGTGCCGCGGATCCCGGCCGGGACGACGGGCACCCCCGACCGCAGCGCCAGCAGGGCGACCCCCGGCAGGCCGCGCTCGAGACGCCCACGCACGCTGAAGGGCCCCTCGGGAAAGATGCCGACGACGCCGCCGCGCTCGAGCGCGGCGAGGGCGCGACGCAGTGCGCCGACGTCGGCCCGGTCCACCTGTAACGGGATGGAGCCGATGTGGCGGTGAAACGGCGGATGCAGCAGGGTGGCACGCCACACGCGCGGCATCACGAGAAACGCGATCGGTGCCGGCACGCTCACCCCGAGCACGACCGCGTCCAGATAGTTGTGATGATTCGCCGCGATCAGATAGGGACCGTGGTCGGGCAGGTGCTCGCGCCCCTGCACGCTGAGCCCGAACCAGCGGTCGAGCAGGCCGCGCACGGGCGCCCGCAACGCTCGGTAGAGCAAGGGAAACTCCGGCCACGCGCGGCCGACACGGGACGTGGTGGGCAGCGCGGTCGAGCGCGACATTCCGGGATATATAGCACGCTCCCCCGGGGGGTTCTACCGCTTGATCGCGCGCGCCAGACGGTAGCGAGTCACGGCGGCATTGTGCTCCTGCACGGTCGTCGAAAAATGATGGCGATGATCGTCGCTCGCGACGAAGTAGAGGTACTTCACCGGGGCCGGATCGAGCGCCGCCTGGATCGCATCCAGACCCGGACTCGCAATCGGTCCCGGCGGCAAGCCGGGACGGACGTACGTGTTGTACGGATGATCGACGGCGAGGTCGGCTCGGCTGAGCGCGCGCCGCTCCTTGGCCACGGCGTATTGCACCGTCGGGTCCGCCTGCAGCGGCATGCCGATCTTCAGACGGTTCCAGAAAACGGCTGCGATCACGCGCTGCTCGTCCTTCACGATCGCCTCGCGCTCGATGATCGACGCGAGGGTCAGCAACTGGTGGGTGCTCAGCCCGAGGTCGCGCGCGCGGCCACGGATCTCCGGCGTGAGCTTCGCGCGCATGCGCTGGACCATCTTGCCGAGCATCTCTTCCGGCGTCATCCCGCGCACGAACTGGTAGGTATCGGGGAAGAGATAGCCCTCCACGCTCGGGCCCTCGATCCCGTTGGTGTCGAGGAACTTGCGGTCGCTTGCCACGCGCGCCACCGCGTCGGCGCCGGCCAGCCGCTCGGCTTCGAGCGCCCGCGCCAGCTCCGCCACCGTGGCCCCCTCGGGATGAAGGATCGCGTGCTGGCGGACGCGGCCGCTCTCGAGCAGCGCGATGATGTCCCAGGCGCTGGCGTCGCGCGGAACCTCGTACTCGCCCGCCTTGAGGTGTCGCGGCGCGCCGCGCACGAGGGTCGCGACTACGAACGCCGCGCGGCTTCGGATCACCTGCGCCTCCGCCAGGCGATCGGCGATGCCGAGCAGCCGCTCGTGTGGCGGGATGGTCACGACCAACGGCCCCTGACGGACGGCCGCCGTCGGCGTCAGCACGAGCCAGCCGAGGCCGACGCCCGCCGCCGCGAGCACCAGCGCCACGACGAACCAGCGCAAGCGCATGATTCTTCGAGTCTACCGCGAGCGCCCGGGCGGGACCGAATCGGTGCGGCGAGACGGCTTTGGTATACTGTCTGACCTGGGGTCACCCCCTTCATTCTTCCACGGAGGTCCGCATGCAGGAGCTGCAACTCCCCACTCGTCACGACTGGAGCGCGTCCGAGAACGCCTACGGCAAAATCGCGATCGACACCTTCGAGCCGGGCTTCGCGCTCACCGTCGGCATCGCTTACCGTCGCGCCTTGCTCTCAGCCATCCACGGTGCTGCCCCGACCTGGGTCAAGATCGAGAACGTCCTGCACGAGTTCTCGCACCTGCCCGGCGTGCAGGAAGACACCCTCGACATCATGATGAACCTGCGCAAGGTCGTCTTCGCGCTGCACGTGAACCGACCGAAGATCCTGCGCCTCAAGGCGCAGGGCACGCGCGTGGTGAAGGCGGGGGACTTCGAGCCGGACTCTGACGTTCAGATCCTCACGCCGGATGTGGTGCTGGCGACGCTCGACAAGGACGGTGTGCTCGAGATGGAGGTGTGCATCGAGCGCGGCCGCGGCTATCAGTCGGCGGAAAAGCGCGAGCCGGAGGCGCTGCCGATCAACGCCATCCTGCTCGACGCCGACTTCTCGCCGATCAGGCGCGTCAACTTCCACGTCGAGCCGGAAGGAACCCCGACGGCGGACACCGCGCCGCGCGAGCGCCTCACGCTTGAGGTGTGGACCAACGGCAGCGTGACGCCGCAGGCCGCGGTGGGCGAGGCGTCACGCATCCTTCAGGATCACTTCAATCTCTTGACGGATTTCCCCGAGACCACGCAGCAGGAGGACGACGCGGAGCACGCCGAGACCCGGCCGGGCGCCGAGCTGAACGACAACCTGTTCCGCAACGTCGACGAGCTGGAGCTGTCCGTGCGCGCCTCGAACTGCCTGAAGACGGCCAACATCCGGACGATCGCCGACCTCGTGCAGAAGACCGAGGCCGAGCTGCTCAAGACCAAGAACTTCGGCAAGAAATCGCTGAACGAGATCAAGACCATCCTCGGCGAGATGGGCCTGTCCCTCGGCATGCGGCTGGACCCCGAAGAGCTGGAGCGGCTGCGCTCGCAGTACGAGCGCGCGTACGAGACCTGAGATCGGTCTAGCTCTTGAGGCGGGCCTTGATGCGCGCGACCGCCTCTTCGGTCGAGGCGCGATTGCCGAAGCCGGTCAACCGAAAGTAGCCCTCGCCGCTGCGCCCGAAGCCGGCGCCGGGCGTGCCGACGACGTGCGCTTCGTTGAGGAGCTTGTCGAAGAACGCCCACGAGTCCAGGCCGGCGGGCGTCTTCACCCAGATGTACGGCGCGTTGCGGCCGCCGTAGACCGTGAGCCCGGCCGCTTCCAGGCCCTCTCGGATCAGCCGCGCGTTGTCCATGTAGTAGTCGATCGTCGCGCGGACCTGCTTTTGCCCCTCGGGCGTGTACACGGCCGCCGCGGCGCGCTGGATCACGTATGGCGCGCCGTTGAACTTCGTCGACTGCCGCCGGAACCAGAGGCCGTGCAAAGCGATCGTCTCCCCACTCGATGAGCGTGCACTGACTTCCTTCGGCACCACCGTGTAGGCGCAGCGCGTACCGGTGAAACCGGCGGTCTTCGAGTACGAGCGGAATTCCACGGCCACCTGCCGCGCGCCCTCGACTTCGAAGATCGAGTGCGGGATGTCGGAGTCCTGGATGTAGCCCTCGTACGCGGCGTCGTAGAGCAGCACGGCGCCCGCGTCGCGCGCCCAGTCCACCCACCGCTTGAGCGCCGGCAGCCCGAGCACGGCGCCCGTCGGATTGTTCGGAAAGCAGAGGTACACCATGTCGACGGGCCGGTCGGGCAGCGGCGGGTCGAAGCGATTCTCCGCGGTGCACGGCAGATAGAGGATGCGTTCGTAGCCGCCGCGCGCGTCGGGCGCGCCGGCGCGCCCGGCCATGACGTTGCTGTCGAGGTACACGGGATAGACGGGGTCGGTCAGCGCGACGAGCGCCTCCGGGCTGAAGAGCTCCTGGAAATTCGCCGCATCGCTCTTGCTGCCGTCGCTGACGAAGATCTCATCCGGCGCGATGGTGACACCGCGCGCGCCGTAATCGTGCCTGGCGATCAGCTCGGTGAGGAAGTCGTAGCCCGTCTCGGGACCATAGCCGCGGAACGTCTCCGCCCGCGCCATCTCATCGACGGCGGCGTGCAGCGCCTGCACGATCGCCGGCGGCAACGGCTGGGTCGCATCGCCGATGCCGAGGCGGATGAGCTTGGCTTGCGGGTGCGCCGCCTGGAACTCCTTCACCCGCCGCGCGATCTCGCTGAAGAGATAACCGCTCTTGAGGCGTAAGTAGTTGTCGTTGATCCTCGCCATGGCGCACGAATTCTAGCAGATCGTCTCCGGGTCGAGGCAGAAGCGCTCGACCGTCCGAGCGCGCCAGCCGGTCACGGTGAGCACCCGCCCATCGGTCTCTACCAGCACCGCGCCGTCGCGATCGGTGCGATAGACGCGCGCGCCGACGGCCGCCAGCCGCGCGAGTGCGCCGGCGTTGGGGTGGCCGTACGGATTGCGCGCGCCAACGGAGACGATCGCCACCGATGGCCGCACGGCGGAGAGGAACGGCGCCGTGCTCGACGTCGCCGCGCCGTGATGACCGACCTTGAGCACCGTCGCGCCCAGCGGGACGCCGGCGTCGAGCAGCGCGTGCTCACCCGCCGCCTCCACGTCCGATGCGAGCAGAATGCTCGCGAGTCCCAGCTCGACCCGCAGCATCATGGCGCGGTCATTGCGCCGGCCGCCGCCGACGTCGGGCGCGATCGCCGTCAGCAGGGCACCGCCGAGCGCGCGTGGGCCCGGCGTCTCGTCCCAGGTTTCCGTGACGCGAAACAACCGACGGAGCGCGGCCATGCCACCCGCGTGGTCGATGTCGTCGTGCGTCGTCAGTGTGGCGTGCAGTCGGAGGATCCCGCGGTTCCACAGGAACGGCGCCACCGCGCGCTCGCCGGCGTCGAGACGCCACGGCCCGCCTGCGCCGGCGTCCACGACCACGACGCGCCCGTCCGGTGCCTCGACGACGATCGCGTCGCCCTGCCCGACGTCGAGCACGGTCACGCGCAGTCGCCCATCGCTGCGCGTCAGGATCGGGAGCGCGGCCAGCAGCACCGCCGTCACCAGCGCGAGTGCGGCGACGGTGCCGAGCGCCACGCATCGATCGCGTCGCGTTCGCCAGTGCCACGCGGCGAGTCCGCCCGCGAGCGCCGCGGCGTACGCGACGATCGAGGCGGGTCCCGGCGCGGGCAGATAGATGACGGCGCCCGGGACCGCCGCCGCGAGTGCTGCCACCGCGCGTAATAAAAGCAGCAGTGGCCAGACGGCGCCAAAGACGGCCGCGGCTGCCACATCGCCCACGGCGGCGGCCACGACGGCGAGCAGACCGAGGACCGTCGCGGCACCGGCCAGGGGCACCGCCGCGAGGTTGGCGACGATCCCGATCGCCGAGAGCTGATTGAAGTGCACCAGCGCCACCGGCACGATCGCGAGCTGCGCGGCGAGACTGACGGCGAGCGCGGCGCCCAGTCCGCTTCGCGGCATCGGCGCCGCCACGATCCCGGCGGTCGCCGCGAAGGACAGCTGAAAACCCGGATCGAGCAAGTCGGCGGGACGAGCGGCGAGGATCACCAGCGCGGCGAGCGCGAGGCTGTTCGTCACCGAGGCCTCGCGGTCGAGGAGGACGGCCGCCAGCACGAGCACGGCCATGATGGTTGCTCGGACCACCGACGGCTCGGCGCCGACGACGGCGGCGAAAGCGAGCACGGCGACGATGCCGCTGGCCGCGGCGACGCGCCGGCCGCCGCCGGCCGCCCGCGCGAGCAGCCACACCGCGCCCGCGAGCAGCGCCACATTGAACCCCGAGACGGCGAGGACGTGAAAGACGCCGGCGGCGCGAAACGCCTGCTGGACATCCGCCGGGAGCGCCGTGCGGCTGCCCAGCACGAGCCCGCCCAACAGCCCGGCCGACACCGGGGGCAGCCGTTCGGCGAACGCCGCCAGCGCGAAGCGCCGCACGACCGCCGACCATGGCGGCGCCGCCGGCTCGAGCGGAACGACGCGCGTCGAGGACGCGCTGCCCGTTACGTGGATGCCATCGCGCGCGAGTCGCGCCGCGGCGTCGAACACACCGGGGTCGCTGAAGCCGATGGGGCGGTCGAGGCGTGCCTCGACGCTGATGCGCTGGCCCTCCGCCAACGGCGGAGGCGGCCCATACAGGCCGAGCGAGATCGTGCCGGTGCGCGATGCTCCGTCGATGCGCTCGACGTCGAGCGTGACGCGCGCGCGATCGGGCGCCCACGTAATCGGCTCGTTGGCCACGCGCGCCTCGACGCGCGCGGTGAGCGGCAGCGGAAGCCGACCCACGTGATCGGGCGCGAGCGGCGCCGGCTGGGCGCGCAACGCGCCGAGCATCGCGATCGCCGCGAGGAGCGGCCCCAGCGTGTGCGCGGCATGACCCAGCACGAGCACGAGGGCGGCGGCCGCGAGGCCGGCTGCGAGAATCGCCCACGCGGCACGCGGGGCGATCCAGGGGCCGAGCGCGATGCCCGCCGCGAACGCCGCGGCCGGCGGCGCCAGCGGCATCGCGAGCCGACCTGTCCTACCGGAGGCGGCACTCACGGCGTGTTCACGGCGAGGCGCGGTCGCAGCCGCTCGAGCGTTGCGCCGCCGACGCCGCGCACGCGCCGTAGATCGTCGACGGAGCCAAAGGGCCCGTCACGCGCGCGAGCCTCGACGATCCGCGCCGCGAGCGCCGGCCCCACGCCGGGTAAGCGCTCGAGGTCGGCCGCGCTCGCGAGATTGACGTCGACCGGCGTGGCGTCGTCTGCGCCCGCCCGTCGGCCGCGCGCGTGGCCGGGACGCGCCACGGCGCGCGCTGGTGGCGCATTCGCCGGCGCTGCCACCGACGCGCGCCGCGGCGGCGGCTCACGCACCGACGGTGTCGGCGCGCGATCGAGGGTCTCGAGATAGGTGACGACGTCGGGATTGGCGCGACGCCAGCGATCGACGGCGAGGCCGGTCGCGCCGACGGCGACGACGAGAGACAGCAGAAGGAGCTGGCGCCGCGTGTAGGTGAGCATGCGGCGACGATCGCACGCGTGGCGAAGCTCGACTAGAGTGGACGAATCCTGACGTTCGGTTACGCGAGTGGCAGCGACACGGTGAGCGTCGGCCCCAGACGCTCGCTCGCCGTCGTGAGCGTCCCGCCCTGGTGCTCGACGAGCTGCCGCGCGATATTCAGGCGCAGGCCTGCAGTCGGCGCGACGCTCGCCCCGACCATGCTCACGACGAGGACCGCATGCGCGCCCGCGCGCGAGAGGCGCGCGCAGACCCGGCCACCGGCGGGCGTCGAGCGCACCGCGGTCTGGAGCAGCCGCAGCGCCGCCTGGCGCAGCCGCCGGCGGTCGCCCGCGACCTCGACGGCGTCGGGGGCGACGGCCGTCTCGACGTCGACACCTTTCGCCCGCGCCTCGTCGGCCACGGCGCTGACGGCCGCGTCCACGACGTTGCCGAAATCGACGCGATGGGCCGCGGAGTCGAGGGGGACCGCGACGCACCGCGCGGCGACGCGCGCCTCGCGCGCCACGGCGGACAGCGCGCGGACGGCGGTGCGCACCGCGCCGGCCTTGGCGGGATCGGTGGTGGCGCGTAGCGCGCGCCCGAGCGAGGCGAGTGGAGCGCGCAGCTCGCCGCCCACCATCTGGAGCAGCTCGCGCGTCATGCCGCGGCGACGCTCGGCGTCCAGCGCGAGTGCGGCGCGCCGGGCGAGATCTTGCGCCAGTCGCGCCTCGCTCTCACCGAGCTCTCGACCCGGCGCGGCCACGAGGGTGATCGCGCCGAGCACGCGGCCGTTGGCGGTGAGCGGCGCGACGACGTACCCGCCGACGCCCAGCCCTGCGACGGTCTGACGCTCGTCGGCCTCGCCCCGCACGGCGAGGTCATCGACGCTCGCATTCGTCGCGATCCACTCGGACGCCCCTGTGTCGAGCGCACGCGTCACGCCGCCCGTCGTGGGCGCGGCGATCGGGCCCAGCAGCGCCGCCGCGCGCGCTTCGGCCTCCGGGTCACGGTGGGCGACCGCGACGCGGCGGAAGCGGCCATCGGCCTCGCGGAGATCGATCGCACACCAGTCGGCGAGCAGAGGCACCGCCAGGTGGCCGATGGCCGCGAGGCCATCGGCCGGGTCGGTGGCGGCGGCGAGCGCCGTCACGGCGTCGGCGAGAAACGCCGCCCGTCGTGTCGCCGCCTCCAGGGCGAGCCGCGTGCGGCGCTCGGCCTCGTAGAGCCGCGCATTGCGGATGGCCACACCGAGCCGATCGGCGACGAGCTGCAGCAAGCGTGCGTCGTCGGCGCTGAAGCGACGGCGGGCGCGACGCGCCGCGTGCACCACGCCGACGACGTCGTTGTCCACCGAGAGCGGCACGCCGATGAGCGAGCGCACACGTGCGCGTCGCAGCGCGGGAACGTCCACGTCGTCACGGCCGGCGTCTTCGACCAGCAGCGCGCGGCGGGTCGTTGCGATACGTCCGCTCAGGCTTTCCGCCATCGGCACCCGCACGTCGTCGTCGACCTCGAGACCCGCCGAGCCCACGAGCCGCAGCGACGCGCCGTCGTCGGTGGGCACCAGCAGGAGGGCGCTGTCGGCCTCCAGGACGTCGCGAATGCGCTCGAGCACGCGACGCAGGAGGCGCTCCTGCGAGAGATCGGACAGGGCCGCCTCCGTGATCCGCTCGAGCCGCTGGACCATCTCGGCGGCCGTCTCCATCTCGTCGCGCGCGATCTGCTCGCGCAGCAGCAGCTCGTCGCGCTCCTGCTCGAGGCGTTTGTGCTCGGTGACGTCGATCATGAGGCCGCGCAAGCGACCCCGTTCGGCCGGATGGACACGATCGCGGAGCCAGATCTGTCGTCCGTCGGCGGTGGTCGCGCGGAACTCGTGCTCGAGCGGATGGTCGGCGGTGAGGGCCTCGCCGTAGCGCGCCAGCACGCGCTCGCGATCGCGGGCGTCCACGATCTCGCTCCAGAAGTGAGCGGCGCCGAGCCAGCGCTCGATGGGATAGCCGAGCAGCTCCTCGGCACGCTGGCTGACGAACGTGCAGGCGAGCGACGTCGCATCCGCCTCCCACACGATCGCATCCACCCCGTGAACGAGATCGCGGAAGCGTCGCTCGGCGGCGTCCATGATTCCCTCACGGCGCTGGCTGTCGGAGACCATAGAGCTGTTCCGCAGGCGAAACCGCAAGCCACGTGCCACACATGCCACGGCGACACGCGCGATTGTAAAAACGTGGCAGCATGTTCCGGCGCGCCCGCCCGCGACGCGCGCGAGGGCGCCTGCGCGCCGCCGTGCCGTCCGTGCACGGTGGCCATCACCGCTGATGCCCAGTCTGCGCACCCCGTTTCACGGGGTGCGGAGCCTCAGGGGACGAGCGCCGCCCGGCTGATCTTGGTCGTCTCCCGGTTGTGCCACTCCGAGTCGGCGAACGCCTGGTTGATCGACTCGAGCGGGTACTTGTGCGAGATCAGCCGTTCGAAGGGAAAACGGCGCTGGTTTCGAACGAGGAAGTCGAGCGCGCGCGGAATCACCGCGGCATCGTACATGATGACGCCGACGATTTTCTTCGCGCCCCACACGAGCGTGGCGGGCTCGAGCTCCACCTTCGCGCCGCGGCTGATCGTTCCGATCTCGAGGTACGTGCCGCCGGGCCGCAGCATCTCGATGCCTTCGGGGATGACCTGGGGAAAGCCGACGAAATCACACGCGACGTCGGCGCCCATGCCGCCCGTCCACGTGCGGACCTGCGCGACGCGCTCCTTGCGCTCCGGCACCTCCTTGATGTTGATCACGTGATCCGCCCCGAACGCCTTCGCCAGCTCGAGCCGGCCCGCGAGCTGGTCCACGACGATCACGGTGGCCGCGCCCATATCCTTGGCCACCGCCGCCGCCTGCACGCCGAGGCCGCCCGCGCCCTGGATCACCACGCTGCCACCGAACTGCAGGCCGGCCTCGTGGAGCCCGAAGATGACCTGGGAGAGCGCGCAATTCACCGGCGAGACGAGCTCGTCGGCGAGCGCGTCGGGCACGGCGAAGAGCGCGCCGCCGGGCCGGAGGTAGTAATACTCCGCGAAGGCGCCATTGAAGTACGGGAACTCGGAGGGCCCCCGCGGGCGCTCGATCCTCGCCGGGCACGCCGCCGGCTGCTTGTTGAGGCACACATAGCAGCGGCCGCACGGATAGAAGTAGGTGTAGGCAACGCGGTTGCCCTCCCGCAGCGGCCGGCCGAGCGAGTCGGTCTTGACGTTCCGGCCGAGCTTCGCCACGCGGCCCGTCATCTCGTGGCCGAAGATCCAGCCGTCCGGCGGCAGCCGGAGCGGCGCGTCGCCGCGCCAGAAGTGCAGGTCGGAGCCGCACACGTTGGCGAGCGAGACCTTGATGAGGACGGCATCGGGCTCGATCTCGGGCAACGGCAGCTCGCGGATCTCGAAGGGCTTGCCAGGACCAAAGAACACGGCAGCTTTTCCCGTAGAGGCCATGCTTACTCCCGGCCGAGCTCGAACGTGTCGTGCAGCGCGCGCACGGCGAGCTCGGCGTATTTGTCCTCGATCACGCAGGACACCGCGATCTCGGACGTCGAGATCATTTGGATGTTGATGCCTTCCTTCGACAGCGCCCCGAACATGCGCGCGGCCACCCCGGAGTGGCTGCGCATGCCGACGCCGACGATGGAGACCTTCGCCACGCGCTCGTCGTGCACGACCTTCTCGGCGCCCACCGTGCGGCCGATCTCCTGCAGCGCCGTCTGCGCGCGCTGATGGTCGCCGCGCGGAACGGTGAAGGAGATGTCGGTGAAGCCGTCGCGGCTGATGTTCTGCACGATCATGTCGACCACGACGTTCTTTGCGGCCACCGCGCCGAAGACCTGGGCGGCGATGCCCGGACGGTCCGGCACACGCAAGAGCGAGATCTTCGCCTGGCTGCGGTCGTGGGTGATCCCGGTGACGACCACCTCTTCCATCCCGCTCTCCTCCCTCGTCACCAGCGTGCCGGGATCGGGCTTGAAGGTCGAGCGCACGTGCACGGCCACGCCGTACTTCTTGGCGAACTCGACGGAGCGGGCCTGCAGCACCTTGGCGCCGAGGCTGGCCATCTCGAGCATCTCGTCGTACGCCACGCGCGCCAGCTTGCGCGCGTCGGGCACGATGTTCGGATCGGCGGTGTACACGCCGTCGACGTCGGTGTAGATCTCGCAGACGTCGGCCTTGAGCGCGGCAGCCAGCGCCACCGCCGTGAGATCGGAGCCGCCGCGACCGAGCGTGGTGACCTCGTCGGCGTCGGACAGCCCCTGAAACCCGGCCACGATGACGATCTCACCCGCTTCCAGCGCCGCCCGCGCGCGCTCGGGCGTGATGCGGGTGATGCGCGCCTTCGTGTGGGCGCGATCGGTACGCATGCCGACCTGTGGTCCCGTCAGCGATCGCGCCTTCAGGCCGAGCGCGTGCAGCGCCATGGCGAGCAGCGCGATGGTGACCTGTTCGCCCGTGGCGAGCAGCATGTCCATCTCGCGCGGATCCGGTGTGGGCGTGATGCGGGCGGCGAGATTCACGAGGCCGTCGGTGGTCTTGCCCATCGCGGACACCACGACGACGATCTGGTGCTCCGAGGCACTCTCGGCCACGCGCCGCGCGACGTTCTTGATCTTGTCGCCGTCGGCGACGGAGGAGCCGCCGTACTTTTGCACGATCAGCGCCATAGACCTCGCAATCTACATGACCCGCGCGCGCCCAGGCAAGCGCGCGGCGGCGAGCATCACGCGACCGTCGGCGCGCGGCGGGCCTCGCCGAGCGAGACGTGCTCGCGCAGCAGGAACAGCCAGCCGACGACGGTGATCGGCACGATCGCACTCGCGTGAAAGAGCAGCGCGTAGGCGAGCGCCGTCGAGCGGGGCACGCCGAACACCTCGAGCGCCGCGGTGGCGGCTGCGTGGAAGACCCCGACGTAACCCGGCGCCGAGGGCACGCTGACGCCGACGCCCACGAACGCGAGCACGGTGAAGCCTGCGCCGAACGGCAGGTCGAGATGCACCGCGCGCAGCATGGCCCAGGCCGCCGTCGCCGGCAGCAGCCACACGAGGACCGTCCACAACACGAGCCGCGGCGCGTGGGACAGCGTGCGGATGCCGTCGAGGCCGCGGAGTCCCGTGTCGAAGATCGACATGATCGTCCGCGCGACCGCCGGCCAGCGGCCGGTGAGCCGCGCCAGCAGCCGGCGGCAGAACCCGGGCGCGCGCGCCATGAGGACGAGCGCGGAGACGCCGACGACGTCGACGGCAAACAGCACGCCCGCGGCCCACTCGACGACGCGCGGCACCGGAATCATCAGCACGAGCACGGCCAGCATGAGCACGATGACGAGGCTGTCGAGCACCCGCTCGACCACGAGCGTGGCGGTGACGAGCCAGAAGCTCTGAGCGCCGGTCGTCCGTTCGGATTCGCGGAGCCTGCGACCGAGCACGTAGACGCGCACCACCTCGCCCGCGCGCAGCGGCAGGACGTTGTTGGCCATGTAGCCGATCATCGTGGCCGACAGGATGCCCGGCGGCTCCGGGCCGGGCGGAAAGAGCCAGCGCCAGCGCCGGGCGCGGGCCCACAAGCCGGCAAGGCCCACGATCACCGCGACCGTGACCCAGGCCCAGTTCGTGGCCGAGAGCTGGCGGCCGAGCTCGTGGAGATCGACGCTCGAAAGCAAATAGGCGAACAGCCCGAGGCTGATCGCGATGCCGACCACGACGCGAAGGCGGTGGCTCAGAGGCCGAGCTGCGCCAGAACGGCGTCGAGGGAGGCGGGGACCGAGGTGGGCCGCGACGAGGATTCGAGCGCGGTGTCGGGGTCTTTCAGGCCGTGACCCGTCAGCGTCAGCACGAGCGTGGAGCCGGGCTCGACCCGGCCCGCCTTCACGATCTTGACGAGGCCGGCCACCGTCGCCGCCGACGCCGGCTCCATGAAGATGCCCTCCTCGCGGGCGAGCATGCGGTAGGCGCGCAAGATCTCCTCGTCGGTCACGATGTCGACGAAGCCGCGGCTGTCCTTCATCGCCTCGAGCGCCGGTCCCCATGACGCGGGGTTGCCGATCTTGATCGCCGTCGCCACCGTGCGGGGCTCTTCGATGATGCGGTTCTCGTAGATCGGCGCCGCGCCCGCGGCCTGGAATCCGACCATGCGCGGCAGACTGCCTATCTTACCGTCGCGATGGTACTCGCGGTAGCCGCGCCAGTAGGCGGTGATGTTCCCGGCGTTGCCGACGGGAATGAGGTGATAGTCGGGCGCTCGGCCCAGCTGGTCCACCACCTCGAAGGCGCCCGTCTTCTGGCCCTCGAGCCGGAACGGATTCACGGAGTTCACGAGGGTCACCGGATGCGACTCGGCGATGCGGCGCACGATGTCGAGCGCCTGATCGAAGTTGCCCTCCACCATCAGCACGCGGGCGCCGTGGATCGCCGCCTGGGAGAGCTTGCCGAGGGCGACGGAGCCCCGCGGCACCATCACGAACGCGCGCAGCCCGGCGCGCGCGGCGAAGGCGGCGGCCGATGCCGAGGTGTTGCCGGTGGAAGCGCAGATGACGGCGCGCGAGCCGGACTCGACGGCCTTGGACATGGCCATCGTCATCCCGCGGTCCTTGAACGATCCCGTCGGGTTGAAGCCCTCGCACTTGAGATAGATGGAGAGGCTCGGATCGGTCGCCTCGGCCAGGCGCGGGGCCGGCACCAGCGGCGTGTTGCCCTCGAGCAGCGTGACGACGGGCGTCTTGTCGGTGACCGGCAGATATTTGCGGTAGCGTTCGATGACTCCCGGCCAGGCCGCGTTTCGAGCGGCGATTTCTTCGGCGCCGTCTAACGCCCCTTTCGATGAGCTCACGCCGGGCCGCCTTCGACGCGGATCATCGTGGTGGCGCCGGCGACGTCGCGAAGCCGATCGATCTTCGCCAGCGCCGCGCGCATGTCGCGCTCGCGCGCCTCGTGGGTCACGATCACCACCGGGACCGCCTCACGCGTCCCGCGCCCCTTCTGGATGACGTTGGCGATCGAAATGTCGTTCTCGCCCAGGATGCCCGCCACGCGCGAGAGCACGCCCGGCTTGTCCTGGGCCATCACGCGCAGGTAGTAGCAGCAGCGAATCGTCTCCATCGGTCTGAGCGGCAGCGCCGCCGGGCCCGCCGAGGGCAGCTCGAGCGCCAGCGCAGGAATGCCGTGAGCGATCCGGCGCGCGATCTCGAGCGCGTCGGACCAGACCGCGGACGCCGTCGGCATCTGGCCCGCGCCGCGGCCATAGAACATGAGATCGCCGACGGCGTCGCCGGTGATGAAGACGGCATTGAAGACGCCCGACACCGCCGCCAGCGGCGAGTTCGCCGGGATCATGGTCGGATGCACCCGGACTTCTACCCCGGCGCCTTCGGCGCCTTGGACGCCGCCCTCCACCCTCTTGGCGATTGCGAGCAGCTTGATGCGGTAGCCCAGCTCGCGCGCGTAGGCGATGTCGGCCGCGGTCACGCGCGTGATGCCCTCGGCGTGGATGTCCTTGAGGTCGATGAACGTGCGAAAGGCGAGCGAGACGAGGATCTGCAGCTTGTGGGCGGAATCCATGCCCTCGATGTCGAGCGTCGGATCCGCCTCCGCGTATCCCTGGGCCTGCGCTTCCTTGAGCACGAGCGAGAAGTCGAGATTCTCGTCGGTCATCTTCGACAGGATGTAGTTGCACGTCCCGTTGACGATGCCGGCCAGCGACAGGATGGAATTCGCGACGAGACCTTCCTTCACGGCGCGGATGAGCGGGATGCCGCCGGCCACCGCCGCCTCGAACGCGAGCGTCACGCCCCGCCGGCGCGCCTCCTCGTACAGCTCGGCGCCATGGTGGGCGAGCAACGCCTTGTTGGCGGTGACGACGTGCTTGCCGGCGGCCAGGGCGCGCAGGATGAAGGTGCGGGCGGGCTCCAGGCCACCCACCAGCTCGATGACGACGTGCACGCGCGGATCGCTCAGCACCTTCGCGGCGTCGCCGGTCATCGGCAGCGCGGAGAGATCGAGGCCCTCGCGCGGGCGGATGAGATCGGTGTCGGCGATGGCGGCAAGCGTGAGCCGGCAGCCGGCCCGCTCCTCGAGCCTCGGGCGGTGGGCGGCGAGAATCTTCACGACGCCGGCGCCGACGGTGCCGAGGCCCAACAGGCCGATGCGGACTTCGTCGACGGACGTCACGGGCCGCTTGTTCGCGAACTCAGCGCTGGACGTGTTTGAGGCCGCGGAGCGCCTGCTTGATGCGTTGCTCGTTCTCGACGAGGGCGAAGCGGACGTAGCCTTCGCCGTACTCGCCGAACCCGATGCCCGGCGACACCGCGACCTTCGCCTCCTGGATGCACAGCTTGGCGAACTCCAGGGAGCCCATCGCACGGAACGCCTCGGGGATCGGGGCCCACACGAACATCGTGCCCTTCGGCTTGGACACCTGCCAGCCGAGCTTGTTGAGGCCATCGACCAGCACGTCGCGGCGTTTGCGGTGCACCTCGACGATTTCTTCGACCACCTTCTGGTCGCCCTCCAGCGCGATGATGCTCGCGATCTGGATCGGCTGGAAGGCGCCGTAGTCGAGATAGGATTTGATGCGCGCCAGCGCGGCGATCATGCGCGGGTTGCCGCACACGAATCCGATTCGCCAGCCGGGCATGTTGTACGACTTCGAGAGCGAGAAGATCTCGACGCCGACCTCCTTGGCGCCCGGCACGGACAGGAACGAGGGCGGCGTGTAGCCGTCGAAGGTGAAGTCGGCGTACGCGAAGTCGTGGACGACCATCATGCGGTGGTCGCGCGCGAACTCCACCACCTTCACGAAGAAGTCACGGTCGACGCACATCGTCGTCGGGTTGTGCGGGAAGGACAGGATGAGCATCCGCGGCTTGGGCCATGCCAGCCGCGTCGTCTCCTGGAGCCGCGCGAAGAAGTCGCCGTCCGGCGTCAGCGGCACCGAGCGCAGCTGGCCGTCGGCAATCACCACCGAGTACGAATGGATCGGATACGTGGGGTTCGGCACGAGCACGCCGTCGCCCGGCTGCAGCACGGCCAGCGCCAGGTGGGCCATGCCTTCCTTGGCGCCGATGGTGGCGATGACTTCCGAGTCCGGATCGAGCTGGACGTGATAGCGGTCGCGATACCACTTCATCATCGCGACGCGCAGCCGTGTGATCCCGCGCGACGCCGAATAGCGATGGTTCTTCGGATTCTTGGCGGCTTCGACGAGCTTGTCGACGATGTGCTTGGGTGTCGGCATGTCGGGGTTGCCCATGCCGAGGTCGATGACGTCTTCGCCGCGAGCGCGCGCCTTCGTCTTCAGATCGTTCACGACGGCGAAGACGTATGGTGGCAGGCGCTTGATCCGGTAGAACTCCTCCATCGCGGCCGCTCCCCTCTGAGAGTGTCTCGCGATGATACCGAAGCGGCGCGTGAAGTGTCAACGAATGGAGCCGTGACGCGGACTTACGCGGCGCGGCCGTCGCCCGGGCAACCGGTCAATTCGTGGACGGTCGTGACGTCTTGCGTGTCGGACTGTCCTGGCTCCTTCGGTGAAGTACCTGATTTTCCGTCGAGCCGGCTCGGCACGTCGCTTGCGCCTGAGTGCGCGCCATGGGCGATCTTGCACAGGCGGTCACTGCGACGGAGACGGCGATCGACGACGTCCGCGACGCGGTGCCGACCGCGAAATCCAGTGGGCGCGCCGGGTGGCTGCGCCGTGGGTTGGGGCCGGATCGGACGCCTTCCTCTAATGGGAGCCGGCGCCGCAGCGTCAATCCCCACCGGGGTCAGTTCAGCCTCCTGGTGATGCGTGGGGACGGCGTGCGGGTCATCCGGTTCAACTTCGCGCGCCCGCTAGCCGTCGCGGGTTTCGTCGCCGTCGCAACCGCGGTGACGATGGTTGGCGTGCTCGTCGGTGACTGGCTCCAGCTCCGCCAGCTGACGCGCGAGTCCGTCACCTTCGCCGCTCAGATCGCCGAGCAGCGCAAGACCATCAACGACTTCAATCATCGCGTCGCCGATCTCCACAAGGAAGTCGGCGCATGGCGCGAGATGCACGCCCGCATCCAGGAGCCCTTCGGTCCCGAGGCCGGGCGCGGCAGCCGCGATCGCGGCATCGGCGGTGCGACGACGCCGTCCGAGCATCTGAACGGGCCGTCCCCAAGCGAGGAGCTCAACCGCCTCACCGAAACGATCAGGCAGGAGGGCGAGAACCTCCGCGCGCTCGATCGGCTGATGGCGCGCGCGGGCAAGGCGCTCGCCGCGCTGCCATCGCGGTGGCCGGTGCGCGGCTCGGTGAACTCGGAGTTCGGGAATCGCAAGTCGCCGTGGACGAGCGATTCCGAGTTCCATGCCGGCATCGACATCGGCGCGAACCGCGGCACCCCGGTGCAGGCGCCGGCCGCGGGCACCGTCTTCTTCGCGGGCACGGCGCCGGAGTACGGCACGACCGTGATCATCGATCATGGCCAGGACATCAAGAGCCTCTACGGTCATCTCTCGCAGGTGAACGTGAAAGCCGGCCAGAAGGTCGAGCGTGGCACGCTCATCGCGTACACCGGCAACACGGGCCGCTCCTCCGGTCCGCATCTGCACTACGAGATCCTGATCAAGGGCCACGCGGTCAATCCCCGCGCCTATCTTTGGGATTAGAGGGGGCTGGACGGCCCCCTCCAATACCTCCCCGATCCACGTTACGTCACGGCACCGTCCTCAAACTCCCCCGCGCTCGTCGCGCCCCGGCAAAGCCGTGGCGCTCCTCGATAACCCGACGACCCGCTAGCTCTCGTCGATCGGGCGGCCGTCGATCTCGATGAACACGAGCGACCGGTCGCCGCCCCGCACCCACACCGCTGACGCCACCGCGCCCGTCTGCGTGTTCAGGCCCTGCCAGACGCCGCCGGACTGCGCGCGGTTCGCGGGATTGCGCGCGACCTCCCGTTTGCATTCTTGAAATCCCTCGCTCGCGAGCGCATTCACGACTTCGTCGGGCTCGGCGAGCCAGCCGTCACCCGTCCACCGCATGCGGCCGCCTCGACACAACTCCAGCAGACGATCCGGTCCCTGCATGTGCCCCCTCCTCGCTCCGCGGCGGGCGCCGCGAACCGCGCCGAGGTGTGCAAGGTGAGCGCCATCGATGACGCGCGCAGGCATGAGGCCTAAGCACGCGAGCTGTGGTCTGCGCTCGGTCGGACCGATGCTGACATGGCCGCGCCCGCGCTGAACATTCTGCACGCGTGATGTGCGGAGCAGGAACGCGTCGTCAGCCGCGACACGCGAGGAACTCGAGGCACATCGCGTTGAACGCGTCCGGTTTCTCCCACATGTATGCGTGGCCGGCGTCCGCGATGGTCTTCAGCTCGGCGCCCGGCACGCGCTGGGCGATCGCGTGCGAGAAACGGGGCGGCACGAGGACATCCTGATCGGCGACGCTCACGAGGGTGGGGCAGCGCAGGAGATCGAGCCGCTCGAGGGTGTCGTGGCCGAGGACCGCGTCGCCCTGGCGCAGATACCCGGTGAGCGACTGGGGATGCGGATTCGCGATGGCGTTCTGGAGCACGAGCTCGACGAATTCCGGACGCTCCTCGTACGAGCACGGCGCGAAGAGCCAGAGCGCGAGCACACGCGCCGCCTCGTCGCGGCCGAGCGCGACGCGCACCTTGCGCCAGGCCTCGACGAGCGTCTTCATATACGCGTCGGGGCGGGCGAGCGTCGCGTGCAACTGCAGCGTGCGTACGCGCGCGGGATGCCGCAGCGCGATCTCCTGGGCGATCATGCCGCCCATCGACACGCCGCACACGTGGGCTCGCTCGATGCCGAGGGCGTCGAGGAGACCGACAGTGTCGTCGGCCATCATCGCAGTGGTGTACGGAATATCGGGCGCGTCCGTCTGTCCGACGCCGCGATTGTCGAACGCGATGACGCGATAGCGCGCGGCGAAGGCGGGGATCTGCAGGCCCCAGGCGAGGTGGTCGCCGCCGAGGCCCATCACGAGAACGACGGGATCGCCGGTGCCCGCCTCGACATAGAACATCCCGATGTCGCGGACGCGCAGCGTGGGCAGCGGGTGTGCCTCAGCCGGTGGCGACGCCGGTGCGCACCTGGCAGGCGACCCAGTGGTTCGGGCTGATCTGCTTGAGCACCTGCTCGTTCTGCGAGCACGAGGGCACCCGCAGGCTGCAGCGCGTGTGGAAGCGGCAGCCCGACGGCGGGTTGATCGGGCTCGGCACGTCGCCCTCGAGCAGGATGCGCTTGCGCTTCATGGTGGGGTCGGGGATCGGCACCGCCGACAGCAGCGCCTCGGTGTACGGATGCTTGGGGTTGGTGTAGAGCTCCTTCGCGGGCGCGAGCTCGACGATCTTGCCGAGGTACATCACGGCCACCCGCGTGCTGATGTGCTCGACGACGGAGAGGTCGTGAGCGATGAAGATGTAGGTGAGGCCGAACTTCGCCTGCAGATCCTCGAGCAGGTTGATGATCTGGGCCTGGATCGACACGTCCAGCGCCGAGACCGGCTCGTCGGCGATGATCAGCTTCGGGCTCACGGCGAGCGCGCGCGCGATGCCGATGCGCTGGCGCTGGCCGCCCGAGAACTCGTGCGGGTAGCGGCGCAGATGCTCGGAGGACAGCCCGACCGTTTCCAGCAGCTGCACGACGCGCTCCTCGCGCGCGCGCCGGTTGGGGGCCAGCTTGTGGATCACCAGCGCCTCGCCGATGATCGACCCGACCGTCATCCGGGGATTCAGCGACGCGTACGGGTCCTGGAAGATGATCTGCATCTCCTTGCGCAGCGCGCGCAGGGAGCGCTTGTCGAGCGTGGTGACGTTCTTGCCCTCGAACGAGACCTCCCCCGACGTCGGCTCGATCAATCGCAGGATGGACCGGCCGGTCGTGGACTTGCCGCAGCCCGACTCGCCCACGAGGCCCAGCGTCTCGCCCGGCATGACGTCGAACGAGACGTCGTCCACCGCGTGCACCCGCGCCACCTCGCGCGACAAGAGGCCGCCGCGGATCGGGAAGTACTTCTTGAGGTTGCGGACCTTGAGGAGCGGCTCTGGCATGGCGTGGCCTCTCAGTACAGGAAGCAGGCCACCTTGTGGCCCGGCCGCACTTCCTTGAGCGGCGGTGTGTTTTCGAAGTGCATGGGCTTGGCGAGCGCGCAGCGCGGCGCGAAGCGGCAGCCTGGCTTCTCGGGGCCCCGCAGGGTCGGGACCGTGCCCGGAATCGGCTCCAGCCTCTGTCTCTTCGTGGCGGCCATGTCGATGCGGGGGATCGAGCGCAGCAGCCCCTGCGTGTACGGGTGCAGCGGCTCCTTGAAGAGCTCGCCCACCGGAGCCTCTTCGACGACCTGAGCGCCGTACATGACGACCACGCGCTGCGCGGTCTCGGCGATGACGCCCATGTCGTGGGTGATGAGCATGATGGCCATGCCGAGCTTGGCCTTGAGCTCGTTGAGCAATTCCAGAATTTGCGCCTGGATGGTCACGTCGAGGGCGGTGGTCGGCTCGTCGGCGATCAGGAGGTTCGGGTTGCACGACAGCGCCATGGCGATCATGATGCGCTGGCGCATGCCGCCCGAGAGCTGGTGCGGGTACTCCTTCACGCGCCGCTCGGCGTTCGGGATGTGCACGAGCTTGAGCATCTCGATCGTCTTGTCCATCGCGTCGCGCCGCCCGAGGTGCTCATGCAGGCGGACGGCCTCCGCGATCTGCTCGCCGACCGTGAAGACGGGGTTCAGAGACGTCATCGGCTCCTGGAAGATCATTGCGATCTCTTTGCCACGGATCTTCCGCATCTGCGAGGGGGACAGGCTGAGGAGGTTCTTGCCGTTGTAGATGATCTCGCCCTGCACGATGCGCCCGGGCGGCTGCGGGATGAGCCGCATGACGCTGAGCGCCGTGACCGACTTGCCGGAGCCCGACTCGCCAACGATGCCGAGCGTCTCGCCCTTGTTGATGTAGAGGCTGACGCCGTCGACGGCGCGCACGACGCCCTCGTCGGTGAAGAAGTGCGTCTTGAGTCCTTTGACTTCGAGGAGCCGTTCGGCCATGGAGCCTCCCGTTCGAGCTACCAGCGACTCGTCAGCTCGCGGAACGCCTCGAGGGCCCGCGAGATATCTTCGGCGTCGACGTCCTTGTGGGTCACGCATCGGATGGCGGTGGGGCCCATGGCGTGCACCTTCACCTTGCGGGCGGCGCAGCCCTTCACCAGATCGGCGGTGGCGGCGGCGCCGCGCTCGACGCCGACGATGGCGATGTTCGTCTGCACGGTCGCGAGGTCGACGCGCAGGCCCGGCAGCGCCGCGAGCCCTTCGGCGAGGCGGCGCGCGTTCACGTGGTCCTCGGCCAACCGGTCGACCATGCGCTCGAGGGCGACGATGCCCGCCGCGGCGAGGATGCCGACCTGTCGCATCCCGCCGCCGAGCATCTTGCGCCAGCGTCGGGCGCGCTCGATGAACTCCCCCGAGCCGCAGATGACCGAGCCGACGGGCGCCGACAGCCCCTTGGACACACAGAACGTGACGGAGTCCGTGTGCTGCGCGAAGTCCGCGGCCGGGCGCTTGAGCGCGACGGCCGCGTTGAACAGCCGCGCGCCGTCCAGGTGCACGGGCACGCGGGCCTCGTGAGCGACGGCGGCCACCGCGGCGATCTCTTCGGGGGTGCAGCACGTCCCGCCGTGCCGATTGTGCGTGTTCTCGATGCACACGAGCCCCGTGGTGGGCACGTGGATGTTCGCGGGGCGGATCGCCTCGCGCACCTGCTCGGGGCTCAGAAAGCCGCGCGCGGTCTTCGTCGGCCGCATCTGCACCTGGCCGATGATGGGAGCGCCCGCGACCTCGTTGTTGAAGACGTGCGAGTCGAAGTCGACGACGACCTCCTGGCCGGGACGCGTGTGGGTCACCACGGAGATCAAGTTGCCCTGGGTGCCCGAGGTGACGAAGAGACCGGCCGGCTTGCCCAGCCGCTGGGCGGCCATCGCTTCGAGCCGCTGGACGGTGGGATCCTCGCCCCAGACGTCGTCGCCGACGTCGGCGCGGGCCATGGCTTCGCGCATCTCGGGTGTGGGCAGCGTGAGCGTGTCGGATCGCAGATCGACGATGTCGTGCATATGCTCCTTTATAGGCTCGCCTCGGACGGCGGGGGCTCGATCACAGGCTCGCCTCGCCTATCGGCTGCGGCTCGCACTACGGCCCCGCGAAATCCCAATGGCCGCACTACCGTTGAGCCCTCAGCCGCTGCGCGGCGCGCTTGCCCCATTCGGTATACGAGTAATCGTTCGCGACCTGGCGCAACAGCTCGACGGCTTCGCGGTCGCGTCCCTCGCTGAAGTTGACGTCGGCCAGCAGCGAGAGCGCCTCGGGAATCACGGGCGCGCGCGGATAATCCTTGATGACTTTCTCCAGCCGCTGGCGCGCGCCGCCCGGGTTGCCCTGGTTCATGTAGTAGGCGGCGACCCAGACTTCCTTCTGGGCGAGACGGCCGCGGCACACCTCGATCTTCGCCAGCGCGTCGGTGGCGTAGCGTGACTCCGGATACTCTTTCACCAGCTTCTTGAATTGCTCCATCGCTTTCTGCGCGAACATCTGCTCCTGCTCGATGGGCTTGATCTGGTCATAGTAGGACATCGCGAGGCGGAACTGCACGAGGTCGGCGATCTGATGCCGCGGATAGAAGGCGAGGAACGCCTCGAACTCCTTCGCGGCCTTGTCGAAATCCGGCTCGCGATAGAACGCCTCGCCGATCAGGAAGCGCGCGCGCGGCGCGTACGACGAGTTCGGGTGGCGCTCGACGACCTTGCGGAACTGCTCGCGCGCCTCGGGATAACGCTTTTTCTCCAGCTCCGCCTCGCCGAGCTGATAGAGCTCCTCGGCGGGCAGGATCGGCGTCGGCTGCGGCTTGAGCCAGGAGCAACCGGCCGTGAGAAGGAGGAGCGAGACGAGCAGCGCCCGGAGCATCGTGGGCAAAGGATATAGCATATTTCCCGCCGAAAAATCCTTTGACTTCCGCGGCCTGGGCCGGTATGACCTTTATCGCCGGAGGCCCCAATGGCGTTGCCCCGCATGATTCGCGTCCGCCAGACGTTCCCCCGCCCACGCGTCGCCGACATCCCTCGCGCCGTCGCCGACACCCTCGGTCAAGCCGCCCTGCGGATCCGGCCGGGCGACACGGTCGCCGTCGGCGCGGGTAGCCGCGGCATCGCCCACATCGACACGATCGTCGGCGCCACCGTGCGGTGGCTCAAGGATTTGGGCGCGCGGCCGTTCGTCTTCCCCGCCATGGGCAGCCACGGCGGCGGCACCGCCGACGGACAGATCTCGGTGCTCGAGCACTATGGCATCACCGAGGCCACCATGGGCTGCCCGGTCCGCGCCACCATGGACGTCGTGCAGGTCGGGGAGGCCCTCGGGCTGCCGGTGTGGCTCGATGCGTACGCGGCGGAGGCGGACTGGATCGGCCTCGTCAACCGCGTGAAGCCGCATACCGACTTCAAGGGCTCGATCGAGTCCGGGCTCTTCAAGATGATGACGATCGGGCTCGGCAAGTGGAAGGGCGCGCTTCAGTATCACCGTGCGAACGTCAATCACGGTTACGAGACCGTGATCACGGCCGTGGGCCGCGAGATCCTGTCAAGAGCGCGCATCGGTTTCGGTCTCGGCATCGTCGAGAACGGATACGACGAGACGGCGCACATCGAGGCGTTCGCTCCCGAAGCCCTCGAATCGGGAGAGCGCCGGCTCTTGAAGAGCGCGCGCGAATGGATGGCGCGGCTGCCGTTCTCGCCGATCGACGTCCTCATCGTGGAAGAGATGGGCAAGAACATCTCGGGCGCCGGGATGGACACCAACGTCATCGGCCGGCCCTCCAATCCGCACGAGCCCTTTCCCGCGGATCCGAAGATCCTCTGGATCGTCGCGTTGGACCTGACCGAGGACAGCTACGGCAACGCGGTCGGGATCGGCAACGCCGACTTCACCACGCGGCGGCTCGTGGACAAGATCGACATGAAGCCCACGCTGATCAACGCCATTACCGCCTGCGCGCCCAACGGCGCCAAGGTTCCGCCGACGTACGACACCGACCGTGAGGCGATCGAGACGGCGCTGTCCTGCATAGGGCTGACGCCGCCCGAGCGCGCGCGCGTGATTCGTATCAAGAACACGCTGATGCTCGGCGAGATCGAGGTTTCTGAAGCCTTTGTGCCCGATCTCGCCAAGCGCCCCGACCTCACGCCGCTCGGGGATCCCGCTCCGCTGCCCTTCGACGCCGCGGGACGGCTGGCGTCGCGCTGAGGCGCGGCGTGAGCCCGCGCCGCTCGTAGCGGCGGTCCCGTGAGCTTCGGGGGCCGCCGCCTCGTCCTCAGCCTCGCCGGTGTCGCCGCGTGCGCCGCCATCATCTGGGGCGCCGTCGTGTGGTATCGCGGCTCCACGCGGGTCAGCACCGACGACGCATACGTCGAGGGCATCATCGCGCCCGTGAGCGCCAAGGTGACCGGCCACGTCGTCGAGCTGTTCGTGGGCGACAACCAGGCCGTCAAGCGCGGCGACCTCCTCCTGCGCGTGGATCCGCGCGACTTCGAGGCGCGCGTGATGCAGGCGCGCGCGGTGGTGGCGGTGGCCGAGGCGAATCTGAAGGCCGCGCGCTCCGAGGTGCCGCTCGCGCGCGACATCACGCGCGCGCAGACGGACGAGGCGCGCGCCAGCTTCGAGGGCTCGCAGGTCTCGGTCAAGTCCGGCGAGGCCAACGTCGCCGAGTCGCGCGCGCGGCTGGAGGCGCGGCGGGCGGCCGCGGGCGCCGCCACCGCGGAGGTGGCGGCCGCCGAGTCCACCGTGCGCAAGACGAGCCTCGAGATCGAGCGGATGCGACGGCTGATGAAGAACGACTACGTCTCGCGCCGCGAGCACGACGACGCCGAGGCGGCCTACGACAACGCCGTCGCCATGCACGAGGCGGCCCGGCGCCGGCTCGCCCAGGCCGAGCAGGAAGTCCACTCGACCCAGGCGGAGCTGGCCGCCCGTGAGCACGCCGTGGACGTCGCCAGGCAGAAGGTGGCGGAGGCGCGGGGCACGGTCGCGCGCGCCGAGGGGCTGCAGGGTCAGGTCACGGTGAGAGAGGCCGAGGTGACGCGCGCCGAGGCCGTGCTCAAGCAGGCGCAGGCCGAGCTGGCGATGGCCGAGCTGCAGCTGGCGTACACCGAGGTCCGCGCGCCCGCCGACGGCGTCGTCTCCAAGCGTACGGTCGAGATCGGGCAGGTGGTGCAGCCCGGCCAACCGCTGCTCGCCATCGTTCCGCTGCACGAGGTGTGGGTGCTCGCGAACTTCAAGGAGACGCAGCTCGCCCGCGTGCACCCCGGCATGCGGGCCGACGTCGAGATCGACGGCTTCCCGGGGAAGGTCTTTCACGGCAAGGTCGACTCGATCAGCGCCGGCACCGGCGCCCGCTTCTCGCTCCTGCCGCCCGAGAACGCCACGGGCAACTGGGTGAAGGTCGTGCAGCGCGTGCCCGTCAAGGTCCTCCTCGAGCAAAAGGAGGTCGGCAACCCGCAGCCGCTCCGCGCGGGGATGTCGGCGGTCGTCACCATCCGCCTGCGTTGATCGCGACGTCGGCGACCGGGGAGCTGTCCACCGCCCGCAAGTGGGCGATCACCTTTTCGGTCATGCTCGTGACGGTGATGCAGATCGTCGACACGAGCGTCACCAACGTCGCCCTGCCGCACATGCAGGGGTCGCTGTCGGCGAGCGTCGACGAGGTGGCCTGGGTGCTGACCTCCTACCTCGCGGCCAACGCCGTCATCATTCCCGCCACCGGCTGGCTGTCGGGGCTGCTCGGCCGCAAGCGCTTCTTCCTGATCTGCACGACGCTGTTCACCGTCTCGTCGTTCCTCTCGGGCATCGCGCCGACCCTCGAGTTCCTCGTGGCCATGCGGATCTTCCAGGGCATCGGCGGCGGCCCGATGATTCCGATCTCGCAGGCCATCATGTGGGAGATCTTTCCGCTGCGGCAGCGGGGCATGGCCATGGCCGTGTGGGGCATCGGCATCATGATGGGTCCGATCTTCGGGCCCACGCTTGGCGGCTGGATCGCCGACAACTGGTCGTGGCGCTGGATCTTCTACATCAACTTGCCGATCGGCGTGCTCGGGTTCCTGGCGGCGAGCGCGTTCCTGTTCGATCCGCCTCACATCCGCCGGCCGGCGCGCATCGACGGCCTCGGGCTGGCGCTGATGGTGGTGGGCTTCAGCGCCATGCAGTACGTGCTCGACCGCGGCGAGCGCGAGGACTGGTTCGAGTCGGGCTGGATGGTCACTCTGACCGTGCTCGCGGTGTGCGCGCTGGCGGGCTTCGTCGCCCGCGAGATCACGACCGAGCACCCGATTCTGGACTTCTCCGTATTCGGCGACCGTAATTTCACGCTCGGCGCCGCCCTCGTCTCACTGACGGCCTTCGGACTCTACGCGAGCATGCTCCTGGTCGCGCTGTACACGCAGCACGTGCTCGGCTACGACGCGTGGAATGCCGGGCTCGTGCTGGCGCCGGGCGGTGTCGGCAACATGATCTCGCTCGTGATCGCCGGCCGCCTCATCGCCCACGTGGATCAACGCTGGCTGCTCGCTCTCGGGCTCGTCCTCAATGGCATCGGCCTGTTCATGATGTCGCACCTCACGCTGACCGTGGACTACTGGACGCTCGTGTGGCCGCGCTTCGTGCAGGGGCTCGGTCTCGGCTTCACGTTCGTGCCGCTCACCACGCTGGCGCTGGCGACGGTGGCCAAGGATCGGCTCGGCAACGCGACCGCCGCCTTCAACGTCGTGCGCAACATCGGCGGCTCCATCGGCATCGCGCTGGCCACCACGTACCTCGTGCGCCGCAGCCAGCATCACCAGGCGACGCTGGTGGGTCACGTCGACGTGTGGAGCGCCGACACCGCGCGCCGGCTCGCGGACTGGACGCGGCACTTCGTGCGTCAGGGGTCGGATACGTTCACGGCGGGGCGCCGGGCCACGTCGATGCTCTACAACGACACCGTCACGCAGGCGCAGGTCCTGGCGTACGCGGACGAGTTCTGGATCCTCTCGACGTTCTTCTTCGTCGTCCTCATCGTGCTGCCGTGGATGCGGCGCGTCCGCTCGGAGCCCGGCCCGAGCGGCGAGCGTGTGGAGGGATTGCCCACCGCGGTGGAGTGAGCGGAGGCTCCTCAGTACCCCTTGCGCTTGTCGATCAGCGCAAGCAGCGGCCGCCCGTCGCCGAGCCGGCGCAAATTTTCACAGAACGTGGCGATGGCGCGCCCGGCGCGCCGCGGCGAGCCCCCCGCGGTATGTGGCGTGACCACCACGCGCGGGTGGCGCCAGAGCGGATGGCCGACGGGCAGCGGCTCGGGGTCCGTGACGTCGAGCCCGGCCCCCCAGATCGTGCCCTCGTCGAGGGCCGTCATCAGATCTTCGCCATAGATGATCTCGCCGCGCGTGACGTTGACGAGGATCGCGTGGCGTTGCATGCGGCGGAAGAGGTCTCGCGTGAAGAGGTGGTGCGTCGCCTTCGTGAGCGGCAGCGCGATGACGACGACGTCGGAGGCGCCGAGCAGCTCGTGCAGCCGCTCGGCCTTCCAGAGCGTCACGCCGGGCTCGGGCGGCACCGGTTCGATGTCGACGGCGAGCACCTTCATGCCGAAGCCGAGCGCGCGGCGGGCCACCGCGCGCCCCGTGCCGCCGAAGCCGACGATGCCCATCGTCTGCTCCCACAGCTCGCGCTGCTCGCGGCGGATCGGCTCGCGGAGACGGAAGTCCGGCTCGCGCAGCGCGGTGTGCACGCCGCGCGTGAGCGCCAGCAGCAGGGCGAAGGCGTGCTCGGCCAGGTGGATGCCGACCTCGCCCTTCTCGGAGGCCACGATCACGTCGCTCTCGACGAGCTCGGGCGACAGGATCGAGTCCACGCCGGCGCCGAGGCAGTGATAGTAGCGCAGGCGTCGCGCGGCGGTGAAGATCTCGGGGCTCACGCGGCCGAACAGCACGTCGGCGTCGACGATCTCCTCGCGCTGGCGGTCGGGCGTCTTGGCGACCACGAGCACCGAGTCTCGACCCGCCGCGGCGAGAATCTCCGCGTCCTGTTCGGGCGTGAGCGAGGCGACCAGCGTCGAGATCGGCGTGTAGAGGATCTTCATCGCGTGCTCGCTCTCCTTGTCAGCTCAGGACGCGCGCCGCCGAGCCGACGGGGCGGGGACACGCTGACGGCCGAGCCGTCGGCGACGAGCGCCGACACCGGAGCGCGTCCCAGCGCCGCGACGAACGCCGCGCCATAGAGGCGCGCCACGTCCATCGC
>Ga0207684_10000777_pt1 | contig 37021 bp, 56 predicted proteins | sample KBSK5501metaG_FD_184342 | JGI IMG/M metagenome (GOLD analysis project Ga0207684, IMG submission 184342) | Corn, switchgrass and miscanthus rhizosphere microbial communities from Kellogg Biological Station, Michigan, USA - KBS K5-50-1 metaG... | ecosystem: Host-associated > Plants > Roots >... | reverse complement strand
ATCTGCTGCTAGGAGCGCCTCCAGTTCGGCGATGCGGCCGTGCGTCATGTCGAGACTGCGGCGGCGGAGGAGCAGCTCATCCTGCAATTGCTTGATGCGTTCTTCGAGTCGCGCGTACTCCAGTTCTTCGCGGTCGCGTGACGCTTGCCGTTCGGCCATGCGGGCGCGGATGCGGTCAGTCATTCAAACCCTACCAAACCCTACTTATAGAGAACGAAAATGGCCATTTCGTGGGTTGCATTCGCGCCAGCGGTGCGCTGCACCGTGATCGCGCCGCCAGCCGTGAGTGTGACGGTGATCGTATCGGTATTGACCACCGTAAAGGTCTGGCTGGGCTTGAGTCCGTTGCCGCTGATGGGCACGATTGCGCCGCCCGTGTTGTTATAGTCCATCAAATAGAACAGCGCGAAGCTGGAGACCGTGCCGGCCGGCGCCAGCGTTTGCAGCGTATTCCCCACCGCCGTCGCCGCTAAGAGCGCCATACTGATACTCGCCGGCCCTTTGGCGGTGAACGGCTGATTGATCGTACTCGCCTGGATAACAAGCGTCTCCGTGCTGCCGGCGCCCAGCAGCACCCGCTTGGCCGCATCGTCCACCCGAAACACCGCATCGCCGGCCGCCGCGCCACTAAAGAATTGCGTTGCCGCTCCTGGAATGGCAAAGCGCGCCTCACTGGCGGTACGACCGACCGAGATGCCGGCGAAGTTGCCCGACGCGCCCGATAGGCCCGACAGAATATCCTGGTTGGTCGTGCCGGCCGTGGCGACCACGCCGCCCGCAACGGTCAATGCCGCCGCGAATGCCACGGTGCCCGCGTTGCCTTTGAGGTAATTCAGGTTATCGCGGATCAAATTAAGATCGGCGGCGTTGATCAACTGATTGGTCGCGTAGGTCGCCGGGGCGGTCCATCCCATAGCGTCTCCTTAGAATGACAGGCGTGTGGTTGAGTCGAGGAAGCTCTGCGTCGCGCTGCCCAGCACCCAATACTGATCCTCACCGGCGAGACTGAGCTGCCAGGTTGTCAGCCACGCCTCAAGGCTAATGGCGTCCGCGACCGCCTCGATCCGCGCGAGCTGGTCGATCGTGCCCCCACCAGGTGGCCGCACCTTGACCTCGATCTTGTCACTCAGCTCGCGCGCCAGGATGATCGGCCAGAGCGCACTCGCATTCAGATCACCGTTGAGCACGATCGACGTGACGCGCAAGGATGGGTTGCCATAGCGCACGAGCAGCCACTGTGCGAGGCCGAGCGCCTCATCATCCGTCGCCATGTACAGCCCGCTGATGGTCAGCACGCGCGGGCCGTAGGTCGCCTGGCTGGCGCTATCGACCGCCTCCTGCAATGCCCCGCCAGCCCGCGTGACCTGAATATCGTTATACAGCAGCGCCTCATCGTAGCTGAAGGCCACATCAAGGTAGGGCAGCTCGCTGCCGCCGGCGTTGCCGAAGATGCCCGCGCTACTCGCATTATTGATGCGGTAGTGCCGATCCTGGAACGTCGGAAACCCCTGCGGGCCGACGAAGAATAGTCCATTCTCCGTATCCGTGATGGTCTGCATATATTGCAAGGCGTTCAGATTCAAATAGCTGCCGGCCGCGATCGTGGTTGAGCCGTTCGCGTACACATAGTCGGTCGCGTAGGCCCAGCCGATGATATTCAGCGCCGTGCGGATCGCGTTGTGGCTGGTTTCCCCCGGCGCGCCACTTGTGACACTTGATTGCGCGCGGGCGAGTGTCGTGAGCGCATCCGACCCGCGTACATGCACGACCGCCTGGCGTGGGCCGGGGTAGGCGGGCGTCCACACCTCCACATAGCCCGTGATGCGGTTGTACCAGGTGCCCGTCGTGACTGGCCAGCGCGCCCGAATCCGGCAGCGGGTCATCGGCCGGATATTCGGGTAGTAGGGTGAGCTGGTGTAGGTCGGGTCATACGCGCGCGCCGCGTTGTTCAGCGTGAACGTAAAGCGCCCGGCTTCGACCCGGCCCAACTCGCCCTGCCGCCCGCGCGTGATGGAGATCGGCCCGCCGCCCTGGCTGGGATCGAGCAGCACATCGGCAGACACGTCGGTCCATGTCAGCGACGAATCGGCTGCAAAAGCGTTCTGACCAAACGCCATGAGGCATTGAATCTCGGGCCGCGTCATCAGGGCCCCCCAAAGAATTGCGAGACATTGCCGCCGGCCGCGCGGATAAGGCGGATGAACTGGTCGCGCACGGCAGCAGCGGCGGCAGCGGGATCGCTCACGCCCGCGACACTGATCGCGCCAGGGGCGATCGTGATGGACGACGAAGCAGGCGCGAACGTCCCAGAGGACGGTCCCAGGTAGTCCGTAATGGTCTGCGTCGGATTCGGCTTGGTCAGGTCGCCGAACGCCGCGTTAAAGGCCGCACGCTGGGCGTCCGCCTGTCGCCCGTAGGACGCCGCGATAATCTGCAGTCTAGCGTCCGCGGCCTGGCGCGTGATCAGCCCGATCTGCTCCTGTGCCTTGACGTAGGCGGTCTCCTGCTCGCCCAGCGCGGTTTCGAGCTGCGTCTTTTGCTTGGCGTAGGCTACCCCTCTGGCGATCTCCGCCTTGGCGTAGGCGGCTTGCTCCTGTGCTACCTGATCGGCGTAGGTCGCCTCTTGTGCGGCTCGCGCTGCGCTGGCCTGCTTGGCAATCTCAACCACCCGCTTGCCGTAGGCGGTGTTTTCGTCCTGAATCTGCCGTGCTATTGCCTCCTGTTGTTTTAGCCGCGCGTCGTCGTAGCCCTGCTGCCGCGCCTGGAGTTCGGCATTGGTCGAAGCGATCAGCGCTTGCCGCGCCCGATCGGCAGCAGCCACTGCGTCCGACTCTCGTATGGCCTCTGCTTGCCGCTCTTTCGCAATCGCCGCATTGGCGCGTGCGTCACTCGCCGCATCCGCCTTTGCGGCAGCCGCTTCCTGCTTCGCCGCGGCAAGCTCGATTGCGGCCAGCTTATCGGCCTCCGCTTGCACTAAGATGCCGCGCTGCTTGTCGGCCGCTGCCTCCGCCTTCGCCACCTGACTGGCGTAGTCGCGATCGAGCACGGCCGCTGCCACCGCCAGCTGCCGCTGCTGGTCAGCGAGCTTTTCGGCCGCGTCCTGCTCGGCTCGATTTCTGTCCTCTTCCGCCCGCGAGCGCTGCTTCTCCGCATCCCGCGCGGCGCGACTGTCGGTCAGAAATTGACTGCGCTCGGTCGCGGCGAGTTGGGCAGCGTAGCGTGCGTTCTCACTCGCGATCTGAGCTGCGACACTCGCGCCAGAGCCACTCGCCCCTGCCACATCCTCCGTCGTGAAGCGCCCGCCCGTCAGGGTCGTAATCCGCCCGCCACCCGCACCCCCGCCCGCTGCTTGCGCCTGAATAGCTGCGAGCTTATCGGCGTGCGCCTGGGCCCGATCCGCCTCCGCGTTCTGCCGATCGACGGCCAGGTCACTCGCCCGATCGGCCGCGTCCTCCATCCCCCTCTGCATCGTGCGCGCGGCGTCGGTCTGGCGTCTGCTCGCGCTCTCCTGGGCAGCACTCACGAGATCGGAAGCGCGCTGCGCCAGGTCGACGACTTTTTGCTCATAGGTCGCCTGGGCCGCGCTGCGTTGCTCGTAGGTCGTCTGCTCGAAGGCCGCCAGCTTCTTCGCGCTGTCCTGTTCGGCAGTCGCGAGCTGCTCGGAGAGGGCGACTTGCCGATCGGCTGCGGCCTGGGCCTGGGCCTCCGAGTCGGCCTCCTCTGTCGCGACAATCTCGGCAATCCGCTGCGCGCTGTTGCGTCGATCGTCAAGCACTTTCAGTGCGAGATCGGCGCCGATCTGGAAGTAGCGATCGGAGGCTTGCGCCCGCCGCTTGAGGAGATCATCGTTATAGGCGTCCTCCAATTCCAGCAGCCGCCGGTTGCCGTCGGCGGTGGTACGGGTCACGCGATCGCGCCAGTCGTCGGTCGCCTTCGCCCGTCCCTCGGCCTCCGTCCGATCGATCGTGGTCAGCCTTAAAACGTTCGCCTCGGCCAAACTCGCGAGCTTCTCGTTATGCGCGGCTGCCGCTTCCTGCCCCTTCGTCGCGTAGTCGGTCGCGGCCTGCGTCAACTTGGCGTAGGCGTCGGAGGCGCGTGTGGCTGCCGTCTCCAGCTTGGCAAGGTCCTGCTCGGAAACCTCCTTGGCGGCCTTCCCTGTGGCGATGATGCCGTTGGTGGCATCGTGGTAGGACTGGATCGCCTCGCGTCGCGCGTCGGTATCGTCGCGCGTTGCCCCGGTCGCCTTGCGGTACACCTCACCGCGCGCGGCTGCCGCTGCCGCGATACTCGCCTCAAGGTTGCCCGTTTTCGCGAATTCGAGCCCGTAGGTTGTGGCCGCAACGACGTTTGCCTGAAGCAGTGCCAGGTTATTCGAGAGAATGTCGCCCCCGCCGCCCAGCGCCTTCGTGGCATCGCCCAGCGCGACGGTGGCCGCGCCCAGCAAATTGATGCCCGGCCCCTTGGCGAACTCGCCCTGCTGGATCGTCAGCGCTTCCTGTGCCTTGGCGTAATCCCTGAGCGCGCCGGCCGCGCCCTCGGTCTTGGCTTTCAGCGCGTCCATCCCCAGCCCGCTCTCGCTCAGATACTGCGAGACGAGCTGCACCGCGTCGCCGCCGGCCTTAATTTCGAGCGAGAGCTTATGGGCGTCCTCCAGCGGCACGTTGAAAATCCTGTTCAGGCTGGTGTACTGGCCGGCCTGCAACTCGCCGATCGCCCGCGCGGCATCCTGGAACGTCTTGCCGGGCTGCCGCAGTTGCAGCCGATCGAACACGCCCAGAATCTCTTCCATGGACGACGTGGACTGCCGGATGACCGGGATGGACGCGATCATGGCCTCGGTGGTCTGCTGCTGCGTCAGCTTATACACGTCGGCGTAGTGCTGGGCCTGCTGAAACGCAACGCCACTCTCGCGCACGCCCGTGAGCTGAATTTCGATCGCCTTGGTATTGGCATCGAGCTCCGCGCCGAAGGTGAACGCCTCCTTGAAGCTGTTCGCTACGGAGACGACCGCGCCGATCGCGGCGGTCGCGACTGCCGCCGGGCCGACAATGTTCAGCAGCCCCTGACTAAAGGCAGCGCCGTACTGCTGTGCCGCACTCGCGCCGCTCTCTAAGTTCGCGATCTGGGTCTGGATCTGGTAGGTGGTCTGTTCGCTGATGCCGCGCGCGTCGTTCTGGGCCTGACTGAGCACGCGGATCGCGCCGGCCCGGTCGCCTTCGGCCACCATCGCCCGCGCGTGGGCTTGCGCGGTGCGGATGGCGTTCTGCTCGGCATGGTTTTCCGCCTGGCTCAAAACGTCGAAGGAGCCGCCAAGCCGATTGATGCCGGCCTGGCCCTGCTCCGCAGCCGCGGCGATCCCTTGCCCGATCGCAGCTTGCGCGGCCTGCGTCTGCGGCAGCAGATCGGAGGTGTCGAGACCCACCTTGGAGATCAGTTGGGAGGCAGTGGTCATTATTGCGGGCTACTTATTCATCTGCGCGAAGGCATCGGACTCGGCATCTATGGTTGTCCAGAAGCGCTGCCACCATTCAGGATGCGATTCCCACCATCCAATGTCGTAGTGGCCGAACTCGCGCACCATGATGCGGCGCACGTCCTGTGCGGTGTAGGTGTAATAAAACGGCGGGTGCGGATACGCCGGGTTCTGACCCTTGCCGATCAGGTAGTAGAAGAGCCGGCGCCGGCTTTTGGGCCGGCTTGGAATTCGTCAAGGATGTGATCGAAGATCGGACGCAGCGCCACATCGGGGATCGGCTCAAACAGACGGAGCCACTCTTTTGGCCCACTCCCGTTCGCGTTGTCCTGTGGCGCGTAGGGCTTGCCGTCGTCGTCCGTCACATCCCAGCCGATCAGGACGTAGGCGAGCTGCTCGCGCCAGCGGCTGAACTTCCAGAACTCCTGATCGATACGCGCGCGGTCGTAGATAATCTTAATGGGATCGCCCAGCACGTTGACCGTGGTAGGAGTCGGGCGCGCCTGGGTCAGTGTCGAGAGTTTCATGCGTTTCCTCTACAGCGCGGTCAGGGCGCATTGCGTGGCCCAAACGATGCCGGTTCCTGACGTGCTATCGTGCCCGATCACGCCGTCGAAGTCGATCTGGGCCAGGCCGTTGCCGTCTTTGATCGGGTTCGTCTTCGTGAGCAGGATCGCCAGGTCTATTTGCGTGTAGTAGTTGAAGCCCACCTCGATCAGCGGCCCGGTGGCCTTGATACGCAAAAACAGCATCGTGTTCGCCCGGAGCGCGCTCAGCCACGCGAAGCCCTCGGCATCCGCGCCGACGGAAAATGACACATCGAACGTCGGTTTCAGCTCGACAATCGCGGTGAACGTGCCGCTGCTGGAGGTATTCATCGGCTTAATCGGCCCGTAGCGCTTGCCGACCTTGATTTGAAAATTGAACACCCGCGTCTGCTTGACCGTCGCGGTGGCCAGGCCCGCCATCGTCGTCGCCAGATAGTAATCGAACTGACTGCCGAGGATCGGGACGAGCGCCGCGGTGGTCGCGCCGGGTGCCAGCCGATCGAGCGTCGCCGTCGGCGCGGTGCCGCCCGTCAAGGCATTACTGATGGTCAGCACGGGCAACTCTGCGGTCGCATAGGCGCCGGCGAAGGCGAGCGGCACCACCGCAGGCAACGGGCCACCTGACGCGACCACGTCGCCCGATGCGAACAGCGGCATGGCCAGCAGCGCGGTCTGCACGGCGCTGGCGGCTGCGTTGTAGGCGATCGCCGGGGTGGTCGTGCTGTTCGTTTTGAAGCCGAACGTCACCGATCCGCCGGTCGGCACACCCGTCAGCGTCAAGGTCTGGACGGCGCTGGTGGTGCCGTCCACGCCGGGTGTGGTGGCCACGATCGTCACGCTCGGATTCGTGCCGCCCGTCAGACTGTTCGTCTCCAGCGTGATGAGTGGCACCGCCTTCGTGGCCAACTCGCCGGCGAACGTGACCACCCACGGCCCGCCCGCCGCACCTGTGACCGTCACGCCCGCCGCGCCGATCGTCGGCAATGCGCGGAGTTTGGTTTGGAGCGTCGCGCCGGTGTCGTTGTAGAGTTGTGCGCTCGTGACCGCGCTGGCCAGGGTTGCGGTGATGGTGATGGTGCCGCCGGCGGGCGTGCCGGTCGTCCGCAGGTAGCGCTGCTTGTCGTCAAGCATCTTCTGGCCGAAGCCCGCGCCCGTGAAGACCAGCCCCTTATCGAAGTCGATCGCCCATGTGCCGTCGGTCAAGGTCATGTAGCCGCCGCGCGCCGCCCGCACGGTGTCGCCGACCTCGAAGGTGTAGCTGGCCGCCAGATTGGCGCTGGTGTCGTTCAGCGTGGTCGTCCAGAGCCTGCTCAGGGTCGCGCCGCCGGGGGTGGTCGCACTGACATCGTTAATCAGGGCACATTGCAGGTAGGGCATCTCATCGTAGACGCACTGCGGCGCGCTCTTGACCGCGATCTTGGTGTCCTCGTAGTTCGTGGCTGCGATCGTGGCCAGCAGATTGCCGAGCGGGCCGGCAGCGGCGACGAGGGGATCGAACGCGGCGGTGATCTCAAGACTGCCGAGTACCTTCGTGGGCGTGGCTTGCGTGCCAGCCGGCGACTCATGCCCAAGTTGCGGTTTACGAAAAACGTATGCCTGATCGGCCATAGCGGTGGTCTCCTAATGCTGTGCCATAATGCGAAAAATGCCACCCAACATGCGTGTCGATACGCCATTCATCAGTCCTGGAATTTGCAACGGGCTGACCCGCACGCACGCGAGGATGAGCCCGCCACCCGCCGCGGCCTGCTTGCCGTTCAGCAGCACGTCGATCCGTGCCGCGATCTGATCGAGCGCGCCGCCGAAGGAGGGCGTCTGCCACACGGCGTAGACCGCGTACAGCGCGTTCACGTACACCCGTCGCGCGGCCCCGATCGCCGCATAGTCGCTGCCGCCCTGGTAGCGGAAGATGACCTTCGGATACGAGCCGCCATTCGGGTCGATCTCCTCAAAGATGCCGCCCGTCGCTAAGGTGAACACGCCGCCCGCGCCCGTGTCACCGCGTAGCACGCTATCCAGCCAGGTGGCGATGATGCCGGTCTCGGTGAGTGTCACGATGCGCCCCCGCCCAGCCGCGCTACGGCCGCTTCCCACGCACTCCGCTCCGCCTCGGTCGCCGGTGTCAGGAACGGGTGTGAGGAGGGATTCGTGGGCCCGGTGTAATATTCGTTCAGCTCGGCATACTCAGCCGCGAAGGCCACGATCGTCGTGTCCGCTTCCGCAGGCACGGCGGGTAGCAGCACGATCGCTGGGTTCCTGCTTGCGGCGGCGGCTGCCGCCTCACTATAGCCGCTGCCGGTCTCATCCACGATGTAGCCGCTGGCCTTCAGCCCGCCGGTCTGCTCGGGCGCATTTGCCTGTGCGCCCTCCAGGATCTTCTGGGCGGTGGCGTGGCGCAACTCGCTCGCCTCGCGGATGATCTGTCCGACAATCTCCGCACTCCGATCGAAGACGACCGTCGTGCGGCTTTGATACGCCATCAGGTTAGTTCCTTGCACAAAACGGGCAGGGTGAGTTGGATGGTATCCACGAGCGGGCTCACGACGGCGAACGTGCGCCCGCCGACCGCGATCGTGTCCGCGCTCGTCACGACGGTGCCGACGGGCAATCGGATGATCGCCGGGCTGACGACACCGAGCCTGGCCGCAACCTCTAGCTCCTCCGCGCGAATCGTGCGCTGGACGTTTGCCACGGTCGTCACCGTCGCTGGCGTGCCAGGGATCTCACCGCCGCGTCCATCACTTTGCAGCGGCGTGTGCGTGACGACGCACGCATCTGTGAGCAGCGGGAGGAGTGCGGATCTGGCGCGTGTTATGGCATCATCGATAGCGGTCATGCTCTAAGCCCGCCGCTGCCGGCGTTCAGCGCCTGGACTGCGGCCACGTATTGCTCGCGCAGCCCTTGCGCCTGTGTCCTGAGCGCAGTTGCCGTGCCCACGAAGTCAACGGTGTCCTGCCCGGCCGTGATCTTAACTGCCTGTCCAGCGGGCGACGTGGCGATCCGATCGAGGCAGATCGCTTTCGCCAGCAGCAGCGCGACACTGGCGCGCTCATCGGATAAGGTCGGATAACTATCGACGACCAGCGCGTCGCCCGCCGCGTAGACCAGGTTCCGTTCGGCGCTGATCGTCGGCGTCGGGTAGATGGTCATCGTCAATCCGGCCACCGTGATCTGCTCGCGCCAGGCGTCGGTCATCGGCACCAACCCCGCCGGCGTCACGAGCGTGTACGGGTCTGCGTAGCCCGCGTAGCCCGGAAGGCCATAGCCGCCCATACCGTAACCACCCACGTCAGCGCGCTGTGGAAACGGCACGCCGATCTGGGCCAGCCGAATCAGGCTGATGAAGTCGGCGGGCAGCGTGTACGCCGCTGTGCCCGCCACGATTGCAAGCGCTACGACCCGCGTCACACTGGCACGGCGCGATAGGTCGGCCACCGCGTCTTTGACCGCCTGCTCGTACTGCGCGGCTGTCGGCACGCCCGATTGGCTGGGCACGTCCGTGGTCACCCTCGTGACGAGATCGGCGAGCAGGATGGTCATGGATAATTCTCCAGGATGACGGTCATCTGCGGCACGCGATCGCCCGTCGCAATCCGCACCGTCAGCTGAGGGTGCTCGCCTGCCTCCGCAACGCGCAACGTACATTGCGCCGGCGTGATGCCATTGGCGATCTTGACCGTCATGTGTGGCACACGATCGCCAGAAGCGATCAGCACCGTGTAGCGCGGAATGCTCATCGTCCTAGCCCAGCGTGATGTTTAGGCTTGCACCAGGCTCCAAATACCATTTTCCTTGGTATGCAATAATCGACAGCCCGTCGCCGATCGCGCCGCCGAAGGTCGCGACATCCTTCGACGCGCCGCCGCTTGAGAAAAAGCCGCTCCCCGCGGAGTTGTCCAGCGTGTGCGCCCGCGCGGTGGTCGAGATGAAGGTGAGCCGCACGCCGTCGTGCGTCGTCGCGGTCGGATCGACAATCGTGAGTGCCGCGGCCGCGCTCGACTTGGTAATGAAGTGGGTCGCACTGTACAGCGGGATTGCGATCGCGCCTGAGGCCGCGACGGCCACGACCGTGTTGTGTCCCGCAACCACGCCGTCCTTGATCAGCACGCCGTCGATCGTCACGCCGGCGTCGGCAGTCGTCTCGGCGATCGTGTCGGTCGCGATCACGCTGCCCGCGAGCGCGGTGAGCAAATTAGCGGTAATATCGAAGTCGTAGGCGCCCGCGATCTTGATCTTGAGATGCCCGGCGGTCGAGCCGTCGAGCCGTATGTTCTGTAAGGCGTCCAAGACCAGCGCGTCCGGCTCTCCATTGAGGTCGACCAGCTTGCCGCTGGCCAGCAGCAGTTCGGTCACGCTGAAGGTCGCGCCGGCGAGCTTCACGCTTGACTGTGCAGGAGACATATGGCTATCCTTTCATTGCATTTCGACGCAATGTCATCATGTTCGCGCCAATGACTTTTCTCGCGACGAATGGCAGCATATGCTGTGTCGTTACTGCATTTCGCCGGACTAAACGATCTTAACGCTCGCCGCCTTGCCTGAGTGGCCAGGATCGCCCGTCGACCCATTGTACTCTTCAACAAAGTACTGATCAGCCGCAATCAGCTTGCCCGTGCCGGCCGGGTCGTAGCTCGGATACGGTCCCTTGAGCTGCATCGGCTGGCCCACGCGGTAGTAGACCACCTCGCGGTTGAGCGCGAGGATGTAGCTGTCACTAAATTCGGTGGTGGCGAACACCGGCAATGCCTTGAGCCGCCCCACGTAGCCGCTCGCGTTCAGATCGGCGTCGGGGCGCGCGCCAGCAGCCGTGAAGCCGATCCAGTTCGCAATCCGGTCGGCGTTGGTCTCGCTCATGATGATCGCGGTCGGCACAAAGAAGCGATTGGCCACCTTGACTTTGGCGACGCCGACGAAGGCTGCTAAGTCGTCGTAGGTATCGGTCGCGGCGGTCCAGGTGCCGCCCGAGTTGCTCGCGACGCGCAGCGCCTCTGCTAAGGCCAGGTAGAACAGCCCGCCGTCGATTTTCCGCCGCACCTCGAACATGATGCGAGAGAGCGCGCGGCCCACCGCGTCGTACCCCAGCACGGCGCGACTGAACACCATCGCCTCGCTGCTGATCTGCGTCGCGAGCCGATCGGCGGCCATGACCATCGGGTAGAACGCCAGGGTTAGCTTGCCGCGCTCGATCGGCACCATCTCGCCCTGGCGGATCGCCGCGTAGGTGTAGTCGAGCTTGAGCGACTGCGATGCCGTAATCGCGCCGCCACTCAGCGCCATCAGCCGCCCGCCCAGGACGTCGATCACATAGTCGGTGCCGTTGACGTAGGTGGGGGAGCCAGAGGTGTGCGTGAGCACGTCGCTGCCGCCGGTCAGATGCTGGTGCGCGAGATTGACCCACACGTCAAGGCTGGCCACCACCACCTCATCGGTGATCGTGCCAGAGAGGCCGGTTTCGCCGGCGTAGGTCTCATACGGGATGTTGACCGTCGGCGCCGGGTCAACCGATTGGGTATCGAAGACCGAGACCGCGATCAATTCCGGCACCATCTCCGCGATCACCGTCCGCATGATCGTGTAGGGCAGCGCCAGGTCGCTGGCCTGCTCGGCATCCTGGAACATCCGCGCCTCCGCGATCAGGTGGTGCTTGTAGGCCGCGTCGAAACGGCGCAGCATCTCGACCGCGAAGCGCTCGTTGACCGACTGTGGGGAGGCCAGCCGCGCGAGCTTGGACGGTCGCCCGGTCGCCAGGACGAGGCTATCCGTAATCGCCTGCTGTGGCTTGGCGTAGTCGGGGACGAGTTGTGTGCCCCCACCGCTAATGACCGGCGCGCGCGGGCCAGGCCGGCCCATCAATTGCAGCTGCGCCTGAGCGAGCATCGCATCCGCCACCGCGCGCTGGCGCTCGATTGCGCCGGGTACGGCCTCCGCGCTCCCCAGATCGAGCGCGCGCACGGCGTCGGCGATCTGCTGCCGGATAGGCTGGCTGTAGGGCGCGTCGGCAAGCGCGGTGTCGATCGCCTCAGCGACGTGTGCTCTCCGCTCCGACTCGGCCAGCCGATCGAGGCGTTTTCTGTCATCGGCGGAGAGGCCGACGGCAGCCGACTCCAGCACTTCACCCGCGAGTAGGGTGCGTGGCTGAATCTCAGCGGTCTTTTCGTCTTTCGTCTTTCCGCTTTCGCCTTTAAGCGTCTCTTTGCCGTCCGCCTTTCCCGCGCCACTCGCGGGAGTCTTGCCGTCGTCTGGTGCGCGCATGCCGCGCAAGAATCCCTTGAGCATAGCAGTCTCCTGTAAAACAAGATCGGCGGTCGCGTCCGCCGGGTCGATCGTGGCATCCCAGCCAATCAGCTCTAATTCCTGGACTTCTTCGATAGTGCTTCCGGCCTCTTGCAGCAGCACGCTGCGCCCGAGGCCACGGAGAGAGAGTCCCGGCAGCACGCCGGCCTCAAGCAGAATGAGCGCGTCCTGCCCCTGGCTGGTCGGCACAATCCGCCCATCTAGCATGACCTGGTTATCGTTGAAGCTGATACTGTCCCACACGAACACGGTGTTCAGCCACAGCGCGCGGCCCTGCCCGCGATCGCTCGGGTGTTCGGCCTCACCTAAGAGTGGCCCGCGCCCGATCCGCCCGGCCGGGTTGCCCAGCTGCTGCCGCACCTTTTCCACCGCATCGGCGATCACCGGCGCGGGGTAGCGGCGCATATTCTCGTTAATGCTGCCGGCGGTCATGCCGATCCCGCGCACCCGGCGGATGCCTGAATCGCCAGCCGATTCGACCAGCGCGATCGGCCCGGCCGACTCTATGAGTAAGCGGCGCCGGATACGCGTCGAATCGCCCATCATGCCCCCTAGCATGGTGTCGTCGGGCGGTTCGGGTTCGGGCGGCATGGGGTTCTTGGAGGGCGCGTAGGCCAGCTCGACCTTCTCCCACTGGTCCTGCAACGCGAAGGTGTAATCGCCGTCCGCATCGGGGGTGTAGGTCACGAGCCAATATTCATCTTGCGGCAGATCGAAGTCACGCAGAATGATATGGTCGGCGAATGTATCGACAATGCAGTAGTTCCAGGCCTGGTAGCCGAACTGCGCGCGGAAAGATCTATCTACTTCGTAGATAAAATATTCCGAGCTGCCTTTTGTGGCATCTTGAAGCGGCTTGCCCTTTTTAACTTTCCTCATCAGGCGTCCTCAATTCGGGTAGCGTGACTGTGGTGATCGTGACTGGTGGATGCCCAGGCTCGAAACTCGGCCAGAACGCGAACAGCGCTTGCCGTATGGCCTCCATGAAGCCCTGCATATTGACCTGCTCTGCGGCCTCGCTATCCTTCGTAATCGGCGGCAGCACGCCGACGATCGTGATGGTCATGCACTCAACATTCGAGAGTTTGGGGAGTGCGTGCGGCGGTGTCGTTTGACTTGGCGACAGGATATTTGGTTTGGGCGTTTGCGGGTTCTTGTTCTCACCCATGCGCGTACACCCCCAGATCCTTCAGGCTGCCGGTCCCGTGTCCATTCGTGCGCGACGCGGCTACGGGCGCCACCACGGGAGGAGGAGGCGGCTCCGCCGCTTTCAGCTCCATAATCCGATCGACATCCACGCCCGGGATGAGTTGCGCGAGCAGCTCGTAGACGATCCGATCGGGAATGCCGGCCGTCCGCAGCCCCTGCGCCGCCGTGCCGGCGTTTTGTAGCAGCAGCGCGGTGATTGGCGTGCGACTGGGCCGCTGAATCGTGTAGCGCACACTGGCGGGCCAGATGCCTTGCAGTAGCCACTGGCGCTCGATGAGCGGAATCAGGAACTGGTCATCCAGCCAGCTCGCCAGACCGTCTAGGGTGTCGTCGTAGTGGTCCTGCTTCTCTTGGAGCACATCGCGGTTCAAGTTCTCGCCGTACCCGATCAGTTCGAGGGGTATGGGACTGGAAAAGTACGCTGTCTGAACGTGGTGCTTGACATCCTCGATCTCGGATAGGTGCGCGTCGCCCTGGACCGCGTCGATCGAGGTCGAGTCGGCGTTCGCAAAGAAGTCGGCGATCGCCACGTTCGGATCGGTCAACGCCTGCCGGTTGCGCTCCTGGTAGGCCGCGAGCTGCCCTTCGCTGGCGCCCTTCAAATTGTGGACATAGCGCATGCCGGCGCGGGTTTTGCGGCGCACGGCAATGTCCTTCTCGCCCTCGCTCGCGTACAGCCATGGCTGGCGCCCGCTCGTGAAGATCGGCTGACCGTAGCGCTCGCCGGCGTCGTGATGATAGCGCGCGTGGATGATCTGGAATGCGGCAAAGAAGACGGCATCCCTGGGCGGCAGACCCAACAGCATGAACACCTCATCATTCCAGCAGAACGCGCGGGTGGGATCGGTGAAGCGGTCCTGCAGGTCGGAGAGGCGCCGCATCTCCAGGGTGGGCTTGCGGCTCACATCCTGAATCAGGCCGTCACCGTCGATCGCCAGCTCGTAGAAGCCGTCGCCATCTCTGAGAGTCTCGCGCACCACGTCGTCCACGATCTGCGTCAGGTTCAGCCGGTCGATGAGCTGGGTCGCCACATCGCGGGCGCGCTGCGCGTTCGGCTGTTGAGCAATAGTTACAGAGAATCCCCCCCGTGTGACATCTCTCGCCACGGCATGGAGTGCGGAATCCGCTCTTGGATCGTCCCTGGCCATGCGGCGGGCCAAACGTACTATTGATGCCCTATCCGATTCGGCGCTAAAAAGTCTCGCTTGCCTGGTGGGAAGCGGGGGCGCAGGGATATCCGCCGTCGTGGCGGGGCGACTGGCGGGGCGGAATATGGTAAAGAAGCGAGAGAGCAGGGACATGGAAACACGCAAAAAAGCACCAACCCTCGATCGAGGGAAGGTGCTGTGAGCTGTTGCTGAGAGCACGAAGGTATTCGACTGCCGCTATCCTAACACCTTGACCACTTCTTTGTCAATGTCCTTCCGTTCAGCGCGGCAAATTGCCGCCAGTGCCCTGCCGATCTCCTTGCGGCGATCGGGGGACGCCTCTTGCGCTAAGGCCCGCTTCAGATCGAGGCGGAGGCTGGGGAGGCTGACGATCTTTGCTTTCATGTGCGAGTGCCGAATAGTTGCTGCGATGTAATGATCTGCGCCGGCGCGGTGGCATTGCTATAGCCCGTTCCGAGCACCTCCCCAGCGCGCGCACAGCCCATGGCCGTGGCCACCGCAAGATCGATCTTCAGGCTGTGCGCGCGTTTCACAATGCGCAGCGTTCGGCCTTCTGGTCCGAGCTTCTTATCGGCGTGGTCAAGGTGCCGCCGCAGGTCGACGTTGCCGTCGTGCGCGATCTTCCGCTGACTAATCAGGTCAAGCAATAGCTTGTCTGCCGCCAGTCGCTGCGCGCCCTGTGGAAACGGCACAAGTGGCGCCGCGATAGGGCGTCCTCCACCAGAGAGTCGCCGCATCATCTGGCCAAGCATGAACGGATCGTAGGCAATCTGTTGCACCGCATAGCGATCGATGAGATCGCGGATATCCAACTCGATCGCGTCGAAATTCAGCGGGCCACCTCTGGGCACGTAGGCGCGTGCATAGCGCACCGCCAGCACGCCCGTGCGCGTGGGGTGTTCCGAGATCAGCACCGTCGCAAAGGTGTCGCTACTTTCGCCGGCGTCCATCGCCAGCACGCAACGCTCATGCCCGCTCAGTGGCGGTAACATCGGATCAAGGCAGGCGTCCCAGAGCACGATACTGGACAGGAAGCGATCCACATCGTCAACGTCTTCCCAGCAAGCGTCTAAGAGCACGCGCGCTTCGGCCTCTGTCAGGGACTGGCGCCGATCTTCGACATAGCCCGTCGCCAAATTCGCGGCATTATCGGCGGTGAGCAGATCGATGACCAGTGTCTGCTTCTTGAAGTCGGCAAAGGGGTCAGGCGCATCAAGCATCTCCCACGGCCCAAAATACTCGAAAAGCCAATGCTTGCGCGGCGTCGTGGTGTAAAAGTTTTGGGGTGGCTCGCCATGCGGCCCGGTCAATCGGCAGCGACCGTCCATGACCTTCAACATCGCGGGTGTTTTGTGCCGCCGGGCCTCATCGAAATGCGCGAAATGCACATTCGGCCCCTCCCACGCCCCCGGCTCATCGAAGCCGCCGCACAGCAGCAGCGCGCCGTTTTCAAACACCAGGCTAAAGGGCTTCGACGGCTCCCAGTCGGCCGCGGCCTTGTACTGGTGCCGCATGGTCACATGCTGCCAGGGACACCAGCGCCGGAACTCAGGCCAAAGACTTTTTTTGAAATGTTCGAAATCGGGCGAGCCCATCATGCCATGCATCCCGCGCCTGAGTCGCTCCAGATCCTTAATCACACCAGCGACCGACTTGCCCCCGCCCTCGCCGCCCTTTGCCAGCGCGCGCCGTGGGGTGTCGCTGTACACGAACGTGCGTTCTCTCTCGTGGTGCGGCATGTAGGGCTTGCCGGTCTCGCGATTGATATAGATCCCACTGTCCAGCGTCCAGCTCGATCCTGCCACAGCAGTCAAGGTGGTGGTGGTGACAGTCGCGCGCGCGCGCTCCGCAAGTTCAGGATCGTTCGCCAGGCGTCGCGCCGCCAGCTGCGAGAGCAACGATCCGGGCATACTCTTCGGGCGGGAGATTGTCCCGTAGTCGGTCAAGGAACGCCTCGATCTCTTTTTCGAGCGTCAGATCCACGCCCTGTCTGCGGTGGCCCATCTCCCTGGCGATGTCGTCCAGTGTCTCGCGCCAAGCCTTCTCATTCCAGAGCCGGCCGCTCTCGCTACTCACCCACTTGATTGCGTCCAGCGCGTCGGCGTGCTCTTTGAGTCGCTCTATCCGCTCGGCTTTCAGTGCGAGGCCGCTTGAAAGTGCCGCGGCGCGGCGTTCGTCGCGCAGCGCCGCGATTTGCATCTTGAAGCGTCGTCGGTAGTAGGTGACTGCTGGCCGGGTCAGAGAAGGCCATTCACGTTCCGCGAACCATGCGGCGATGAGATCGGAGCTGTACTCAGCGGCGACCCACTCAAGCAGCTGCTCGCGCTGGGAATGTGTCAGTTTTGGTGCTGCCATAGTTTAACTGAGTTAAACTCTCAGCTAACCCCTGTTCCTAGGCGCCCCGCACGAACAGCGCCGTCAGGATCCGCGACGCAATCCAGCTCCCTACCGTCCACGCGAAGCCAGCGCAGAGCGCGATGACCAGCACGGCCAGTACGACCGCCCATGTCAGTTCAGGCATCGGTCACCTCCCTATGCGTGGGTCGCCTGCAATTCGACCCACGCCCGTTTCAGGATGGGCATGTAATACGCTGGCACAATCGCCGCGCCAGGGCAGGCCGGCTTATTGTACATCCGGTGCGCCCCGATCCCGCCAGCCCACGGCTTATCCACGTAATCGAACGTCCCGATCCGCCGCTTGATCAGCGCGATCGCCATACTGACATTGCGCGCGACAGAAGCCGGCCAGCCCACCTTCTCGAAATAGCCGATGACCTCGATACCAATGGAGTAGTGGAGCTTCCCGCCCGAGTCGTGGTAGCTGTTGCCCTGTGCCGCGTGAATGCCCACGTCGTACATCGGCGTGAAGAGCCAGATGTACGTGTCGTCGATGAAGAGGTGCGGGCCGGCATTCCAGCCGAGCGATTGATAGTAGTCGCGCAGTTGGCCCAGCTGGTGCCCGCGCTTGCTCGCAATCATCACCGCGCTCATGCCCGCTTCGTTCGCGTCCCACACCGCGCCGCTGGGGTAGTGCGCGGCGATCGTCGAAGGAATGGCCGTATGGTGCAGCACCACGTAATCGGGCGGCACGCTGCCGAAGTCGTAGCCCTGGACATAGGCCGCGAACTGGTCGACGGTCAGGCCCAGGCCGATGTACTTGAAGGTCGGCTCGCCCAGCGTGGCTTCGCCGGGCTTTTGCGGCGTGTCGGCCGCGGCGTCGCGGTCGAAGGGCATCGGGCCGACGGTGAGATCTTTTGAGAAGTCGGTCATTGTCCGCCTCGGGTGATCAGGTAGGTCGCCATCACGACGACACTCAGCGCGACCACGATGACCGCGATGCCGATGATGATGATGAAGGATCGGTGCAGCGCGCGCCATCCCTCACTCGATTGCACAAAGGTTTCCAGTTTGACCAGGACCGCCGCGATGCTCTGCTTGATCTCGCGTCCCTGCTCGTAGTTGACCAGGAAGCGCCCAGCTGGGCCGAGCTCCTCGGTGACTTCGGCGCGCGCGGGCGACTGAATCGCCGTTTCGACCATGCCCAGCTCTTCGCGTAAGCTGACCCGCTCCATTTCGATGTGTGGCGGGGTGTAGATCGCGCCAAACGCGGCGGCCTGCTTGTCCAGCTCGTGCAGCCGGGCCTGCTTGATCTTCAGCACAGCAGCGTAGCGCTGAGTCTCTTCGTCCACGCCGTTACTCGCTTGCCGCATCCTTCGCTGCTTTCGCCTGGTCCTCCGCTTCGGTGTCGCGCGCGGTCTGTGCTGCGGCGATCCTACTCCCCAGCTCGGCATCGCGCGCCCGTTCGATCGCGTCAATCCGCGCGGTCTGGATCAGGTTCTCCGCCATCGCATCTGCCGCTGCGGCGAGCGCCGTCGCCGCGGCGACCTCGATCAGGCTCAGCCGCGTGTCCTGCTCGCCCTGCTTGCCCTGCTCGTCCTCTGCCATGGTGATCAGGAGGAGGAGCCGCTGTTCCATGGTGCGCGCGTCGTGCTCCCGATCGGCAATGGCCTGGCTCTGGGCTTCCAAGACCGGCGCGGCGATCTTCGCAAGGTTGCTCGTGACGCGCGTGCCGAGTGCGCTCGCGTAGTCCCCCATCGCTAAGGCCATGGCCGCGTAATCGCCCGCGCGCATCGCCGCCACCATGCGTGACACCGCGCGGCCCTGCTCCCACGCGACACCGCCGACCTCTTCTGTCACGGCGCATCCCCGCGCTTCATCCGATCGGCAGCCGATGCCCAGTGCTGGTCGTTGATGAGCTGTGCCGCTTGATCGAGCATGGTCTTGGTCCAGTACAGCGACGCGAAGGCCGGGTCACGGCACAGGTCGGTCTCCATGGCAAGATAGACGCCGCGCACGACCAGATGAAAGCGCCCGAGGTGCAAGACGACTTCGGCGGTCATGGTCGTTCTCTCAGCACGAAAAAAGCGCAAGTCCGCCCGCGCGGTACATGCACCGCCAAAACTATAGCACAGTTGAGCGCGCCTGTATAGGGGATGGTACAATGCCCGCGCGATCGGCCATGTCACGCTTGGCTACATGCACCGACGCGCGATAGGCCGATCGCGACAGGAGCCCTAGAGTGCCGCGCACCATCACCACCGCCACCCACCGCGAGCTGAAGGCCATCACGGCGCGTCTGACTGCGATCGAGGGGCGGTTGAACCGGTTCGAGGTCATGCTGGCGAAAAACGTGAGCACCACGGAGATCCGGCGGGCGATCGAGGATGTGTTCGAGACCTACGGTCAAATAACGCAACTGCGCGAGGTCTACGGCACGCAGCGGGACGAAATGCGCGAGACGCATCATGAGCTGGCCAGCCTTGTCACGCTGGTCGATACGCTGCTGAGTGAGGGGCGCGTGCAAGACGAGACTATTTTGGCGCTGATGGTGCAGCTGCGGGAATTGGCGCGCAAGCAGGTCGCGGGGTTCACCGATCTGGAGCGCGCCGTCGAAGGGCAGATGCTGGCCGATGAGCGAAGAAGCGGGGAGTAGCAAACAGCAGCGCCGATCGGAGTGTGCGATCGGCGCTGTTGCAAGGAGAAAGAGCATGCGGGAAGTATAGCACGAATGGTCTATCCGCGCTCCTGACTCAGCGACAGCGCCAGCCGTTCGATGCCCGGCCCATCGTGCTTCCAGCGCCGGCCCAGCTCGTACAAACAGACCATATCACGCGAGATGCCAAGCCGCTTCCCTGCGTCCGACTGCGATAGCCCTTGACTGCGCCGCGCCTCGCTCATCGCCCGCCCTAGCTCCTGATAGAGCTCCTCCAGCGTCACCCATGTCTCGTTAATGTCCTGATACACGACCGCCGGGTCACGCTCGAGGAGCCTGCTTGGCGGCCGGATGTTCGCGCCCTTCTTGCCGCTCATGATTGCACCCATTCGTCCGGCGGGGTCGCGCCCAGGTCGCGCAGCCGCTTAATCGTCGCCTGAAGGTTATCGGCGGAGCCGCTGAACTGCACCTCGAATGGGAAGCCGTCCATACTGGCGTGGATCGTAAAGGTCGCCTGCGGCCGGGCCTTGACCTCAGCAGCTGGCGCGACTTCCTCGCGCGCCGGCGGATCGGGCAACGTCGCCTCGGGCATGCCGCGCAGCGGCGTCGTGGTGTCGGCGTTGCGCGCGGTCAGCTCGTTTCTGGCGGCCTCGCGAGCTTGCCGAGCAGCAGCGGCGCGGCGGGCCTCGATCGCGGCGTGCGCGACCTGGGTGGACTCTTTCGCTTCGACGACTGGCATACGGTAGCTCCTTCGTTCATTCGTATTATAGATCGCGACAGGCTTCTGTCGCTATTGTCGCTAGGCCGCCGTTACCGTGGCCAGCCCCCAGATGTCGTCCATCTTCGCTTCCCTGACCATCCGCTCGCGCTCGGCTTGCATCCGCCCGTCAAGCAGCCCGTCGGCGTGACCGCGCGCATAGGCCGCTATTGTCGCCCGGCCGCTATCGGTCAACTCGTGGATGAGCGAAGGAAGCGCGAGGGGCACAGCGCCGGCGTCGATTGCGATGTCCAGCGCGTCTTTTTGCACGAGCAGGCCGCTGGAGGTGCGGGTTATCAGTATCACGGTGTTGCTCCTTCTCATCATCAACAGCGCGGCCCCACCGCGTCCCTGGCCGCTTTCAGCGCGAGCACCTCAACCGACAGTTCGTCGAGCACCGCGCGCATCTCGCAGGGCAGCACCCCCGCCCGCCAGGCCGCCGTGACGGTGATGTGCGCCCGGCCGGTCGCGAGCAGCAGCGCCCGCCGGGCCGCAGGGTCAAGTCGCTGCCTCCTGAGCTGCGCCCCGATGCGGGCGATGAAGGCCGGCGCGTTCGTGGCTTCCTCCAGAATGAACACGATCTCATCGCCGCGCAATTGGCCGGCGAGCTCGTTGTCACGCACCTTCAGGCCGCGTGCGAGGTGCCGATCGGTCTGATCGTGGCTGCCCGTCGCGCTGTTGACCTGCTTCATCTGGTCCACGTCGCAGAGGACCAGCACGTAGCGGGCGACGGGCAGGTGGTCGATCGCATGCAGCAGGCCGGCGCTATTCAGCATCTTCAAGTAGCTGTTGTGGCGCAACCTGGCATTCTCCGCTTCAAGGACCGCGATGCGCTGGTCCCGATCGTCGTGATATACTAGCAAGTGCATCCTCCCATGGGGTGTAGGGGCCACGTCGAAGTGTGAAGCGCGCCGGCGTGGCCCGAAGGTTGTTCTAGTAGCCGGCCTCGCCGGGCGCGTCGTAGTCGTCCTGTTCGTCCGGCAGGCTGCTGTTGAAAGCGGTCTCGATCGCCGTCTCCAGCTCGTCAAGGATGTCATTGTCGAGCAGCAGTTCGCCGCGCGCGTAGGCGTTCAGCACCGCGATCGCCGTCCGCACCTGGTCATCGGTCAATTCGTCACCTCTTGATACTGCCTGCGGGCCGCGCACAATCGCCGGCCCATCGTCGCTCGCTCGGTCGCTGCCGTCTCCGCCCGCTCCGCCTCCATATCCGCCGTCGCTGCCCGCTCTTCCTGCATATCGATCAGCAGGTCATAGAGCGCGCAATGCCAACAAGCCGCCTTGCCGGCCAGCCCGTTCGGACACGAGCAGCCCGCTCTACTTACCGCGTACACCGCGCCGGGATTGTTGATACTCCCCACCATCAGGTCACCCAGCACCCAGTGCAGCCGCGCGCCGCTGGCGATGCTCATCCGCAGCCGATCGAGCTGCCGAACGCCCGGCCGATCGTCGTGCCTTTCTGCCGTCTCACGCCGCTCCGTCGCGAGTGCGAGGATGTCGGCGGCCGGCGGGATCGTCTGGTCGGTCTCGGCGAGCTGCTCGACCAGCGCCCCCAGCTCGAACCCCTCCGCCTCCAGTCGCGCCCGCATCCGGCTCGCGTCCTCAGCATATCCCTCGAGCTCGAGCTCGGCAATCCGGTCGATTGCGTTCTGCACGTAGGCGGCCTCGCTCTGCTCCCGGCTGGCCTGGCTGGCGAGGAAGCGGTCAGCGGCGAGCTGGTCGATGATGCGGGTGCGGTTGGCGGTCATTACGGGCTCCTGTCGGGTGTGGGCTGCTTCTGAACTAACACCATTATACAGCGTTATACGCACGTAGTCAAGCGGTACATCGTCGTTTGACGATAATACACTTGACATCTTTTGGGCACGGCGTTATACTAGTGTCATCACTTAGCGAGGGGGACACAGTGGAGACACTTTACACGGTGCAGGAAGCAGCGGATTATCTGAAGGTGCGCCGACCGACCATGTACAAGTACATGGATCGCGGGGTGCGCGGGGTCAAGCTGGCGTACATCAACGTCGGGGGGACTCGGAGGATTCGCCAGAGCGCGATCGACGAATTCATCAAAGCAAGCACGGCTGCTGGGGAGATTGCAGACGGTGATACAATGGACACCAACATAGGAATGCTCGGCCCCGTCGCCGCCTCTGCAAGCTAACGACGAGACCGAGCATTCCTATTGTATTGCCACTGGTGCAACCCCGCCAAGAGTGTCACCAGTCGCTATGTCCAGTGCCCTCCTCGCTATCGTAGCTCAGATTGCACTTTGACAACTTAATAGCCGCCACGCGCCTGCGAGAGGCGTTCTGCTATCCCTGTTGCGAAGAATGCGCCGGCGGCATGTTTCCCAAGTAATCAGCACTGCTTGGGTGTCTTTGCCGGCATTCGGGAGCAGTTATGGACTTTGTTGACATCCGCCTCTCAAGTGCGGACGAAGACGCGATCGAACGTCTTCAGGGAACGCTTTGCCGTGTTTTTCCTGAGATGCGCTTCGATCGCACACGGATTGGTCGAAATGGCGATTGGTTGTGCGATGGTTACTTCGATGAGGGTGTGCGTCGTGTTCACCAGATCAGCGCGCATCATCATATTTTGCTTCTTGGATGGTTTCGTTCATATGAAACCATTCGCGCGATTCTCCGACGAATAATCCCCGATCATCCATCGCTCCGTCACCTCGATCGCGCAATGACCCACATGGCATGGCACGCGAACGTCGATCGCGAGTTCTGGAAATATCGCACATTCGACGATGAATGACTCCATTGTAATCTATGTATGCCTGTAATAAACACAGGCGTTCGACGTATCGTAGCAATCACCGGCGCTACGGTTCCCTGCCGTCGCACACCGCCATCGAATTGTTGCCGGTGTGCTTGTCCGTTTTCCAGACCTTCCCATCCACCAGGATAGTGCATGTCACGGTTGACGGCCGATCTGGATTGCGTGCCGAGATGAAGAGGAACTGCTTCTGCGGCGCGTCGAATTCCGTTGACCACGGAATAGTGACCGTAACATCGGCCGCATGCCGATCCCCTGGCCCGGTAAAGGTCACAGTCGCGACGTTCGCGGTTCCCTCGACCTGATAGACCACATGGCGCGCTTGTCTTGCCACCACTGCGGTTGGCGCGAGTACTGCGATGCCGGAAATGTCTTTCAGCGAGTCGCTTTGTGTCCACCCTTCGACGCCGGCGGTGTTGCGGAGCCGCACCGTACCATCGGCACGCTGTTCCAGGATCGCGACGCGCTCGTCTTCGTAGACCACGCCGACCTGGTGTGCCGGAAAGACGCCGGCCGGAACGTCGTTCAGATCGATAGCGGTGACATGGGTATTGGTTGTCACCTCTTCGTAGCCGACGATCGTCCCGTAGACCGCTGCCTCTCGCGCGGCCGGCTCAAGTAGGCGATCGAGCACCACCCGAAGCAGGACCACTCCGCCTGCCAGGAAGACGAGGGCAGCGAGTGCGATGATGAGCCGGCGATGCGGTCCCCAGCGCGGCGTAACGTCGATTTTCAATGTGCCCCCGTTCGTAGATAGAAGCCCACGAACGGGGTGGGGTGTAAGTATGGCGCGTGCGCCTTAAGGTTGCCTGAAGCGCACGTAAAGCGCGGCTAAAGCGAGCGCACCGTGCCACTTGCCCGCCAGATTCAGCCCGGCCGATCGCCGTACTCGCCATAGGGTCGGAACGCAGAATGGCGCACAGGCGCGCACAGATTTCACAATCGAGCGGGCGCGCTGGCGATCGCACCGCACGCATCGTGCCAAGCTGCCAAAACCTACCAAAAGGAGTGCTATGCCGAAACACAAAACGGTACTACTGCCGCCTAAGATAACGATCGGCGGTCATCCGCCAACGCCCGCTGAGATGAAACATATCAGCCAAGCGCTTATCGCTGTGCTACGACGCTTTTCGCCGCTCGAAAGACAGTAGCCCAAACCACCATGCGTCAACCGCAGTGAGGCGACCTCGCCACAACACACCGCTATTGTGCGGGATAAGCTCGCCATCGGCACGTAAAATGCGGGCGTTGCGGAGGTGGATGTACTGCGGCAGTGTTGATAAATCTTCCGCGCTAGATGCGGCGACGGCGGTGGATGATTGCGCCAGCTCGTCAAATGTCGCTTTCCATCCCTGCTGTGCCTCGCCATCGGCCGTGCCCGCAGCAAACTGCTCGCCAAGCGCTTTGTAGTAGGTACCAACACCGATCAGATCGCCCGTAACAATGAGCCCGGCCACTTGGAGCGTCACAGAAGTCTCGGTGGTGCCCTTGTTTGCGATAACAACCCATGCGGTCAGCAGACCATCACGATCGGTGGGTGGCGTGGGGAGCGATGAAGGTTCCATGTGCCCTCGGACGATCTAGACAGCCGCCGTGAGAGCGAATCCACGGCGATTCTCACTCCAAAAGCGGCTCGAAAACGCTGAATTATTGTGGATCGCATCAGGATGCGGCAGCGGAAGGGCGAGAACTGCGGTTCTCACCCGATCGGCCTCGAAGGAAGAAATGGAGCGGGAGACGGGGTAATCGCCTCCCCGCTACCCCATCCTATCGGGCAGCAGGTCGATCGCCTTCTGTTTGTCTTTCAGATCCAGCGACAAATAGATCTGAGTCGTCGCCAGGCTCGCATGTCCTAAGAGCAGCTGGATCGCCCGGAGATCCGCGCCGTTCCGAAGCAACGTCACCGCGAACGTATGGCGCAGCTCGTGTGCCGAGATGTCCAGCCCGGCCTCCCGCACCCAGCCACCCGCTTCAAACATCTTGGCGAGTGTCTTCCCTGCAATCTTGCGACCGCCCCGGCCGCCAACGACGTAGCCGACCCGCTCGGCTTCTCCAACCGCTTCCAGGCACGCGACCAATCGGCTATGCAGCCCAACCACGCGGGTCTTGTTGCCCTTGCCGTGTTGCACGGTGAGCGACCGCGCTTGCAGGTCAATGTCTGCCCACTTCAGATTAACCGCTTCACTGAGCCGCACCCCGGCATACCACATCACGACGATCGCCCGCCGGTCGCGGATGAGCACCCAGCGCTTGGCTTTGTCCAGCACGGGTAGCGGTCGCTCAAGCAGCCATTCGAGTTTCGCTTTATCTGCTGACGAGAGCGCGCGCGGCAGTGGGGTCGTCCGCTGCGGCCAGATCAGATCCATCGTCGGGTCGTCCCCCCTGAGGCGGGCGCGGATGAGCCAGCGGCAGTAGCAGCGCAGCGCGCAGAAGTACTTGCGGATGGTGGCGCTCTCCCGTTTCCGCATGTCACTCTGGAATGCGAGCAGGGTGCCGGGCTGGATGTCGGCGATTGTGGCCTCTGGTCCGAGCCATGTGCCGAAGTAGCGGACGGCGCGGCGGTAGGTGTCGATCGTGCGGGGTGAGAGCTTGCGGCCGGCCAGGGCCGCGGCGAAGTTCGGCAGGGTCTCGGCGATCGTCGGCGGGGTGAGTGCGACGGCGAACGCGGCCGGCGCGTGGGCAAGGTCAATCCGGCGGTCAAGGGACTCCATGGTCATCCTCCATCGCAACGTGGCGAGAGATTCGCCCGTTGAGGGAACGCGGCAATTCGAGCGATTGGGGCGCGCTGACATGGCGCTACGCAATCGCGCGGGGTGCGACGGCTCCGCTTTGCGGTTAGGAGGTTGTATGAAGTGGTGATGTAGGACAATCGAAGGGGGATGGGAGCGGTACGCACTCCCATCCTCATCATTCTACCACAGAGGAGCACGCCCATGCACGCGCACACCGACGATCTCTTGAAAGAACATCAGCGACCAGAGCGGCGCGTCATGCGACGTTGCGCTGATTGTGACACACCGTCCTACCTGCCGAGCCTGCTGGAGGCGCGTCGCTGCTATCGCTGCGGCTGTTATCCCACGCCCGGCATGCCAAAATGGAAAGTGGTCTGCTTTGGCAGGATACGCAAAGTGCCACCTGCGATCGGCCGGCAGTGGCCGTAAGACACCAGAGGAGCACGCCCATTGAATGATCTCGAAACACTCATTCAGGAACACACCTCCGGCGGCCTGGCCGACCTGATCTACGCGGCCTACTGCGCCGGCTATAGTGACGCCACAGGCGACACGCCACCAGAGGTCGCGTCGTCTATCACGGTCGCGCTGCTGCTGCTGGCCAGGCGCCGATGGCTGTTCGAACATACCGCGGAGCATGTGGCCGCGATCGGTGAGGCGCCGGCCTGGTTGAAGGAGCTGGCGGAGTAGGGGATTCTTTGTATTCGTTGACTAGCAAGAAGGGCGACGTGTGGCCCGTTAATCCCACGTCGCCCTTCAGGAGCACCAAAGCTTGTGGATACAGTATACCACACCAATGCAACACCCGCGATAGGAGCGGATGAATCGGCAGGACCGGCCGCATTGCGACCATACGAGTTTATCGGGACGCCGGCGATTACGCTGCTGCTCTATGCAATCGCTAGACACTGCGCTGTCGGCGGGTGTATCACGCCGGGCGTTCGTGCGCTCGCGCGCTGGGCCGGGGTAAGTCCCGGCCTGGTCTCGCCATGCCTGCACCAGCTCGCGCGCGACGGCTGGATTGCCTACGACGGCCGGGTGATCATGCTCCTGATCGATCCCGATCAGTCGGCTGATCAGATCGATCAGCCGACTGATCGATCGGAAACGATCAGTGGTCTGATCAGTGCGGAAAACCCGATCACAGTGCGGAATAGCACGAACGATCAGAGGGCTGATCGTTTTGAAGCGCCCATGGTAGATTCATGTTTAGCAACAACAGGTTCTCGTCATGACTCTGTTGCTGTTAGCTATAGATTACCATGTGCGACCCCAAACGATCAGCCCTCTGATCGCATCGATCACGGGGCCGCTGCCCTGCTGGCCGAACTGGGCGCCGGCCGGGGCGTGATTCCCAAAGCGCTGGCGGCGCGTGACTGGACTGCCGAGCAGATCCGCGCCCGGTGGGAGTACGACCAGGAGCGCATCAGGAACAGCGACGGCCGCTTGACCGAGGGCGTTTTCTGGGCGGCGCTCATGGCCGGGCAGCTCGCGCCAGTTCGGCGGGACACTGCCGTGGACTGGGCGCAACTCGCAGCAGAACAGCAGCCTGCAGACGGCGTGTCCCTCCGCGATTACGCGCTGAGTCTGGCGCCGCCCGGTCTCAGCGGCCGCGATTTCCAGCTGCTGCTGCGACTGCTGGCGGAGGGGAAAAGTGACGAAGCGGCGCTAGCCGAGCTGGCCAGCAGACGATCGGCGGTGCGGCGATGACACCACAAGCCCTCATCACAGCCGTCGCGGCGTACTTTGGCCTCCGTGTCGAGACGCTGTTGTCACGCAATCGCACGCGCTACGTCGCCGAGGCGCGCCAGGCGGCCGGCTGGGTGCTCCGGTGCGCGTACCCGAGCCTCGGCCTCATCGACATCGGCACGCTGCTCGGCCGCGATCATACGACCGTGATGTTTGGTTTGCGAGCAGTCGAGGACCGCATGGACGCCGATCCCGATCTGCGGTCGGACCTGCTGGCGCTGGTAGCCCAGTGCCGCCGACGATCCGAAGCGCCGGCGGTGCCCACGGTGCCCGCGCTCCGGCCGGGCGACGATCGCAGGTTCTGGAGTGTGCGAAAGGCAGTGACAGCATGAACGAACTACAGCAAGGCGACACCGTGCGCGTGCGTGCGCTGCCACCGATCCCGCTCGGCATGGTGGTCGCGGTCTCGACCCTTGTTTCGCGCAGCCGCTACCTCGTGGCGGTGCCGGGCCACGAAACGCGGGCGTACAGCGCGGAGGAATTGGAGCAGGTGGCGACGCCGGGCGTGGGGATGGTGATCGGGACCGTGGGGAGGACGGGGCCTTGAACATACCACCCGACCTCGCACGCCAGCTCGCGCACCTCAACGCGCTGCTGCGGCGCGGGCTGCTGAGTGACAGCCAGTGGGCGCTGGCGGTGGCGCGGGTGCTACGGGAGCATGTAGGAAGGACGGAGCGATGAACGACCCAGCCTCCATCCTCGATCTCGCCGACAAGGCCGCGCGGTGCGTGCTGAAGGGACGGCCGATCTTCACGGCAGAGGATTGGGAGGATGCGATCCAGGAGGGCGCGACAGCGATCTGTGGACTGACGCGGGAGCCGCATGGAGACGGGCTGCCTTTTATCGCTGCCAAGCACGCGATTATCGACTGGCTCAGGCGCTGGCTGTACCACCACTACCCGCGGGAGGGCGAATGGCTCGAGTGGCGCGACTACACGCAAGGACAAGGCCCTGAGCCGCCCTGGTCGCACGATTATCTGGCGAGTCTGGCGCCACTGCTCGAAGCGCAGCGCGCTGAGAAGGCCGAAGAGGACATACGCTACCTTTCCCTCAGGGTGCGGGGCTATTCGACTGACGGCGTCGCGCTCGAAATGGGCCTGACACGACGCAACGTCTACGCCATACGCGAGCGGCTGCTGCCGCGCCTGACGCGCATCGCACGCGGGGAGAAGCCGCCAGAGATGCACTGGAATGTGCGCGCGAGCAGCTTGCGCTCTCTTGACCGCATCAATAGCGACCCCGAGATACTCGCTAAGAGAGCAGCGGCTATCAGAGCGGGCTGGGCACGACGAAAGGCACAGAAACAGGAGGCAGCGTGACTGAGCAGCAGCTTGATGCGCGCCGCGCTATTCGCGTCGGCGATATTGTCAAGACGCCTGCTACGGGAGGCCTGTACAGCGACCTGCCCGCGATTGTGACCAAGAAGGATCGCTATGTCACCGTCCACACCGGCCATGCGGAGCTGATGTACGAGAGCTCACAACTCCGACCGTGGGGTCGTATCGCGCTCGGGCGGAGCTATGGCGTGGCTGGTCATCGCCGCTTCCGTGTGTGCGTCTACACCGGCATGAATGGCAAGTACAAGGAAGTCCACGTCTGCGTGCGCGAGGCCGGCGCGGCCTTCGAGATCGCGGCCGCGCTCGAAATTCGGAAGCTGGCCTTCCTGAAATTGATGGAAGCAGACTGACATGCTGACCCCCGCACAGCGCGAAAAGGCCCTCCGCCAGCTCACGAGCGAGCGCTACCGCCGCGCACAGAGCGCGCGGATGACGGCGAAGTGGGCCGACCCGGCCTGGCGGCGAAGGACGCTGGCGAAGCGGCGGGCGAAGATGGCGGCACGGAAGGCAGGGGGCGGATGACAGTCGAGATCGATGGCGTAATCTACTGCTGCGGCACCTGCTTTTTCTGGCACCCGACTGTCGGCTGTCGCATGCCCGCAACGCCCGCAACGGTCAACTGCGGTCAAACGCAATCCGACGATCTCTGTGAGCAGTGGTTCCCAACGAACGAAGCGCGAAGGAGGGCGCGGATCGGACGGCACTACCACCGAAGCACGCGCCCGCCGTACCTGGACAATGGAGCAGCACAATGACCCCCACCGTCGCCTTAGCCTATGACACGCCGCACGGCCGCGCGTCCTACATCCCCGGCAGCCTGCTGAATGGCGCCGCGCGCTACACGCTCGCTGGGCGGGAGGTCGATCATGCGGTGATACTACGGATGGTATCACGTTGGCATCCACGCGGGCGGAGAGCGCCAGAAAGGAAAATCGATGAAGGGACGCGGGATCAAGAGCCTGCCGCCGATCGACCATGCGGCGAACTTGCGCGAGCGGCTCGGGCAGGTGGCATACGAGGCCGCATTCGACCACATACCAGTGCCGTGGGAGCAAGCAGACGAGCCGCGCAGAGAGCGCTACCGCCATATCGGCCAGGCGGTCATGGACGCGATCATCAAGCGTGGCAAGGGGCACGGGCAGGTCCATGTCGGCAGCCTCGTCTCGACAGCCAATGGCAAGCCCTATGTGGAGCTAACGCTCGACGCGTCGCCCGCGCAGCTCACCCCGGCCAAGGCCCGTGAGATCGCGCTGCTCTTATTTGAGGTGGCAGATGCGAGCGAAGGCGACGCCGTGGTCATGGCGTTTGCGCGCGACTCGATCGGACTCGACGACGTGCGGGCGGCACAGCTCCTTGACCAATTCCGGCGGTATCGCGAATCGATGCGCGGGAAAGATGTGGACGCGGCATGAGCACGATCGGCGTGGAGAATCCACAGAAGTGGCTCCTTGCAGAGATTACCAAGTACCTGAGCGAAGAGCAGCTTGCCGAGCTGATGCGCGCGTATCAGCTCCAGTCGAAGCGGTACTACCACGCGGTGAAAGTCCGTGATGCCGAACGGCGCGTCAGGATCTACGCGACTTGGCCCGACGACCGCGATCCGACCCGGCTGGCGCGCTGGCAGGCCAAGCTGGCGAAGCTCACGGCAGAGTGGAAAGCGATGGAGGGAACGAGTTGAAAGGACGCGCTGTACAGCCCTACCGGCCGGGCGTGAACAGAAAAGGTGAGGTCACATTGCCGGCATGCGATCTGACCGTGGGTGATCGGTGGGTGCTGCTCTATCGCGGGCGGAGTGCGCCGCAAGACGTGGGGGGCGGCGCGACTCTGGTCCTGTCGGCGTGGCACAGCGCGGATGGGCTGGCGGTCGCGGCGTCGCTTGACCCGCTGCCGCACCTGCACATCAAAAGCAAGTCGCGCTTCCTGCACATCTCGATCAGTCGCGACGACCGCTATCCGAGCTGGGATGAGATGGTTGCCGTGGTTGAGGCAATCGCCGGCCCCGACCTGGACATGGCGATGATCAAGCCGCGCCGGTCGGATTACGTGACGCCACATCCGAATTGTTTTCACTGGTGGGAGATGCCGGTAGAGTGGGGGCTGCGATGAGCGAAGAAGTTTCAATGGCGGAGCGTGACTACTGGAGAATCCAGGCGCAGGACACGCTTGTGTCGCTCCATGAGTGCGAAGCCCGCCTCGCCGACGTGATGCGCGCCGGCGACCTGGAGCACGCCCGCATGGCCGCCCTGATCGAAGCGTGTGAGGCAGTCGCGGCGTTCGTGGAGAGCTACGCGCCGTCCTCGAATCTGGCACAGACGCTGCCGACGTTCTACGGCATCTTTCGCGTGTACGGCAAGAACGCACGCGCGGCGGTGAATGCGTGCCAGAGCCAGGCCGATGCGCTGCTCTCTGAGCTGGAGGCCGCGCGGGCGGTGGTTGCGCGTTTCAGCGACCGTACACGCTGGGTATCGGGGATTTGCCCGGCCTGCGGATTCGGGCACACCCTGAACGGTGATACGTTTCACGGGACCGGCTGCGTCCTTGCGGCCTACGACCAGGCGTGCCGACAAGCGAGGGAAGGATGAGCAATTTCAACGAACGGCTGGCGCGTTTAGCAGACGCGGCTCGGTTGCTCTCGGACGGTCAGCATATTTCGCACGAGCTGATGATACTCGCGTCAGACATTGATGGCGAGCTCGAACGACAACGCGCCGATTGGTATCAGAAGCGCATGGATCTGTTCACGGCGTGGAACGACTTTCTGAACAGCTCGGTTGAGGACGCCAGCCGCTATGGCAAAGGGCAACTGATGTTCGAGCGGCGCAGAATGGCCCGCATCGTCGCCGCCGATCCGCGCTGGACCGGCGGGTACGCGGACGCGCTCGCGCTCTTGGAAGAAAAGAGGGAAGCATGAACGACGATCGCAAGGCCGCGGCCGGCTGGGCACGGCAGCTGCTGAACGAAGGCACAGCCGTGGTGCTGGACACAGAAACCACTGGCTTAGATACGACCGATGAAATTTGTTCTATCGCTATTATCGATCTTACTGGCGCCGTGCTGCTCGACACGCTCGTCAAGCCGTCGAAGCCGATCCCGCCAGCCGCGCGCAGCATTCATCACATAAGTGACGAAATGGTCAAAGACGCGCCGACCTTCGATCACGTTTGGCCGAAGATCGCCGACCTATGCGCCGGTCGCGAGATCGTGATCTATAACGCGAGTTACGACGTCAGCATGCTGATCAGTAGCCGCGCCAGCGCGGGCGGCCCGTACCTCACCGACATCAAAACATGGTGGGACCGCTATAGCCCGGCTGAACAGGAGATACGCCAGATGAAGACAACATGCGCAATGGAATGGTACGCGCAATGGGTGGGAGATTACTCTTCATATCACGGGAATTATAGATTCCAAAAATTACCGGGCGGCGATCATTCTGCATTGGGAGACTGTCGCGCAACACTTGCGGTTATTCGGAGGATGGCGGGGATTGTCGATCCCGCTGAGCAAGCGCCGCACGAAGCAACGCAATAACTTCACCATTCAGCGATCGCGTGTCCTCATTCGCCGCTCGAATCAGTCGATCGTGCAGGTCTTTTGGAAGTCGGAGTGTCAGCTTTTTCTCATCGTCCATAGGAAGCTCCTTGCTACTACGCCACTATTGTACCGCCATTTCGCCACTAGGTCAATTGCAGTGGCGTCATTATGGTGGTATAATGGTGGCGTGGCAGAAACACAGAGGAGCGCACTATGGAGTTCTACGTTTACACACTGGCGCGGCCCGACGAATCGGTATTTTACGTCGGCAAAGGGAGCGGTAAGCGCATTCGCCAGCATGAGTGGGAGGCACAACGCGGCTGTAGTTGCCGTAAGTGCAATGTTATTCGCAAGATATGGCGAAATGGCGGTGAAGTACAAAAAGTGATCGTCTATCGCACATCAGATGAACAAGCGGCGCTTGATTATGAGATCGCGCTTATTCGGCACTATGGCCGCGAAAATCTTGTAAACCTTACCGATGGAGGGGACGGCACAAGCGGACTAATCGTCAGCGAACATGCACGGCATGCTGTGGCCGAAGCGAATCGCAATCGTATACATTCACCGCTTTCGCGCATGAAAAAGCGACTCGCGAATATCGGGCGTGTACTAAGCGAAGAGACACGCGAAAAGATACGGCAACGAAAGATCGGACAGAGCGCCTCTGATGAGACCCGTGCGAAACTGAGAGAATCATCGAAAGGTCGGATCACTCCTGAGATCCGACAGAAAGGTATCGAAGCCACTACCGGCAGCAGGCGCTCAGAAGCAACCAGGACTAAAATAAGCGAGATCGCCTCTCATCGTACTGCTGAGTGGGAAGCCAATCGCCGCGCCGCGCAGCGAGCCTACAACGAACAACAGCGGCATAATAATCCCGCATATCAACGTATGTTCGATCTACTGAGTCAGGGAATACATCCTGATGATGTAGTCGAAATGACAGGGTTAAGCATCAGGACGGTGTACCGATGGAAAAAGGAATGGGGACTATAGGTCGCTGGCAGCGCCTGCCGGGCGGTGACCATACGGCGCTCGGGGATGCTGTTGCTTGCTTACAAGTTATTCGGAAGATGGCTGGCGTCGAAGCAAAGGAACAAAGCGTATGAGCTACCGTATCGGCCCCGATCTGATGGAATACGACGAAGCGGAGCCCACGCCCGCGCTCTGTCCCCACTGCGGCTACGACCTGGAGTGGATCGACTGCGACCAATGCGGCGGTGAGGGCGAATACGACGCCTACGAGGACGATCCCATGTGGTTCGACCCGGGCGACACGGAGCCATGTGCGCAGTGCGGCGGGGATGGCGGCTGGACATGGTGCGACAATCAGAAATGTCCCGCGAAGCAGGAAGGAGCGCCCAATGCCTGAGAGCGCCAGAGCCGCGTGGGAAGTCACCGCCGGCATCATCCCCGGCCAGCCGATGCAAGAGTACACCCGCCGCTGGGTATTGACCGGCAGCGAGTGGTACGACAAAGATGGCCACACCAATTCACCACAGGGCACGGCGCTGTTCAACGCACACCTGGTCGCGGCGCAAGAGTATGCCCGCTACCTGATGAATCCGGGGGCTTTGAACTGGTGCCGCGTGGAATGGATCTGGTTTTAGGGACACACCAGCGGCAAGCGGCGCTCCCTCAAGCACCGCCTGCCATTGCCCCGATAGTAGGTTCAGGGCATGCTAAGCATAGCATGCCAGGAAGGGAGAACATCCATGCGACAGTTTGACCGCTACACACGCCAATTCAAGCGCGCCACCGTCGCGCGCAGCGTCTTCGATTGGATCGCCCTGGTCTGCATGGGCGCCTCGCTCCTCTTTTGGATAACACTTCACTGGGCCTGGCTCAATCCCGCCTCGCTCCTCAGCATGCAGAGCATCGTCGCGATCGTGATGGGCCTGATCTACAGCCTCGTGACGCCGCTGCTCTGGTCGGCAATGGCGCCCTCAACCCCCGCCGGCATGATGCTGCAACGCACGCAGACCCGCACATGGGGCTTCGTCGCCATGCTGGTCGCGACTGTCTTCCTGACCTGGCACGGCTGGCACCTGATCTTCTCCTGGTGGATGTCGCAGCCGAACGTGACCGATACGGGCGAGGCCACGAACCTGGCGATTGCCTGCCTGATCGGCTTCGTGCTCATCCCCGCATTAGCGTGGACGGCCACGACTCCTGAGATGTGGATGGCCGCAGTTGAGCAGGCGCACGCGGTCCGAAAGCTCGAAATGCAGCAGCGCTCCGAACTGGCGATCATTAAGGCCAGTCTCATCCGTGCCGAAACGCTCGCGGCGCTCGGCTGGGCGAATCTGCTGCCAAGGGAACAGGAAGAGGTGTTCGGCACGGTGCGCGGGCTGCTGATGGGCTCGGCTGATAGCATGCGCTCGGTCGTGCGGACGTTAGGACTCTCCGCCGACCTGGAGCGCAGCATCATGGGCGACGATGAGATCGCCGATGAGCTGGAGCGTGTGGCGAAAGCGATCGACGTGGTGCCGGACATTGCGCCGCTCGAAAGGCAGTCCGCGCACGTGGATACACGACCAGAGCCGTCCATTCAGCAGATCGCACCTGACGACGGGCAACGACGGGCAACGACGGGCAACGACGGATACGTGACCGCGGCACGTGACCATTTTGGCCGCACCCCCTGGACGATCCGAGCCCTCGCCGATGCGCTAAACATCGGCGAGACGGCGGCAAAAGAGATGCGCGATACATGGCTACGGAGTGGCATCGCCAAAGAAGCGCGACTCGGCCGGTGGTGCTTGACAGAAAGCGAGAGCGCGTAATGTCATCACTGCAATTTACCGCTGCTGACTACGACGAAGCCGGCTTCGTTCGCCCGATCGCCACCCTGCTCCCGACGCCACCCGACGAAGCGCCTACACGGCACGCGGCCGCACCCCCGCGCGCCCGACTGATCGCCTTCGCGGTCGCCGGTCTGCTTTTCATCGGCATTGCGCTCTTTTCGCTCGGGCGTTCTGTTGAAACACCGGCAGCAAGGCCGCTGGGAGGGGCTACAGCAATTGCGACGGCACGCATCACGCTCATTCCACAGCCCACGCCAGTAGCGCGGCTCCTCGTGGCCTTCGCGGCGCCGGGCGGGCTCGTGCTCGGGGCGATCGAGAGCAGCAGGGAGATGACCGCGACCGGGCGCTACGGCGACGACTGGACCCAGTTTGACGTCTTAGGCTCTGGCCTCGTGTGGCTGCATGCGGGCGACGTGTCAGGCCTGGTGACTGCTGGGCTGCCGGATCTCAGGCCGCGTCCGACGGTAGCCCCGTCGCCAGTCGCCGCGCCAGAGATTGCGCCAGCGCCGACGGTGTGCGCGCGGGTGGGCACGGCCGGTGATATGATCGAGAAATGCGGGTATGATACGCTCGACAATCTGGAGGTGGCCGCCCGCGCCGAATGGATCGCCCGATCCGGCGCGAGCGTCGTGACCGTGACGACGCCGACGCCGATGAGCTACAAGTAGAGGAACATATGCGAAACATGCTCGTGACTATTTTGCTCTGGTTTGCGCTGTCCAGCTTCGCGCCCGCCCCGCCGGCCCTGTTGCCGGCCACCGTCGCGCGCCCGGTCCTGAGCACGGTCGTAACACCACGCATCCGGCAAGAATGCACCGAACAGCTCGCACGACAGACCTCCTCCCCGTATCTGCACGAGGTCGTGAGCGATGCGCGCGGGTATCCGATCGGAGAAGTAGCGGCGTGGAGTTGCTCAGGGAACGTCGGAGCCACGATCGCGGAGTTCAATCAGCGCAAGGCAGCGATGCTGCGCTAGCGTCGGAGGAGAGGCATCCACAGCCGCCTTCGGGGCGCCGGCGCGCTTCCAGAGGGCGCCCTGACCCACACGCTCCGATCCCCCACCACCACCACCCCATCCTTCGCGTGCGGCAGCGCCAGTAGCTGGATCCAGACAAGCGCCGGCGCCGTGTCGCTCACGACCCCGCTCCAGCGCACGACCGTCGGCGGTGTGCCGATCGGATTGGCGTCATCCGTCAGCGCCCCGGTCGACGCGAAGGAATGCGTCACATCCCAGCCATGCGGGATGGTCGCGACGAAGGAGGCCGGGCCAGCGCCGCGCACGACGACGACGACCGTGGCGGTGGCAGAGGAGGGCTGCTGCTGCACGCCGACGAAGAGGAGGAGTGCTAGAATAAGCGACCGTCCATACGCGACTATGAGACACCTCCATGCGCGATCGTCTCCTGACCCTCTTCGTTATCGCCTACGCCGTCGTGCTGCTGCTCGGCTGCGTATTCGTGGCCATCCTGGCGGGGATCTGCTGCTAGGAGCGCCTCCAGTTCGGCGATGCGGCCGTGCGTCATGTCGAGACTGCGGCGGCGGAGGAGCAGCTCATCCTGCAATTGCTTGATGCGTTCTTCGAGTCGCGCGTACTCCAGTTCCTGCTGGTCGCGTGACGCTTGCAGTTCGGCGAGG
>Ga0207684_10000776_pt1 | contig 37044 bp, 26 predicted proteins | sample KBSK5501metaG_FD_184342 | JGI IMG/M metagenome (GOLD analysis project Ga0207684, IMG submission 184342) | Corn, switchgrass and miscanthus rhizosphere microbial communities from Kellogg Biological Station, Michigan, USA - KBS K5-50-1 metaG... | ecosystem: Host-associated > Plants > Roots >... | reverse complement strand
TAGGGCATCAGAACGACAGCCGCATCGCCGGCGACGTGCTCCAGCGCAACTGCGATGGCGTCGGTCGGCTTCCCGTCCTTGCCCGTCACCCGAACGTCGTATGCCAAGCCAGCGGCACGGATCTCCCTGGCTGCGGCCTTCTCGCGCATCCCCGAGATGAGGAGTTCGATGAGCTCCTGAGATGCGGGGCGATCGGATCCGGTCGTTGCGGCGTTCATCTCGATGATCCCATCGTTCCGCATCGTGTTGCCGAAGGGATAGAACTCGCCGTACTTGCGTAGGGTTTCTTGGGCGAATCGCAGGAGCGAATCCAGAAGGGCGTCCAGATCTTCGCGCTCGGCGGGACGCGACGTGGCCACGGCAAACCTCCGAATACCAGGAGCTCCCGCTGATCATGCATCGGGAGGACGTGAATGAACCGTCAGTCAGCGTGCTCTCCCTTGATGGCCATCGTCTGGCCTCGCATTGCCCCGGGGAGGAGGAACCCCCCGATCGCAAGGAGAGAACGATCGGGGTCCCTTGCTCGCGCGAGTACCGGACGCTACCCGCTCCAAGCGTCCCATCGAGGTACCCGCCGTGTCCCGTCGATCGACTCCCGAACGCCTTCACGCTGCGCGCCGTGAGGGGACCTTTCGCCGCCTCACACTCGCCGGGGAACTTCCGGACCGCGCCGAGAGGCTGATCGTCGCATGGGAGACGGAGGCCGATCGCCTGAGCCTGGCGCGCGATGGGCGCTACTGGGATGCCTGCTGGGAGTGGATCACGTCCATACAACGACCCCTTGACGGGGCGTGAGCAGTGCCCGCCTGCCCTCCGACCGGCCACGTCTCCAAACGTGTTCCCTCTGTGAATGGCAGCCCGTTAATCGATAAATCATTGACCGTGGGCAGTAAGGTGGGGTCTGCAGAGGTGAGGGAAGCGGAAGAGGGGGTGCTCTGATGGGCCGGACCGTGCAACGCCTGTTCGGCATCTTCGCCGCGCTGGTTCTTCTGGCGGCGATGCTGCCCTGGGGCATGTCCGACGTTGGCGATCCTGACAGCAACCTCTCCTCTGCCGTCGTGCCGAGCCGACCTGCGTTGCCCAAGGCAACCTCGTTCAGCCCGGTCACTTTCGACGACTTCACCAGGACTGTGAGCTCAGGTTGGGGCACAAGCACAACTGGAGTCGCCTGGACCGACGACTCGCTTCGGCAGAATGGTGTGACCAGCCAGCAGGCCGGAAACGCGATGTCCGTCGATGGGCTCAACGGACGGATGGACCTGGGCATTACCAACCCGGTATTCATGCGCGCGGGCACTGGTCCGTGGCAGAACGCTGAGTGGACCATGACGGCTCGCTTCAAGGTGAGCGTCGTCCCCGGCACTGGAGCTCAACTTAGTCTCGGGTTCTGGGTGTTCACGGACGCCCCTTTGCCATATGGAGATGGCCCCCACGTGGAGATGTTCGTGAGCTCTGACTCTGCGAGGGGCTTAGTGCTCCTTGACGGGACAACGGGCGATCCCAACCGGGTCTCCATCACCAAGACGGATTGGCTCGCCAACACGCTATACAGTGTCAAGTGGGGACTCACGTGGGGCGGCCAATCGAAAGTCAAGGTCTGGCCCACGTCTGACGCTGAGCCGGCTACCTGGCTCCTGATCCGCGACGGAAGTCACGACCGGGTGACGACCGGGGCGTCGACTGTGCTTGAGCCCGAGGCGGAAGGGACCTTGACGGCCAACACGGTCGCCTGGTTCGATGACATTCACTTCGACCCGGCGAACCTCTACGTGGACCCGCCACCCCCGTCCACGCAGAACCAGGAAGACGGCGCGACGTCGAAAGACCCGGTCCAAACGTTCAGCGGCGCAATCCTCTACCGCCACACTGACGTCTCAATCGTTGGACGGGGCCCCCGGCTCGACATCACTCGCTCATACAACAGCGGAGACACCAGGGTCTCCCGCTTGGGACCCGGTTGGACCGATAGCTACAACGTCCGCTTGGCGGATCCTGGCGACGGTACACCTGATCTCATTCTCGAACGGCCGGATGGATCGACTACTCGGTACGTTGCGAACGGCTCTACATTCGTTGCCTCGCCCGGGCAGTTCGGCACGCTCGTCCGAAATGCCGACTCCTCCTATACCGTTACGAACCGGGACTTGACGGTTTGGACTTTCGACCCCAGCGGCCGTTTTCTGTCGATTGCCGACCGATACGGCAACGTGTCGTCCCTCAGCTACGACGCCCACAATCAGCTTGCCTCGATCTCCGACCCAGCCGGACGCGGCGTCCTGACCCTCGGCTACGCGAACGGATACCTGACGAGCGTCAGCGATTGGTCGTCGCCGCCTCGAACGGTTGGCTATCAATACGACGCTTCAGGGCGTCTTTGGAAGGTCACAGACCGGGAGAACAAGGTCACGACCTTTGCATACGATGGAAGCTCGGCCAGGCTCTCGTCGATCACTGACGCCCGGACCGATGTCGACTTAACGATTACCTACGACGCACAGGGCCGAGTGGCGACACAGAAGGACGCCAAAGGCCTGACGACGGGCGATGCGACGACCTTCGCCTACACGATCAACGGCGACGGCACACGAGTGACGACGGTCACCGAGCCCGTCACCTCATTTGAGCCGACGTTCCATCCGACCACGACCGATACGTACGACGTAAACGGCCGGCTGACCTCCCGCGTCTCGCGGCCGTCGTCCACCGAGACGCTTACGGAGACGTACGCCTACGATGCGATCGGCGATCGGACGTCAGTCACAGACGCGCGAGGGAACCGAACCGACTTTTGCTACGACGTCAACTACGCCGGTGCAACGATCGCCGGTAGTCGCGGCAACCTAACGCGTCGGATCGACCCGCCGCCAACGCCCGGTGCAAATCGACCGGTCACGCTGATTAGCTACGACGCTAAGAACAACGTAATTCAGCGAGTAGCTCCCAAGGGAGTAGCGTCCGGCACCACCGAGACGTGCTCCACCGACCGGTCGGCATTCACCACGGCTTACGCCACCGACTTCGGGTACGACGCTGCAAGTGTGAAGCTCCTGAGCGAAACGAGCCGATTCACCGACCCCGACATGGGCCTCAAGACCGCGATCACCAAGTACGAGTACGGCGACTCTGCCAATCCAGGACTCGTCACTCGCGTCATTCCGCCTCGGGGCAATACGACCGGAACGCCCGACTACACATACGCCACGACCCTGACCTATTTTGCTTCGGGCCCGAAGGCGGGGCTCCTCTCGACGGTCGCCAACGCGCTCGGCGACACGACGGCCTACGACTACGACGCCGTCGGGCGGCTAACGTCCAGGGTCGACCCACTGGGCAACCAAGCGATCGGTGGCTGGGGTCCGTACCACACCACGGCGTTCACGTACGACAAGGAGGATCGCGTCCTGACCCAAAGCGTCCCGCCGGCGCTCTTCGAAGGTGCGGCATTGATCACACAGACCCGCTACGACGAGGTCGGCAACGCGACTGTTCGGATCGACGAGTCTGGTCAAGTCACGACATTTGCCTACGACGAACGCGACGCGCTCTTCCAGGTCAAGGAGGCCCCGACGACCTGGACGGACCCGGCGGCGCCGCCGTCGTCGGTCATTACGACGGAGTATGCCTACGACGCGGCCGGCAACCGAACGCGGATGACGCGCGCCAAAGGCGACAGCGCCAACGAACGGGTGACCGACTATGCGTTCGATGGTCGCGGCCTCGCGCGGATGGAGACCCAGTATCCGTCTTGGCCAGCGACGAGTCCCACGTTAGTCACGGCAGGGACGTACGACGCCGACGGCAATGTGCTCTCCCTCGTTGACCCACTGGGCAACACGACGACTGACGGCTACGACGCCCTGAACCGCCTGACTTCGATCGGCTACTCCGACGGCGTGACACCGAACGTCTCGTACGGCTATGACGCCAACGGCAACCGGACCTCGATGGGCGACGGTACCGGGGCGAGTTCTTACGCCTTCGACGAAGCCAACCGCATGACCTCGACCACTACACCTGGCCCCAAAACAGTCAGCTATCGGTACGACCTGGACGGCAACCGAACCAAGGTCATCTATCCAGACTTGACCGCCGTGACCTATACCTTCAACAAGGCGAGCCAGCTCGGTTCGCTCCAGGATTGGGCGGCGCGATCGATTGGCTACACGTATTGGCCCGACGGGCTCGTGAAGACCGTCACCAACCCCGACGCCACGATCGCCAATTACGCCTATGACAACACCCGGCGGCTCATCGACATCGCCCACACGGGCCCGACGGGTCAATCCCTTGATCGATCGTTCTACACAGTCGACAAGACCGGGAACGTGACCGCAGTGAACCACGGGCTTCTCGGCCCGCAGGTCTCGCGTCCGGACGGGTTCATTGGATCGAACGGCTCTTGGACCGGGACCTACGCAAGCATCAACGAGGTTACGCCGAACGACTCGACGATCCTGGCCTCGCCATCTGGTCCGACGTCGGCGAACTACTACGAGGTCTCGCTGTCGGACGTCCTGCCACCGATGGACCTAACGAACATCAAGATCCACTACCGGATTGCGAAGAGCGGCAACAACAGCGGCCAGACCACAGGGCTTGTTGTCGACCTCCGCCAGGGCTCGACCGTCGTCTACGGCGCCAGTTACACGAGCCTTCCCGGTGCCTCGGGTTCGGGCTGGCTGGACGATACGATTACCGTCTCTCAGCAACGGGCTCCAACGATCACGAACTTCAACGACCTGCGAATTAGGTTCACGCCGAGCTCGTCGGGTGGTGGGCAGGCACGCAAGGCGCAGATCAGTTGGCTCGAGTTCGACGTCCCGAGCCCCGCCGATCCGGCTCAAAACACATCCTATGTCTATGACCGGTTGAACCGGCTGACGAGCTCGACCGGACCGGACGGTGCGCCGACGTACAGCTATGACCCGGTCGGCAACCGAACGTCGAAGGTCCTCTCCGGAACGACGAATTACACGTACGACCGGGCCGACCGAATGACCGCCGCAGGACCGTTGAGCGTCACGGTCAACGCCAGTGGGAACATGACGGCGCGAGGCACCGACACATTCGCCTACGACCAGGCGAACCGCCTGAAGACGGCGACTGTGGCTGGTTCGAGCGAAACGTATGTCTATGACGGGAGCGGCTTGCGCTTTAGCCGCCAGGTCGGAGCCGGCACCCCGATGCGATACGTATCGGATCCAAGCCGGGCCTTGCCGGTGACGATCGACGACGGAACGCGCAAGTACGTCTACGGCCTGGCCCTTGCCTACGCAGTCTCCGGGACGACAGTCGAGGTCTACCATGCGGATCGTCTCGGGACGATTCGCGCAATAACTGCGAATGGCAGTGTCGTCGGGACATACCGCAACGATGATTGGGGCAACGTCTTGGCCCAGACTGGGTCATCGACCCAACCCTACGGCTTTACCGGAGAAGCGCGGGACGCGACGGGGCTCACGTATCTCCGAGCGCGGTACTACGACCCATCCCTAGGACGGTTCATGAGTCGTGATCGCCTAGCGGGCTCGCAGGTTCATCCGCAGTCTTTGAGCCGGTACATCTACGCCGCCGATAACCCCCTCCTTTATGCGGATCCCTCCGGCTTGAAATCAAACATTCTCCAGGGTCCTGATCTAGGAGTACTCGTAATTGGAGGCGGGCTCCTGCTCATTGGGGGAGCAGCCTGTGTCCTGAGCGGTGCATGCGAGCTCTTGGCGGCGGGTGCGGCGACCGACGTCGTCGTTGTCGGGGCAGTGGAAATTGCGACGCCTGCCGCTGACTCAGTGGCGGCAGATGCTCAGGAAGTCGAGGCGGCGGCCGCAGCGGGGACAGAGACTGCCGGAGCCCTGAGCAAAATCATCACCATTGCCGAGCACGGCGCGAGGCATCTGCCCGAAGGAATTTCGCAGGGGGCAGCGGAATCGGCGATTCGAGCTCAAGTCCAGCAAATTGTGAGCAATTCGGTCGCGACGGGTAGTTTCTGGGGCAGAGTTACCGTGAACGGAATCACGATCGAATATCGCGCCTACACGCTGGCAGATGGGAGCATAAATGTCGGCACATACTATCCAGCCCAATAGCCGTTGGCCGGCGGGATTTAGAGAACTCCGCCGAAACGAGCGCGAATTGCTGAACGCCCTCCTCGCCCAGGAGTTTCCAGGTCACAACGCACTCTCGGGGCAGCTCGCCTCCGCACGGGCGCGAACGATAGTGGACAACCCTAGCCTGGACCTTCAGGTCAAAGGCGGGCTGGCCGCGGACGTCGAGAGAAGGATACCGATCGAGGCCGAGGTCGAGGATGCCGACGGTGTCAGCGTCCATATCCTCCTCCACGTTGTCGACGGGTTCATGAAGGAACTCGAGATCTACCGCGAGGACTCACGACCTTTGATGCGTCCTGTTGACCTATCCCGTCTGCGATTCTTGATCTTGTAGCAGCGGATCGGACGAATGAGCAACGCGGCCGACCAGCGTCGAGACTCGCGGTGACTTCGGAGCGCTATGACTCCTACCCACTCCATTCGTTAGAGTACGAGGCAGTCATCCCATCCGTTCATGCGCTCTCGCCGAAGAGGGCGGTCGGGCATCCAAAGGCATAGGCGCGCGATCGTGCCGGGCAGAGGACCCGATCGCGGGGTCTCCTGGTCCGCACGAGGCGATGCGCAGCAGGAGCCGTCGCGCCGAGCTCCGGGGTCGCCGGATGCCAGCGGCTCCCCCTTATCTAGTCGCGAGGCGTGGCTGGTACGCGGGTCGGCTCGAAGTACCCGGGCCACCGCCGAGCGATCCAGGACTCAGCGCGGATCATGGCGCCCTGTTTCACGTTGGCCGCGGTCAGTCCGTTTCGTGATCGCCGAAGCACAATGGGCCGAACGCAGCGGAGCACCCCTGGGCCTGGCCCCAGCGTGCTCGGTGCGACCGGCTCGGGGCTCATTGCCCGCCTGCGGTGGTCCGCGATCGCCTGCTGTAATAGTTCGGGCGACGTGTCGGCGGGCATGAGGAGATCCCGCGCGCCGCGGCGAACTCTTGGGTCATGCCACGGATACGCTTCGCCGACGCGGGCGGGCGCGTCGACGTCCGCGACGAAGTACGTCGTGATCGGCGTCCACTGACCCGACGTCGGCGGGCCTGCCTCCGCCTCGAGAACCTCGCCGAGGGCGAGGATCATGTCGACGGCCGTGCCATCGAGGACCGAGCCCCGCTCCAGCTCGACAGCCACCGCGGCGATCGCCTCCGCGTTCTCGAGCACGAGCTGTCGAACGTCCAGCGTCAGCCACTCAAGGAACTGAGTCGCGCCGGTTCCGGCGAAGTCGACAGCCAGCTGCCGGGCTTTGGCAGCATCCGAGGCGGCCTCGGCTGCTTCCTCGGGCTCAAGCCGGTGCCGATGGCTCGCGTCGAGCGTCGCCTCGAACGCGGCGCGAGCTGCAGCCGCGCTGGCAAACAGCGGTTGCGTCGAGAGGGACTCCGCGATGGTCCCCGCCAGGATGCAGTGCAGCTCCCGCGCGACGGGTTCGAGATCGGGTGACTTCCACCACGGGATCATGGACAGCGGTCTTGCGTCGAACGGCGATCCTCGCAGGACTGTGCGTCCGCCACGCCCGGCTTCAGGTCCGACCGAGACGAGGTCGATCTCAGTACCCATGAGCCTGGCAATCACCGCGTGGCCCGCTTCGTGCCAGGCAGCTACGCTCACGTCGGGCCCGGCGTGCCGGACGGGGATTGATCGAGGTCCATCGGGGTCGTTAGTGGACCCAGCGAGCGCCCTTGGTACAGGATCGACGGGCACGCGTCGGACTCTGTCGGTGACGCCGTCGGTCCGACGCCTCTTGCTGGGAACACGACGGCGAGGTGTTTCGGCTGGCATCTTCGTTAGCTCCTATCTCAATTCGTCTTTGTCTCGTGCGCGCACGCGCGCAAACCCCGGTGCTTGATATGACCGAACACGCGTTCGCTTAGGGGCGGGTACGATGGTGGATAGAACGCCTGTTCTTGATGCCCGCCCCCTACCGTCACGACTTCAAATCGGGGCTCGAGCCAGCCGACCGCAGACGCGTGATCAGTCACGAACCGGTGCGATGGCACTTCCAGGAGATTTCTGCCGGTCTCCGCGTGCCTAGGCCGATCTCTCGCGACCTGGGCTGCGAGCGCCGTCGAGCGCGATGGACGAGTCGCCGAAAGCTCGACTGAATGGCTCTCAGGTCGCGCGCCGCGCGACCCTAGCGAAGGGAGCCACGTCATGACCTCGACGAAACAAATCGCAATGCCGAGCCCGGCCGCGACCGCGCCGCCTGACGATGACGTCAAGGCCTCGCAGGCCGCCCACGCCGCGACCGTGCGTGAGGCCCAGTCGACAGCACGATCAGCCGGACGGGCCGCGCCCGCCCGGATGCCGAGGCGGGCAGCCACGGCCACGCCGCGGGAGCCCGACTCGGGGCTCGATGAGCTCATCGCGTGGCGGGGCACGGCCGTCGCGCCCGTGGCCGTCCTCGAGGCCGTTGACGGGGCCATCAGGCGCGGTCTTGCCACCCCGCGGACCATCGTGCCAAAAGCGGATCCTGCGACCGTAGCGGCGTTCTTCAAGTCGACCGGGCTGTCGGTCAAACAGATCGCGGCGGCCGTCGGAGTCTCGCCCTCGGTCATCTCGACCGTGACCCGCGAGAACGGCGATCGTTGGTCGGTCGCTCGGTTCGAGGCGGCCAAGCCGCTGATCCTCGCCGCGGCGAAGAACGCTGCGTCCCGGGACGCGGCGAAGTCGTAGCGGCGGGCCGATGTGGACCCAGCGCTCGCGTGGGCGATCTGGATCGCCGCGTTCTGCCTCGAGCTGTACCGAGGCGCGTACAAGCGCGGCCGACGCGCCGGCCTCGCGGCCCAGCCGCCGGTCGTGCCGTGCCCGCCGACGCCGATCGTCCTCCCGACTCGCTCCGTTCCAAGCGAGCCACCGAGCGCGCCGCCTCCGGCAAAGCTGACGGTTCGGATCGGTCGCGACGTCGTGCTGGTCGATCCGGCGGCGCTGTCTGAACCCTGAACCACGGCCACCATCACGGCCTCACCCGATCGGCGGGTGGGGCCGTTCTTCGTGTCCGATGGCCTGAGAGGCGGCTAGAGCGGGCCCTGCGGGCGGGATCTGCATCGGATGCGTCGTGGGTCACACGCTCCGCCGTCGCCCGTTTCGCGCGCCAGGACGCTGCGGCGATGATGCCAGCCTCGTCACTGAGGCCGAGACGGACGCAGCGCGCTCCGCTCGTTTGTGCATGCCACGACTGAAGCGGGCGCGGCTTGACGATCGGGCGGTGCCGCGCGAGGCGGCTGCCGCATTCGCATAGGCCCGCGGCCTCCAGTTCGTCCCAGAGGCGATCGTCAAACATGATCGAACCGCCGTCGCGCGTCCTCAGCAAGATTGCTTCGAGCGGGACGACCGAATGCGTTTGTGGTGTTTGTGATCGGGGTGTGGCCACGAAGGCCTGCCGCTGCGATGAGCCGAGTGGGCTGACGCGGTCTTGCAGGCGACCGCGGCGCCGCTCCGACCAGTACCCGGGTGACAAACACCCGCAAACCGGTCATTCGGCGACCTCCGTCGACCAGACGAGCTGCTTTCGACGGCCGCCCTGCGACTTCGACTCACCAAGGCCGCGCGCCACGAACTCGCCATCCTCGAGGATGCCGATCGCGGTTTGCATCCGATCCCACGCGATCCCGGTCGCCTCGCGGAGCTCCCTCTGGCCGAACGGGCGACCCTCCTCGCGGAGGAACCTCCTCAGGTGATCTGCGACGCGGTCGCCGGTCTGCTCCCCGAAGATGAAGCGCGCCGATCGCTCGCCGTACGCCCACAGGGCCTCCGCCGCGGCGAGGTGCGCCGCACTGATTACGTTTGCCCGGTCGAGAAGCGCGTAGACGAGGGCGAAGCGGGCGACCTGGGTCTCGGCCCGCGCTGTGAGCGCGCCGACGAGACCGTGGCGACGCTCGGGTAGCGACCGGTAGAACGTGTCCCATCGCTGGGAGCCTTGCGCGTCGAGCTCGAGCGACGCCGGAGCCTGTGCGGCGGCGACAGCGGTCGCCAGCGCAGGGGCGAAGGGCGTCACGATCGGCTCGGCGTCGGGTGCCTGCGGGAGCTGCTGAGTTCGATGGACGGCGAGGAACACGAAGCGGTTGGCAAACCCGTTCCTCGCCTGGGTCACCGTCAGGAGCTCCCGCAGCTCCTCGGGTGTCACGTGGGCGAGAAGGCCGATGTGGTGGCCGGGGACGTATTGCCGCTCCTGGGCGACCCGCCGCGATAGAGGCGCGCCGTCGTACGCGTTCCGCATGAGCTGGGAGATCGTCGTGTTGCTGCGGCTCATCGCCGCCAGGAGCCGTCCGAGCTCGGTCTCCATCACGATCGCCCGCGGGTCCGCGCGCTCGACCATCTCGGCGACGAGCCCCTCGCCCGACCCGAGACCGGGCACGAAGTACTCGTCGAAACCTGGTACGGCCGACGCAAACAGCGGCCGAACGACCGTGTACGAGGTCCCCTTCCGCCCCGTCGACGTATCGCCGACAAGGGCGACGAAGAGGTTCGCCGCCTGGCGACTGCCCCGGTAGAAGGTCCGTGCGCCACCCGCCAGCGCGCCGAAGAGGCTCAGGATGGTGCCCAGCAGGGCAACGCGATCCGCCTCGGTGTGCGGGCTGACCGCGTCGACGATCTCGCCGGCGAGCCCGTGGAACGCTGCGCGATCCAACTCGGCGGGCCAGCCCGTCAGGGACGGCAAATCGACCTTCGCCTGCACGAGGACCGTGCGGATCCTGGTGATCGGATATGGATAGGGCAGGTCGATGTCGCGCGACGCCCTCCTGCCGTAGTCATCGGCGATCGCGTACAGGTCCTCGATCGTCCAGGGCCGGGTCTTTGGGTCGCCGCTGTCGACGATCCACCCCTCCTCCATCGCCTCCCGGCAGGCGGCACGAAGGACAACGGAGGAGGCTCCTCCGTTCCGCAGCTTGCCCATGACCGAGCAGACCGCGGCGCGGCTCGTGTGGCCGCCCTCCTCCGTCAACCACCGCTCGCTGTTCGACGCGACCGGCTCGGCCCGCCTGGCGAGGGCGGCGGTGAGGATGGCCGTCGTCGCGGACGACATCGGCCTGAGACGGTCTCGGTCCGGCAGCGCCCCCACGTAGGTCCTGCCGTCGGGCAGCACAGCGCCGGGCGCGACGACGTAGCCGCCGATCGTCTTGACGTCGACCCCGCGGATCAGCGCGTTGTTGCGGAGTTCGAGCTCGCCGACGAGCCGATACGCGTGCCAGCCGCGGCCCGGCGTCTGGACCTCGAGCTCGTTCGCATTCAGCCCGACCGCGTCGGGCGTTCCACCATGCCGCGGATCGATGTCGAGAACCGCGAAGCCGCGGTCCGGCGCGACAGCAGGAACGGGGTCGCGACGACCCGCAGCCAGACGGCGGACCTCGTCCGGCGTCCGCCGCCGGCGCGATCCGTCACTCAGCCCGACGGTCGCATCGTGGTGGCCGTGCGACCCGGCGTACGGGATCTTCCCGCTGTCGACAAAAAACACGTCATAGCCGCGCGCATGGAGATCGAGCGCCACGGCGACGTTATGTGCCTTGCGAGCCGCGTGGCCCGCTGCTGGATCGATGGTGGCCTGGTCTTCGGACGCGCGCGGCGCGCCCGCCGTCGTAGGATTACTCGGGACGTTCATGGTCGACACCGGAAACGTCCTCGGGCTTCCGCGGGGACTTTGACCCTCCCGCCGAGGCCTTTTCATTTGCAGCGCGCTCGGCGCGGATCAGGCTCCAGATGACCTGGCGCTGCTCGTCGGAGAGGTCACTGAGGACCGCGACGGTCCGAGCATGATCGCCCCACCTGGCGCGCGCCCCACGACGGCCCATGGCCCGGGCGGCTGCTCTCATCGTTGCGTCGGACATAGATAAACCGGTCTCCTTTCGGAAGACCGGTCGAGCTGGCTCTCATCGACGCGGACGATCTAATGTCGGCGGGCGGTTTACGTTCACGAGGAGCTTCTGCCGAGACGTGGACCGCCGACGTTTGACGCTACGTTAGCGCCTTCCCGAAGTCAAAGTCAACGTCAAACCACAAGATGTTGTGGTTTGGCCTGGCGATCGGTGGGCGATTACGACCGCCACTGCGGCACCTTCCATAGGAATTTCGTAGGCAGCAAGTCCGGCCCTAGTTCGACGCGCGTCCAAATCGCCCGAAGGACCGCGTTGATTTCCTTCGGCGGCCATGCCCAGTCGATCGCCGAGGGGACCGTCACGATCTCCCGGGCGGCATCGAGCTGATCCATCCGCTCCTCGATAGCGACGAGGCGCCGGGCCCGTTCCGGCTTGTCGATCAGCCCGTCGGAGAACATGTCGAGAACCCGATCGCGCTTCGCGTCGAGGGCAGCACGCTCAGCATCGTCCGCGACCGGGGCCTCGATCGCCTCCGGCGGCCGTAGGCGGGCTGCCTCGGCCATCAGGGCCGGCAGAAGCCGGGTTAGGGCGATCCCGTACGGACGGGGATGATCGGGGTCCTGGCGGGCCTTGTAGCACGTGACGCGGGGCGACCGGCGGTCCATTGCGGTCATCGTGTTGCCGCAGGGACACGTCAAGATCCTGAATGCGATCCAGTCGGCGCTCGCCTTCGCCCCGGGGCGCGGTTTGTGGTGGTATGTGATGCCCTCACGCCTCAGGATCTCGCCGATCACCTTGCCCGTCCAGAGGGCCTTCCGCCGCGTCCGCGACCCGGCGGCGTTCAGGATCCGGGCCGCGCCGAAGCAGGAGCCTGCCGTGCGAAACGCGGCGACGATCGGCTCGATCTGCTCCCCCGCCATCGCGCCGTACGGAGCCGCGCCGAGGCGGTCGCCCCGCGCTAGCCGGGCGGCCATGCTGTCGGCCGCGCGCTCCTTCGTGATCGCTGCCTCGAACTCGGCAACGGCGCTGATGATCGAGAGGACGAGCAGGCCCGATGCCTTGGTGATGTCCGGGAGGTCATCCGCTTCGAGGCGGATGGCGGTCTTGTGGGCGATGCAGAGATCGACAAGGGCGCGGAAGTCCGGCAAGGATCGCGTCAGCCTGGCGAGAGAGTACGAGTAAACCGTGCTGACCTGATCGGCGGCGATCAGGCGGACGAGCTCGGCGTAGCCGGGGCGGCGCGCGACTCCTAGGCGACCGGATTTCGACCAGTCCGACAGGATCGTGAGGTTGCCGGTGTCGCCCTGGCGCGTGGCGAGGGCCCGGACGGCTGCTTCCTGCGTCTGCCAAGAGACGTGACGATCAGATGTGACCTTTGACTTACGTAGGTATGCGACGGGATATCTGGTCATGCGTCATTGTAAACCTATGTATTGAACCACAACATCGTCACGTGGGATCGGCTCGCCCAGACCTGCGGCGAGTTCCTCGGCAAGGGCCAGCAGGTCGCGATCGAAGGCCGGATCCAGACGCGGAGCTGGGACGACGACCGGGGCGTCCGGCACTGGAAGACCGAGATCGTCGCCAACCACGTCGAGATGCTGTCCGGCCGCCGGAAGAAGGATTACGCGGCCGAATCGGCGGCCAACGGGCTCGCGGCGCAGGCCACGAGCTACGAGGGCGACGAGGAGGACGCCGGGGAGGATGCCGCGATCGCCGCGGCTGGTGAGCCCCTCAGCGAAGCGGGCGAGGAGGTCGTGGCCGCCTAGTCGTCCGGCGGCGACACCTCGATTGCTCGCAGGACCGGCGGTGGCGCCCCTCCCACCGCCGGTCTCTTCCCGGCAGCAACGGGCGCGGCTTCCTCAACGGTCAGCGGAGTTCGAAGAAGGCCGCGGCGAGGATCAGGTAGACGATCGTCAGCAGGGCGCCCTCGAGCCAGTTCGACTCGCCATCGAGGGCGATCAGGGCGCTGATCCCGACGGCCGCGGCCACGGCGGCGACCTCGAGCGGGGCGAAGATCAGGTCCATCGGGTGGCCGGTCAGGACCCCCAGGAGGACGAGGGCCGGTGCCACGAACAGGGCGACCTGGAGGCTCGCGCCGTAGGACACGGCCATCGAGAACTCCATCTTGTTCTTCCAGGCCAGCTGGACGGCGACGAGTTGCTCGGCGAGGTTGCCGATGATCGGGAGGAGGACGACGCCGACGAAGAACGTCGTCAGCCCGAACGTCTGGACGACGGGCTCGATCGCCCCGACGAGAATCTCGGACAGGATCGCGAGGACCACGGCGGCCCCGACCAAGACGCCTGCGGCCTCCCGCCCGGACCAACCGGGGCCATCGCTGGCGTCGTGCGGCTGGTGGCCGGCGAGGGTGGCCGTCGGGTTCGTGAACTGGTAGATCAGCGACAGGATGTAGCCCGCGATCAGGAGGACCGCGACGAGGACCGAGTCCTCGACCAGGCTGCCCTCGCCGCCGCTGCTGGTGAACCCGAGGACGGCAGGCACGAACAGGCCGATCGCGGCGAGGACGAGGAGAGCGGCGTTCGAGCCGGCGATCTCGCGGCTGAACGTCTGGGTTCCGTTCTTCAGCCCGCCGACGAGCACGCTCAGGCCGAGCACGAGCAGCAGGTTGCCGACGATCGATCCAGTGAGGGACGCCTTCACGACATCGATCAGGCCGGCCTGCAGCGCGAAGAACGCGATGATCAGCTCGGCGATGTTGCCGAACGTGGCGTTGAGGATGCCGCCGATCTGGGGCCCGGTGATCGAGCCGAGCCGCTCAGTGGCCTGGCCGATGAGCCAGGCGAGCCCGAGGATCGAGAGGGCCGCCAGGCCGAACGTCAGGGTCGGCGGGAGGTCACGGATCAGAACGTTCGCGAGGATCGTCACCGCGGCGAGGACAGCGACCACGACGACCGCGATCCGGGCTGGGCGCGACAATGCGCCGAGGACGGGGATTCGTGCGGCCGGGGCGGCGGGCGGGGTACGGGACGGCGGACCCATTGCCGGGAAGGCTAGCGATCGACCGGAGCCGCGTAGAGGCGCCGGCGCGGAATCCCCGTCGCCGCGGCGACCTGGCGAGCGGCCTCGCCGCGGGGCGTGCCGGTGGCGACGAGCCGCTCGACCTCGGCGAGTGCCTCGGCCGGGTCGGCATCGCGCGTCGCCGCCTGGGTCGTACCCTCGGGGCGCGAGCCGACGACGATCGCGAACTCGCCGCGGAGCGTCAGCTCCCCGCTCCGTGCCCGGCCGGCGAGCGCGCCGAGCGTGCCGCGGACGATCTCCTCGTGCAGCTTCGTCAGCTCCCGCCCGACCGCGGCGGGTCGCTCCGCACCGCAGGCGGCCGCGAGATCGACAAGCGTGGCCGCGACCCGTCCGGGTGCCTCGTACAGCACCGTTCCGCGATCGTCGGCTGCGATCCGGGCCAGCCGCTCGCGGCGTTCCCGACCCGACCGCGGCAGGAACCCCTCGAACGCCCACCTCGGCCCGGCCAGACCGGACGCCGCGACGAGCGCCGTCACCGCCGACGCGCCCGGGATCGGCACCACCGTTCCGCCCTCGCTCGCCCAAGCCGCGACCAGGTCCTCGCCGGGATCGCTGACCGACGGCGTCCCGGCGTCGGTGACGAGGGCGAGATCCGCCCCGTCCCGGAGATGGGCGAGCAGCTCGGCGAGCCGGCCGGGTCCGCTCCGGGCGTGGTAGCTGATCGTGCGCGTCGCGATCCCGTGGCGGGCGAGGAGCCGATGGGTCAGGCGGGTGTCCTCCGCCGCGATCAGGGGCACGTCCCGGAGCGTCTCCAGGGCGCGCAGCGTGACGTCGGAGAGGTTCCCGATCGGTGTCGCGACGACGAACAGCCGGCCGCTCACCCCCGCGACGAGCCGGGCCGCCGCCGCGGGTAGAGGTAGTCCACACCGGCCGTCCGCGGCCCGAGCTTCGCGATCGGCGGCACCTGTCGCTTGAACTCCGACGTCGCGATCATCCGGTCGACGCGCGCAACGAGCGCCGGATCGAACCCGAGCCCCGCCATCTCCTCGTCGGACCTGCGCTTGTCGACCCGCCAGAAGAGCAGCCGGTCGAGCACCGGATAGGTGAAACCGGCCTCGTCCTCGTCGGTCTGGCCCGGCCAGAGGTCGGCCGAGGGCGCCTTGCGGATGATCGCCTCGGGCACCCCGATCGCCGCCGCCAGCTGGCGGACCTGGCTCTTGTACAGATCGCCGATCGGGTTGAACGCGCACGCCGAATCGCCGAAGAGCGTCGTATAGCCGATCAGGGTCTCGGTCTTGTTGCCGGTCCCGACGACCAGCCCGGCCCACGTGACCGATCGGTCGTACAGCACGGCCATCCGCTGGCGGGCCATGAAGTTGCCGCGACGCAGCGGCGACGCCTCGAGCCCGTCGGGGAAGAACGCGTCGACCATCGGGCTGATGTCGACGACCTCGCTCGTCGCACCGAGCCGGCGGACGACCTCCTCGGCGTCCGCCCGGGAGTCCGGCGACGACGTCCGGTACGGCATCAGCACGCAGAGCAGCCGCTCGGCGCCGATCGCCTCGGCCACGAGGTAGGCAACGAGCGCCGAGTCGATGCCGCCGGAGAGGCCGACGACCGCCCGCTCGAAGCCCGCTTGCCGGAGCTGACCGCGGATGAACGGGCCGATCACCTGGCGGGCGACATCCGTATCGATCGCGAGCTCCGGCGGCAGCTCGAACAGGGCCGCCGGCTTCCCCGCCCCGCCGGGACCGGCCGTCGTGGGGACGGTCACCGCCGGGCTCCGGGCTGGAAGCCGATCGGGGCGCGGACCGGATCGCCGGGCGCGACGTCGAGGCCGGGCTCGGCGAAGTCGTCGGCCGTCGTATCGCGGGCCAGACCGGCCCGCTCCGCGACGATCCGGGAGAGCTCGCGGACCTGCAGCTCCGGCCGCTCGTCGCGAAGGAGGGGCAGGGCGAGGCGCTCCCGCCGCAGGTCGGCGATCGGTACCTCGACGGTGAAGAGACCCTCCTCGAACATCGGGGCCGTGAAGAGCGGCTGGCCGCTCGGGGCGATCACCTCGGAGCCGCCCCAGAACGAGATCGACTCGTCGACGCCGACCCGGTTGCAGAAGACGACGACCGAGGTGGTGAGCTGGGCGTACGTCCGCATCAAGGTCCGCCAGGAGGTCGCCGTCCCGAGCCCGACCTCGTTCGTCGACGCCAGGTCACGGCCCGGCGACGAGGACACGTTGACCAGGATCTGTGCGCCGTCGAGGGCGAGGAGCTGGGGAACGGTCAGGTGCCAGAAGTCCTCGCAGATCGCGATTCCGATGCCCGGCCCGAGCCGCGACGGCGTCGCCCGCAGGAGATCGCCCGCGGCGAAGAACCGCCGCTCGTCGAACAGCCCGTACGTGGGGAGGAACAGCTTCCGGTGGACGTGCCGGATCCGGCCGTCCTCGAGCAGCGCGGCAGCGATGAACAGGCGATGGTCGGCGGACTCCTCCACGAACGACACGATGACCGAGAGGTCGGCGGTGGCGGCCGCCAGCCCGGCCAAGCGCGGATCGTCGAGACGCATCGCGACCTCCGCTGCGAGATCCTGTAGCAGGTACCCGGTCAGCCCCAGCTCGGGGAAGACGACGAGTCCCGCTCCCCGCCCCCGGGCCTCCTCGATCAGGGCGTGATGGCGGGCGAGGTTCTCGTCGAGCTGCCCGAGCCGCGGGGCGATCTGGGCGAGGGCGATCGTGAGCGTCTGCACGAGCCGAGGATAGCCGCTCCACGGGCCGGCTCGGAACGAGCTCGAAACCCGCCTCCGAACGGGGCCCGGATCCCGCCTCGCGACGGGACTCGGAACAGACCTCGCGACCCGTCTCGGGACCCGGCTCGGAACCTGCGCCACGCGTGAACCCGGCGACCGCCCGACGCGTACTCCGCTACGCGAGGGGCCGAGCCGACGGGGTCCGATTCGCCTGCCTCGAAGGCATGGCGGCGGGGTTCCTGCGGTGCTAGGCTTCCCGGCACCCGCGACCTGCGGCCCGTGGGCCGATCGCGCGCGGAACGGACGCTCCAGCCGGGTCGATGCGACGTCCCGGTCCGGGGCCGTTGAGGAGGAGTCAGCGCATGTCCCGAACCAAGAGGTGGTCGCCGCTCGCCTTCATCGGCGTGGTGGGGATCGTCTTCAGCGCCTGCGGCACGGCGGCCACTCCGCAGCCGAGCGCGAGCACGGCGCCGAGCACGCCGACCGCCACCGAGAGCGCAGCCGTGAGCACGGCGCCGTACACGGGGATGAACTACCCGGACACGGCGATCGACTGTGCGAAGAAGCCGACCGGATACACCGGTGAGTTCAGCCAGATCAAGGCGGTCGATCGGTACACGGTCGAGTTCGACCTCTGCGCCCCGGACGTCGCCTTCCTGGCGAAGCTCGCGTTCGCCACGAACGGAATCCAGGATTCCGACTGGCTCGCGAAGCACGCCCCGGACAAGTCGTATGTCAAGACGACGAACGGCACCGGGCCCTACATGTTCAAGGAGTGGGTGTCGGGCGACCACATCACCCTGATCGCCAATCCGAACTACTGGGGCAAGGACAAGCCGATCGCCCAGACGCTGATCTTCAAGTGGGCCGACACGGCCGAAAAGCGGCTCCAGGACCTCGAGGCCGGCCCGGCGACGGCCGACGGCATCGACAACGTCGCACCGGACGACTTCGCGTCGGTCCAGGCCAACTCGGCGCTGCAGCTGATCAATCGTGACGCGTTCACGATCCTGTACCTCGGCTTCAACGTCGACAAGGCGCCGTGGAACAACGAGAAGGTCCGCCAGGCGATCGCCATGGGCATCGACCGGAAGCGGATCAACGACACGTTCAACCCGCCCGGATCGAGCGTCGCCGACTACTTCACGCCGTGCAACGTGCCCGGCGGCTGCGAGGGCGACCCGTGGTACGCCTACAACAAGGCGGCCGCGATCCAGGGCCTCAAGGACGCGAACTTCGACTTCAGCAAGACCTACGACCTGTACTTCCGCCCGAAGGTCCGGGGCTACTTCCCGAACCCGCCCGGCGTGGCCCAGGACATCCAGGCCCAGTTCAAGGACCTCGGCATCGACCTCAAGGTCCACACCGAGGACAACGCGACCTATCTCGGCAACTCGTCGAAGGGCCAGTACCCGCTGTTCCTGCTCGGCTGGGGCGGCGACTATCCCGACATGACCGACTTCGTCGATTACCACTTCGGCACCGGAGCGAACAACGCGTTCGGCAAGAAGTTCGACGACATCACGAGCCTGCTCACCCAGGGTGCCTCGGAGCTCGATGCGACGAAGCGCCTCGACATCTACAAGCAGGCCAACAACCTGATCCGCCAGCACGTCCCGATGATCCCGCTCAACCATGCGGCATCCGCGACCGCCTACCAGGCGGACGTGACCGGGGCCCAGGCCAGCCCGCTCGGCAACGACGCCTTCTGGGTCGTCAAGCCGGGCGACCGGACCCAGCTCATCTTCGAGCAGAACGCGGAGACCTCCGGTCTGTACTGCGGCGACGAGAGCGACGGCGACTCGCTCCGCAACTGCGAGCAGATCTACGATCCGCTCTACACGTACAAGATCGGTGGAACGGACGTCATCCCGAACCTGGCCACCGAGTGCAAGCCGAACACCGACGGCACGAAGTGGACCTGCACCCTGCAGCAGGGCGTGAAGTTCCATGACGGCGCCGACCTGGATGCCAACGACGTCGTGACGACCTTCGCCGTCCAGTGGGACGCGAAGCACCCGCTCCACGTCGGCAACCTCGGCACGTTCGACTACTTCCCGGCCCTGTTCGGTGGGTTCCTGAATCCGCCGGCCTCGTAGCGATCGACCAGTCGAAGGGGGCGCGGTTCATCCCGCGCCCCCTTCTCCGTTCTGACCAGAGGTCGGGATGCTCCGCTACATCGTTCGCCGCATCTTGCTCACGATCCCGGTCCTGTTCGGCATCCTCGTCCTCGTCTTCTTCCTCGGCCACGTCCTACCCGGCAGCACGTGCCGCGCCCTCCTCGGTGAACGGGCGACGGACGCCGTCTGTGCGGCGTACGACCACGCACACGGCCTCGACCTGCCGATCCCGGTGCAGTTCGCGAACTACCTGGGCGCCCTGTCCCACGGCGACCTCGGAACCTCCACGAAGAGCTCGCAGAGCGTCCTGGACCTCCTGATCCAGCGCCTGCCGGTCACGATCGAGCTCGCGCTCGCCGCGATGCTCTTCGCGGTGACGATCGGCGTCCTGCTCGGGGTGATCTCGGCCTACAAGCGCAACTCGGTCATCGACGTCGTGACGATGGCCGGGGCGAACATCGGCGTGTCGATTCCGATCTTCGTCCTGGGCCTGCTCCTCGCGTTCGTGTTCGCCATCATCCTGAAGGGGACGCCGTTCGCCCTGCCCCCCTCGGGCCGGCTGACGCCGGGTATCACGATCGTGCCGCTCGCCACGAGCTGGGGGCTGACGAGCTGGACCGGGGTCCCGCGCGGGATCATCGACTTCGTCTCGAACATCTACACGTTCAACGCCCTCGTGACCGGCCAGTGGGCCGTCCTCGGAGACGCGATCCGCCACCTGATCCTGCCCGCGATCGCGCTCGGCACGATCCCGCTCGCGATCATCGCCCGGATCACGCGCTCCAGCCTGCTGGACGTGCTCGGCCTGGACTACGTGCGGACCGCCCGGGCCAAGGGACTGACCGAGCGGAACGTCGTTCGGCACCACGGCCTCCCGAACGCGATGCTGCCGGTGACGACGATCGTCGGGCTGCAGCTCGGGAGTCTCTTCGGTGGGGCCGTCCTGACCGAGACGATCTTCAACCTGTCGGGGGTCGGGCGGGCCGTCGCCGAGGCGATCGGAAGCCGCGACTTCCCGACCGTGCAGGGCTTCGTTCTGGTGATCGCCATCATCTACCTGTTCATCAACCTGATCGTCGACGTGTCGTACGCGTTCCTCGACCCGCGGGTTCGGCTGACATGAGGACATCTCGATGACCGCCGTCGTCGAGGCCGAGCTCGTCGCGCCGTCGACCTCGAAGGGCATCTGGCGGGACACGCTCGGCAACATCCTTCGCCAGCGCAACGCGATCGTCGGGCTGACGATCCTCTCGTTCCTCCTGCTTACCGCGCTGTTCGCCGACCAGATCTCAACGTATCCGCCGAATCAGGTCCTCCTCGGCGTCGTCGACGGCGTGAAGAAGTCGTCGGCGCCATGCATCCACGTCCTCGGCTGCCCGACGAGCCAGCCGGAGCTCCTGATGGGCACCGACTCGAACGTCCGGGACGTGTTCAGCCGGGTCGTCCACGGCGCCCGGGTGTCGCTGTTCGTGGGGTTCGCGACGGTCGGCTTCGCGATCGTGCTCGGGACGCTCATCGGGATGGTGGCGGGCTTCGCCGGCGGCTGGCTCGACAACGTCCTGATGCGCGGGATGGACGTGCTGCTGGTGTTCCCGGCCCTGCTCCTCGCGATCGCGATCGTCACGGCCCTCGGCCAGAGCCTCGTCAACGCCCAGCTCTCGATCGGGATCGTCGCGATTCCGATCTATGCCCGGATCATGCGGGCGTCGGTCCTGACCGTGAAGGAATCCGACTTCGTCACCGCGTCGCGGGCGCTCGGGGAGAGCCCGGCCGGCATCCTCTTCCGGCGGGTCCTGCCGAATTCCATCACCCCCCTGATCGTGGCCGGCACGCTCGGCATCGGTGGGGCGGTGCTCGACGTCGCGGCACTCTCGTTCCTCGGGTATGGGGCCCAGCCGCCACTCGCCGAGTGGGGATCGATGATCGGGCAGGACAGCGGCAAGCTCTTCACGGCGCCCCACCTCATCTTCTTCCCGGGTCTCGCGCTGGTCCTGACCGTCTTCGGCTTCAATCTGCTCGGCGACGGTCTGCGCGATGCCCTCGATCCGCGGTTGAACCGGTGACGGGCTCGGCCGGCAGCCCCGTGCCGAGCCTGGTCAGCGACACCGAGGCGCCGGTCGTCGAGGAGCTCGTCCCGGCGTCAGCCCGGAAGCAGAAGTTCGAGCGGGGCGATCGGCCCCTCCTCGAGGTCAGGGGCCTGCGGACGTCGTTCCGGACCCGCGACGGGGTCGTGAAGGCCGTCGACGGCATCGACTTCCACGTCGACCGCGGCGAGATCATGGGCCTGGTCGGCGAGTCGGGCTGCGGCAAGAGCGTGACCTCGCTCTCGATCATGGGCCTCGTCGGACGGCCGGGGCGGGTCGATGCGGGCGAGGTCGTCTTCGACGGCCGCGATCTCCTCAAGCTCAAGCCCGACGAGATGCGCAAGCTGCGCGGCGACCGGCTGAGCATGATCTTCCAGCAGCCGCAGTCGTCGCTGAACCCCGTCCGTGACGTCGGACGGCAGATCGGCGAGGTCCTCGAGCTCCACCGCGGGATGAAGCGCGGGCCGGCCCGGCAGCGGGCGCTCGAGCTGCTCCGGATGGTCGGGATCCCGGATCCCGAGCGGCGACTGAAGTCGTTCCCCCACGAGATGTCCGGCGGGATGGCCCAGCGGGTGATGATCGCCATGGCCCTCGCCTGCGAGCCGGAGCTGCTGATCGCCGACGAGCCGACGACCGCGCTCGACGTCACGATCCAGGCCCAGATCCTCGACCTGATGCGGAACCTGCGGGAGCAGACCGGCACGGCGATCATCCTGATCACCCACGACCTCGGCGTCGTGGCGGAGATGTGCGACCGGGTCGCGGTCATGTACGCCGGCGAGATCGTGGAGCAGACCGACGTCTCGACCCTCTTCCGCCTCGCGCGCCATCCGTACACGCGCGGCCTGATCGGGTCGATCCCCGTCGTCGGCGACGTCCGCGAGGAGCTGAGCGTCATCCCCGGCAACGTCCCGAACCTGATCGACCTGCCGAAGGGCTGCCGGTTCGCGCCCCGCTGCGCCTCCCGGGTGGCCGAGGACAACGCGATGGCCCTCGACGTCCACCCCGGGCTCCACCCGATCGGGCCGGGTCACGAGGTCCGTTGCTGGCTGTACCACGACGTCAACGGCCGGCAGCTGCCGCGGCCGGAGGGCTGGGTGCCGCGGACGGACGTGCCGGCCGCCGAGGTGCTCGCGACCGGCGCGGCCGCGGACGGCGGCGCCGCGGCAACGAGCGCGAGCGGCGACCGTTCATCCGAGACCGCCCGATGACGTCGGTCGCGTCGGGTTCGTCGGCCGAGTCGGTCGCATCGGGTTCGTCGGCGGCCGAGCGGCCCCTCATCGAGGTCCGCAACCTCGTCAAGCACTTCCCGGTGCGCGGGGGGATCCTCCAGCGCACCGTCGCCTCGGTCCAGGCCGTGGACGGCGTCAGCTTCACGATCCGGCGCGGCGAGACGCTCGGGCTCGTCGGCGAGTCGGGCTGCGGCAAGACCACGGTCGGGCGGGTCCTGCTCCGGCTGATCGAGCCGACCTCGGGCGAGATCATCGTCGACGGCGTGGACATCGCCCGCCTGTCCGGGTCGGCCCTCAAGCCGTACCGCCGCCGGATGCAGATCATCTTCCAGGACCCGTTCGCGTCACTCGACCCGCGGACCCCGATCGGCGACAGCATCGGCGAAGGGCTCCGGATCCACGGCCTCGGGACGCCCGCCGAGCGCCGACGGCGGGTCACGGAGATCATGGATCTCGTCGGGCTGGCCCCGTACCACGCCCGGCGCTACCCGCACGAGTTCTCCGGCGGTCAGCGGCAGCGGATCGGGATCGCCCGGGCCCTCGTCCTGCGGCCGGACCTGGTCGTCTGCGACGAGCCCGTGTCGGCCCTCGACGTCTCGATCCAGGCCCAGGTCCTCAACGAGCTGAAGGGCCTCCAGCGCGAGCTCGGCCTGACGTACCTCTTCATCGCCCACAACATGGGCGTCGTCGAGCACATCAGCGACCGGGTCGCCGTGATGTACCTCGGCAAGATCGTCGAGCTCGCCGAGCGGCGCGAGATGTTCCGGGCCCCGGAGCACCCCTACACCCAGGCCCTGTTCTCGGCGATCCCGATCCCCGACCCCGAGCTGCGCCGGAAGCGGATCATCCTCTACGGCGACGTGCCCTCCCCGGTCAACCCGCCGAGCGGCTGCCACTTCAACCCGCGCTGCCAGCTGCGGGCCGAGCTGGGTGGCCCGCAGATCTGCACGACCGACGAGCCACCGCTGGTCGATGGCGGTGACGAGCACCTGGTCGCGTGCCATTTCCGCGGTGCGGGGCGCGAGGCGAGGCGAGGGTCGGCTGCTCCGGCCTAGACCCTCGGCGGGCGTGTTCCCTGCCATTTGTTCGCCCGGGCGAACGTTCGCGCGAGATTCCAGCGGCCAATGCCTTCGAGTCGCGGTGTGGTCAGCCGCTGGAGGCGAACTCCCGCCCGGATCGGGCCGAGATGGCGCGATGGCTCGAGCTAAGGAGCGCATGGCGAACTGTTGACAGGATCGCCCGCGCGTACGGGCGAGGGGCCGCGGCGGCCGAGCCGCCTCAGGCGGTGACGTCTGCCGCGACAGCGGTGTCGATCACGTCCTGCGTCTGGACGACCTGCGAGACCGTCCGGTCGCTCACGTCCTCCGCGAAGTGGCAGGCGCTCTGGTGGCCCGACTCGAGGACCCGGAGCTGCGGCTCCTCGGTGACGCAGCGCTCGGGGTTGCCGAGCTTCTCGCGCAGCCAGCACCGGGTGTGGAACCGGCATCCCGACGGGGGCGCGGCCGGCGACGGCACGTCGCCCTTCAGCACGAGGCGCTTCTTCTTGCGCCGCGGATCCGCCTCCGGGATCGCTGACAGGAGCGCCACCGTGTAGGGATGGCGGGCGTTCTGGTACAGCTGCTCGACCGTCCCGACCTCGGCGATCTTGCCGAGGTACATCACCGCCACCCGGTCGCTGAAGTACTGGATCACCGACAGGTTGTGGCTGATGAACAGGTAGGTCAGGTTGAAGTCGCGGCGGAGGTCGACGAGCAGGTTGAGGACCTGGCTCTGGATCGAGACGTCGAGAGCCGAGACGGGCTCGTCGCAGACCACGAACTCGGGATCGAGGGCGAGCGCCCGGGCGATCCCGATGCGCTGCCGCTGGCCGCCGGAGAACTCGTGGGGATAGCGGCGCGTGTAGTCGCGCCGAAGGCCGACGACCTCGAGCGAGTCCTCGACCTTCTTGTCCCGCTGCTTCCGATCTTTCATCCCCTGGGCCAGGAGCCCCTCGCCGATGATGTCGCTCACCGGCATCCGCGGGTTCAAGGACCCGAACGGGTCCTGGAAGATGATCTGCATCCGCCGCCGGACCGGCCGCAGCTCCTCCTGGGTCAGCGTGCTGATGTCCCGTCCGCCGAAGATGACCGTCCCGGCGGTCGGCTCGGTCAGTCGCAGGAGCGATCGACCCAGCGTCGTCTTGCCGCAGCCCGACTCGCCGACGAGGGCGAACGTCTCGCCGCGCTGGACCTCGAAGTCGACCCCGTCGACGGCGTAGACCGTACCGATCTGCCGGCGGAGGAACCCGCCGATGATCGGGAAGTGCTTCTTGAGACCCGTGACCTTGAGGATCGGCTCGGTCTCAGCTGCGTTGTCTGCGCGCCGCTGGGCATCGGCGGCGGTCGCCGCCTCGACGCCGGCCGTCCATCGCTCGGCCGCGCTTCGATCCGGGCTCGGCGGCGGCGCGTTGCCGTCCGTCTCCGAGCGATCCGGGCCGGGGGCCGGGGGCGTGACCGGGGGCGGCGTGGCATCGGCCGGGCTCGTCGGCGGCAGCCCTTCGGTCATCCGTGGCCTCCCAGATCGCGTCCGACGGTCATCGCCTGCTCGTGCGCCTCGAGGGCCTGCTCTCGTCGGCCGACTCCGGCGGCCGTGTGGAGATGGCACCGCGCGTGCTGGCCGGCATGATCGGTCTCGAAGAGATCGGGTGCCGTCTTCCGGCAGAGATCCCAGGCGTACGGGCACCTTGGCTCGAACCGGCAGGCGGGCGGCAGGTTGAACGGGGACGGCACCGTTCCCTTGATCACCGAAAGCCGGCCGCCGCGCTTGTCGACGGTCGGGATCGACTCGATCAGGCCCATCGTGTACGGGTCGCGCGGCTCGAGCAGGACCTGGTCCACGGTCCCCGTCTCGACGACCTGGCCGGCGTACATCACGACGACGTCCTCGACCATCTCGGCGATCACGCCGAGATCGTGGGTGATGAGCATCAGGGCCGAATCGGTCCGCTCCTGGATCGACTTCAGGAGCTCGAGGATCTGGGCCTGGATCGTGACGTCGAGGGCCGTCGTGGGCTCGTCGGCGATGAGCAGCTTCGGCTCGCACGACAGGGCCATCGCGATCATCACGCGTTGCCGCATGCCGCCGGACATCTCATGCGGGTACTGCTTCGCCCGTCGCTCCGGGCTGGGGATCCCGACGAGCTTGAGCGACTCGATCGCCCGCTCCCACGCCTCCTTCTGCTTGACCTTCAGGTGGAGCGCGACCTGTTCGGCGATCTGGTCCCCGATCGTGAACACCGGGTTCAGGCTCGTCAGCGGCTCCTGGAAGATCATCGCGATGTCGTTGCCGCGGATCTTCCGCATCTCGTTCATCGGCATCCGGAGGAGCTCGCGACCGTCAAACCAGATCTCGCTGCCGGGCATCACCTCAGCGGGCGGGATATCGAGGAGGCGCATGACCGTCAGGGCGGTGACGCTCTTGCCGGAGCCCGACTCGCCGACGATCCCGATGCTCCTGCCCGGACGGAGCTGGAAGCTGACACCGTCCACGGCGGGCACGTCGCCGTCCATCACGTGAAACACGGTCCGCAGGTTGCGGACGTCGAGGAGGATGTCGGTCGAGGGCGCGGCGCCGAGGACGGGGCGATCGGAGGTGGCGGTCATACCCGCGACCGCGGATCGAGCGCGTCGCGGAGGCCGTCCCCGATGAAGTTCACCGCGAGGACCGTGAGGATGATCGCGAGGCCGGGGAAGAACGGCCACCACCAGTTGCCGACGGGGATGAACGTCAGGGCGTTCGAGAGCACGTTGCCCCAGGTCGGGTAGATCGGGTTCACGCCGAACCCGAGGAAGCTCACGAACGCCTCCGTGATGATGTTGCCGGCGACGATCAGTGAAGCCGACACGACGATCGGGCTGACCGCGTTCGGCAGGATGTGGCGGAAGATGATCCGCCGGTCGCGGACGCCGACCGCCTTTGCCGCCTCCACGAACTCCCGTTCCCGGATGGACAGGAAGAGGCTACGGACGAGCCGGGCGATCCCCATCCAGCTCAGCAGGCCGAAGATCACGATGATCAGGAGCACGTTGCCGTTGCCGAAGAACTTGCTCGCGACCAGGATCACGAACAGCAGTGGCAGGCTGAGCATCACGTCGACGATTCGCATCAGGACGTTGTCGAGGAACCCGCCGACGTATCCGGCGATCGAGCCGACGATGGTGCCGATGAGGACTCCGATCGCCATGCTCGTGAAGCCGATGATCAGCGACGTCCGGGCGCCGTTGACGACGAGCTGGAGGACGTCGCGCTGGAGGCCGCCGGTCTCGCCGAAGAGGTGGGCGAGGGACGGCGGTCGGCCGGCGTAGACCGTCTTGTCAGGCTTCGGGATCTGGTTGAACACGAATGGCGAGAGGATCGGCCCAACGATCGCCGCCACGATCAGGAAGACGAGGATGCCCAGGCCGATGAGCGCGAGCTTGTGCTTGCGGAACTTCCGCCAGGCGAGCTGCCATTGGTTGAGTGACTCGAGCTGGACCTCGTAGTCCTGGCCGGCCTCGTCGGCCCGCCGCTCGATCTCCTCCAGCGCGGGCTCGGTTACCGCGGGAAGGCGGGGCTCGGTCACGGGCGCATCAGAACTTGATCCGCGGATCGACGAACGCGTACGCCACGTCCGCGACCAGGTTGGCGAAGACGACGAGGACGGACGTGATCAGGAGCAGGCCCATCAACGTCGGGTAGTCGAAGGCGTTCGTGGAGTCGATCGTCAGCTTGCCGATGCCGGGCCACGAAAAGATCGTCTCGGTCACGATCGCGCCCGTGAAGAGGAACGGGATCTCGAGGCCGATATTCGTGACGACAGGGAGCAGCGCGTTCCGGAGCGCATGCTTGAACGTGACGGATCGCCCAGACAGGCCCTTGGCCTTGGCCGTCCGGACGTAGTCCTGGCTGAGCGCCTCGAGCATGCTCGCCCGGACGAAGCGGCTGTCACCGGCGATGTTGACCACGACGAGCGTGAACACGGGCAGGATCAAGTGGGCGCCGATGTCGAGAATCGCGGCGATCGGCTTCTGCCCGAAGTACACCCAGTACTCGTTCGACCCGAACGGAGGCGACACGCGGGTGGTCGTCATCCCGCCGGCCGGCAGGAGGTGCAGTCCAGGACCGCTGAAGAGGTAGATGAGCATGATCCCGAGCCAGAACGTGGGCATGGCGTAGCCAACGTACGCGAAGATCGTCGCGATCTGGTCGAACAGGGAATAGCGTTTCACCGCGGCGTAGACGCCGATGAGGATCGCGATCGCGATCCAGATGATCAGGGCAAAGGTCGCGAGGATGAATGTCGGGAGCGCGGCGCGGGCGATCCGTGGACCGACCGGCTCGCCGCTGTCGACCGACACCCCGAAGTCCCCGTGGAGGATCCCGTTCGACGACCCGCTGATCCCCTGCGGCAGGATGTTCGGCCAGCCGCTCGGGCCGAGCAGCGCGGCCGGTGTCGGGAGGATCCCCAGGATCTTGTCGTCGACGTTCGGGTTGCAGGCGCCGAGCCAGCGGCAGTACTGCACCGGGATCGGCTGGTCAAGGCCCCAGGACCGCTTGAAGGCCTCGCGATCGGCGAGGGTGACGCGGGGGTTGTTGTTGAACTTCGCGGTGGGTCCGCCCGGCGCCGCGAGCAGGATCCCGTAAACGACGATGGTGATCCCGAAGAGGACCGGGATCGCCTGGATCACCCGACGGATGACGTACTTCGTCACGGGACCACCACCAGTTCCATCAGTTGGTCAACGTTCGCTGCAGGATACCCGCCCGGGCGCCGCCCGGTGGGGGGAAATGGTGCCGCTCGGGGCACGATCGGTGCCCCGAGCGGTAAGGCGGCCGGCGGAGCCGGCCGCGGTCAGGCCTCGGTCGAGGCTACGGGGTGATCGACCAGTCGTAGGTGTTCCACGTGGGACCCTGCGAGGTCGGGTTGCCGGTGAAGTTCGTGACCTTCGGGTTGACCAGGTAGACCTCCTTGCGGAAGTACAGAGGGATCTCGATCGTCTTCTCGACGTAGACCTTCTGCCACTCCGCCATGAGGTCCTTGATCTTCGCGAAGTCGACCGTGCCCTTGACGCCGTCGAGGATGCGATCGACGTCCGGGTCCTTGATCGCGCCGTCGTTGCCGCCGTTCGGCTCGAACTGGCTCGAGTGATAGGTCGAATAGTTGGCAAGCGGGTCGAGCGGGACCGAGAAGGCGTGCTCGGCCACGTCGTAGTGGTACTTCGAGAGGGCGCACGGCGTCTGGTCCGTGGCCTCGTTGTACGAAGCGAAGATGTCGGCCGGCGCGACCGCGTTCACGGTCGAATCGATGCCGACGGCCTTCAGATACGACGAGACGAGCGCCTCGGTGTCCTGCCGGACCTGGCGGGTGGTGGTGCACAGCTCGATCTTGGCCTTCAGGCCGTTCTTGGCACGGATGCCGTCAGCGCCCGGGACCCAGCCGGCCGCGTCGAGGACCGCCTTGGCCTTGTCCGGGTCGAACGTGTAGGTCGGGGGCGGGCTGTAGAACCACGCGTTGGGCGAGACGTTCGTGAAGCCGAGGGCAGCCGCGCCACCCAGTAGCCGGGTGTTGATCTCGTCCTTGTTGACTGCCCACCGGATCGCTTCGCGGATCGCCGGATCGGAGACCGGGCAACCCTTGCCGCGATCGGCCACGGAGGTGTTCGTCGAGCAGACGTCGGGGTTCCAGTTCGGGCGCAGGAACTCGTATGTCAGCGAGTCGAGCTGCTTCACCTGATCGCCCTGATCGGCGATCTTCGGCAGGTCGGCGTCGTTGAGGTCGTTGGCGATGTCGAAGTCACCGTTCTTGTAGCCGGCGATCATCGCATCGGCGTCGCCGTACCACTTGAAGATGAGGGTGTCGAGGTTGGCCGGCTTGCCATCCCAGGGGTTCGTGTAGTTGTCGTTCCGGGCGAGCCGGATCTCCGAGCCCGAGGTCACGGACACGTACTTGAACGGACCCGAGACGGGGACGTTCGGCATGTCCTTGGCGCCCATGCCCTTGTGCTGGACGTCTTCCTTGACCGTGAACTTCGACATGTAGTGCTTCGGGAGCGGCACCGGGTACATGGCGATATACCCTTCGTAGATCTTCCCGAAGTGGAGCACGATCGTCTGCGGATCGGTGCACTCGAACTTCTTCACGTCCTCGTAGCCGGACTTGCCGGCGTAGAGGCCCGTGTTGTCCTTGTCCATGATCCAGTCCTGCGTGAACTTGTAGTCGTCGCAGGTGAGAGGCTGTCCATCGGACCACTTCAGGCCCGGGCGCAGCTTCCAGGTCACGGTCATCGCGTCGCCGTTATCACCCGGGACCTTGACGCCGCCGTTGTCGAGCGTCGGGATCTCGGAGGCCTGGTCGGGCGCGTACTTGAAGTCGTCGGTCACCGTGACGAGCCCGCCCTGCGTCGCCGCGGTCAGGTTCGCCTCGGTCACCTGGGCCTGGTAGTACTGGTTGAACTCCGTGGCTTCCTGCCAGTCGGCGAAGATGACCTGGCCGCCGGTCGTGCCCGGCTGCCGCTTGTCCTTGTACTTCGTGCCGAACAGGTCCGGGGCGCCGGCCGTCGGGCCGCTGGCTGCGGGCGACTCCGAGCCCGACGGGGCCGAAGCTGCGGGCTCAGACCCGGATGGCGCCGACGGCGATGGCGTTGCCGCACCGCCGCACGCGGCGAGCACGATCATCGCGCTCCCGAGCAGCCCTAGAAGACGCTTCTGCATGAATGCTCCTCCACTAAAGTGTGTCTCCCCACACTTCCGGTCGCAGGTGCCGCGTTCGGTCGCCTGGCGGCCCATCGTCGCCGACATCCCGGAGGTCGGACCTGCGGGACAGGGTCGTTCGAAGGGGTCGCGCGAGGCAGCCGGTGAGCGTCTGGCTCTGCGCTCCGGGTACTATGGGTATGGCCATTGGTGGTGTCAACTCGCCTCCGACGGCCGCACGGTCGCAGTCGGGCCCACCTCCTTCCGCGTCGGTCGGATGTCATCGGGATAGATGCGGGTGAAGGCGACGGGAACAGCCTGCGCGGCACCGGTCGATTCCTCGACGTGACGGACGCTGGCGATGTAGGCGGTTTCAATCTGTCGCTCGATGGGGCTCACGGACGCGGTGCGCTCGTCGGTCGGCGAGGCGGCGGCACCGAGCAGGGAGCCGCCACCGAGCCGGAACGGCACGATCAGCACGGCGACGATCGCGAAGCTCATTGCCAGCCCCGCGATCGGCGACATGACCGCCGGCCGGCGCGGCCCGACGGACTGGATGCGCGTCCGCAGGCGGGGCCAGGCGTCCTCCGATGGCTGGGCATCCCGAGCTGCCTCGCCGAGACGGCGGAGGGCCGTGATCGTCAGGATCGTCGACTCGATCGCGTCCGTACAGCGGGCGCAGCGATCGAGATGGGCCAGGGCCGCGGCCGTGCCGGGCCGGACCTCGCCGTGATCGACGAAATCGACGAGGAGCGGGCGGTGGCGGAGACAGGATCGGGTCAATTCGATCACGAGGCGCTGGCCTCGATCTCCTCCGGCGTGGCGTGGTACGCCCCGCCGAACCGCCGATCCCCCTCGAGATGGGTTCGCAGGCCGCGCAGCGCGTAGTGGAGCCTCGACTTGACGGTCCCGAGCTGGATCCCGAGGACCTCGGCCGTCTCCTGGAGCGAGAGCCGCTGGAGGTAGTACAGGACGACGACGCTGCGGTGCTTCTCGGGCAGGGCGGCGATGCCGTCGCGAACGATCCGGCGGAGCTCGGCCTGCTCGGCCTGGTCGCTGGGGAGTGGGGCGTCGTCGGCCCGGCTCGATTCGGTCGCCGCGTCGATCGGGTTCGTGGCGAGGCGCCGCCGGGACAGGCGCGAGTAGCAGAGGTTCAGCGACACGCGGTGGAGCCACGGCAGCGGCGAGACCCCGGCATGGAGCGTATGCCGGCGCTGGTACGCGCGGGCGAACGTGTCCTGGAGGATCTCTTCCGCCGCCTGCCCGTCACCGGTGAGGCCGTAGGCCGTCCGGTAGATCGATGCGCGGTAGCGGGCGAAGAACTCTTCGAAGGCGTCCAGATCGTCGGCCTGGACGCGGCGCAACAGCTCCGCGTCCACGGCCTGACTCGTTCTCGACGTGGCGCCTCCCGCAGCGTCGTTCGTCGTGTTGATCTCCGTGCAGGCGATCAAGGCCCCGCAGGACCGTCGATTATCAACAAGATACGCGGACTTTCCGCCGAAGGTTCAGTTCGGCCAGGCCGGTTCTCATCCCGACTGCGTTCGTCGCGGCCGGGCGTCCAGGGCAAGGCGACGGCGAATCGGGTCTACCCGACTGCGTTCGTCGCGGCCGGGCGTCCAGGGCAAGGCGACGGCGAATCGGGTCCACCCCGACTGCGTTCGTCGCGGAGGGCGATCCTCGCAAGGCGCGATCGAGCACGTGAGCGAACGCACTTCCCTCCGAGGTCCGAGGCGAAGCTCCGCGACGCCATCGGCCCGAGGATACGTGCTGAGCGAGCGCGCGCAGAGCGCAACGCCGCGAGGGTCGTTCCTCCGCGACAGCCAGGGTTCCTGGCACGATCTCAGTCGGGGCAGGGCATCTCCGCGCCGGCCATCGGCCGCCAGCGGAGATTCGGCTGGCGGGCCGCGGTGGCCTCGTCGAGGCGCCCGACCGGGGCGGTGTGGGGCGCGCTTTTCACGAGCTCCGGATCGGTCTCGGCCTCGCGCGCGATCGCGAGGAGCGCGTCGGCGAAGGCGTCGAGCGTCTCGACCGACTCGGTCTCGGTCGGCTCGATGAGCATGCCCTCGTCGACGGTCAGCGGGAAATAGATCGTTGGCGGGTGGTAGCCGTGGTCGATCAGGCGCTTGGCGATGTCCAGCGTCCGGACCCCGGTCCGGTGCTTGATCCCGGATGCGGAGGCGACGAACTCGTGCTTGCAGGGACGGTCGAACGGGATGTCGTACGCCTCGCCGACGCGCTTCTTCAGGTAGTTGGCCGCGAGGACCGCGTCGTCGCTGACCTGGCGGAGACCCGTGCCACCGTGCGCCCGGATGTAGGCGTACGCGCGCACGAGGACGCCCGTGTTCCCGACGAAGCTCCGGAGCCGGCCGATCGAGGTCGGCCGCTCGTCCAGTCGCTCGAGGCGGAAGCGCCCGTCGTCGGACGGGAGGACGCGCGGCGCGGGCAGGAACGGCAGGAGCCGCTCCCCCACCCCGACGGGCCCGGCCCCCGGGCCGCCGCCGCCGTGGGGCGTCGAGAACGTCTTGTGGACGTTGAAGTGCATCACGTCGAAGCCCGCCTCGCCCGGCTTGAACCGGCCGAGGATCGCGTTCAGGTTCGCCCCGTCCATGTACGCGAGCGCGCCGGCCGCGTGGACCTCATCGAGGAGCTCGCCGATCCGCTTCTCGAACAGGCCGAGGGTCGACGGGTTCGTGATCATGACGGCTGCCGTCCTCGGCCCGAGCGCGGCGCGGAACTTCTCGAGATCGACGCCGCCGTCGGCGGCCGACGGGATCGTGATCGTCTTGAAGCCGGCCATCGACGCGGTTGCCGGGTTCGTCCCGTGCGAGCTGTCGGGCACGAGGACCTCGTCGCGGCCCGTGTCGTCGCGGCTGCGGTGGTAGGCCCGGATCATCAGGATCCCGCACAGCTCGCCCTGGGCGCCGGCCGCGGGCTGGAGGGTCACGGCCCGCATCCCGCTGATCTCGACGAGGGCCTGCTCAAGCTCCCACAGCAGCTGGAGGCTGCCCTGGGCGATCTCGTCGGGAGCGAGCGGATGGAGGTTCGCGAAGCCGGGCAGTCGGGCGGCCCATTCGTTCAGCTTCGGGTTGAACTTCATCGTGCACGAACCGAGCGGGTAGAACCCGGTGTCGATCGCGTAGTTCAGGTGCGACAGGTTGACGTAATGACGGACGACCTCCGGCTCGTTGAGCTCGGGCAGGGCGGCCGGGGTCGTCCGCCGGGCCGCGGCCGGGATCCGATCGAGGGCGTCCTTGGGCGGATGCGGGATCTTGCCCTCGCCGCGACCGGGCCGGGATCGCTCGAAGAGCGTCGGCTGGAGCTTCTCGCCGACGACGCTCATCGGGACGCTCCGCTCAGCGGGGCGGCGATCTCCGCCGACAAGGCCGAGGCAAACAGGGCGATGTCGTCGTCCGTCGTGACCTCGGTCGCGCAGACGAGGAGGGCGTCGGCGAGGCTCGGCTCGTCGGGCAGGACGTCGGCGAGGGCGAGTCCCGCGAGCACACCCTGCTCGATGAGCCGGCGGTGGACGGCCCGCGCGTCCGGGACCCGGACGGCGAACTCGTTGAGGTACGGACCAGGGTGGATGCGCGGCGCGCCGGCCGCGGCGAGGGCCGTCTCCAGGCGGGCGGCCCGAGCCGCGCCCTGGGCGGCGACGTCGCGCAGCCCGTGCGGCCCGATCGTCGCCAGGTAGACGCTCGCGGCCAGGGCCAGGAGCGCCTGGTTCGTGCAGATGTTGCTGGCGGCCTTGTCACGACGAATGTCCTGCTCGCGCGCGCGAAGCGTCATCACGAACGCCCGCTTGCCGTTCACGTCCGTCGTCATCCCGACCAGCCGGCCGGGGATCTGGCGCACGAGGGCATCGGTCGAGGCGAGAAGTCCCAGGTACGGCCCGCCGTACTGCGGGGCGATCCCGAGGGGCTGGCCCTCGCCGGCGGCGATGTCCGCTCCGTAGGCGCCGGGCGGTGCCAGGACCGCCAGCGACACCGGCTCGATCACGCTGACGAAGAGCGCCCCCGCGGCATGGGCGAGCCGACCGATCTCCTCCATCGGCTCGAGGAGGCCGAGGAAGTTCGGCTGGCCGGCGATCACCCCGGCCACGGGCCGACCATCTTCGGCGAGGAGGCGCTCGAGGGCGGCGAGGTCGGTCGTCCCGGCCGCCTCCCCGTCGGCCACGAGCGGGATGTCGTCGAGCTCGAGCCCGCCGCCGAAATACGCGGCGAGCGTCGCCCGGTAGTGGGGATGGACGGCCTTCGAGACCAGCACCCGCGACCGACGCGTCGCGCGGCAGGTCATGAGCCCGGCCTCGGCGGTCGCCGCGGCGCCGTCGTAATGCGAGGCGGACACGACGTCGAGGTCGACGAGCTCGGCGATCAGCGACTCGTACTCGTAGATGCTCTGGAGCGTGCCCTGGCTGATCTCGGGCTGGTACGGGGTGTAAGCCGTGTACCACTCGCCGCGGAGGAGGATCTGGTCGACGGCGGCGGGGGTCCAGTGGCGATAGACGCCCGCCCCGAGGAACGACGCGAGGTCGGTCCGGTTCCGTCCGGCGAGCCGCTGGAGGCGGGCGGCGAGCTCGAGCTCCGGTTCGGGCTCGGGGAGGTCGAGATGGCTGGCCCGGAGGGCCTCGGGGATGTCGGCGAAGAGGTCGTCGACGCTCGCGATCCCGAGCGCCGCGAGCATCCGCTCGCGATCGCCCGCCGTGTGCGGTCCGTACGGCATCGGGCGGTCAGCCGGCCGCGATCAGCGCGTCGTAGGCGGTAGCGTCGAGGAGCTCGTCGATCTCGGCCGGATCCCCGAGCTCGAGCCGGACCATCCAGCCGGCGCCGTACGGGTCAGTGTTGACGCTCTCGGGCGAGCCCGCCAGCGCGTCGTTGATCGCCGCGACGGCGCCGCTGACGGGCGCGAACAGGTCGCTGACGGCCTTGACCGATTCGACGACGCCGAAGGCGGCGAACTGGGCGAGGCTGCGACCGACGTCGGGCAGCTCCACGAAGACGATGTCGCCGAGCTGGCTCGCGGCGTACTCCGTGATGCCGACGGTAGCCTCCTTGCCCTTCACCCGGACCCACTCGTGGTCCTTCGTGTAGCGCAGGTCGGTGGGGACCATCCGGACTTCTCTCCTCGTTGCGGCGGCCGATCGCCGGCGGCCGGCCGGCGACGGGCGCGTGATCGATGTCGGGCGGCGACCGCTCGGGGGGAGCCGGTCGCCGATCGGGGGCGAACCGTCGATCGCCGGCCACGGGGCCGGGCGTTCGCGTGACGAGGGCGGCCCCGCGACCCCGGTCAGCTCGCCCGACGGTAGAACGGGAGGGCGACGACCTCGGCGGGGACCCGCTGACCGCGGATCTCGACATCGAGCATCGTACCCGTCGCGGCGTCGGACGTTGCGACGTAGGCCATCGCGATCGCCTCGCCGAGGGTCGGCGAGTGCGTCCCGCTCGTGACGACCCCACTCGGCCGGTCGCCCGCGTGGACCGGATAGCCGTGGCGGGCGATCCCCCGGCTGCGCATCACGAGGCCCACGAGCCGCCGGGCCACGCCGTCCCGGGCGACGCGCTCGAGGGCGGTCCGGCCGACGAAGTCGCCCGGCTTCTCGAGCTTGACGACGCGCCCGAGGTTGGCCTCGTAGGGGTTGGTCGTCCGATCGAGCTCGTTGCCGTAGAGCGGCATTCCGGCCTCGAGCCGGAGGGTGTCCCGGGCGCCCAGGCCGATCGGCGCGAGACCGTGGTCGCGGCCCGAGGCCATCATCGCGTCCCACAGGTCGGCGGCTCGCCCGGTATCGACGAAGACCTCGAAGCCGTCCTCGCCGGTGTAGCCGGTCCGCGCGACGAGGGCGGGGATCCCGGCGACGGAACCCTCGGCGATCGCGTAGTAACGGAGCGCGTCGAGGTCGACGTCGGTCAGGGGCCGGAGGACGTCGAGCGAGCGCGGGCCCTGGACCGCGACCAGGGCGGTCGCCAGCGACCGGTCGTCGAGGACGGCCTTGAAGCCGGACAGGCGCTCGGCCAGCGCGTCGCTGACGACCTGGGCGTTGCTGGCGTTTGCCACGACGAGGAACCGCTCCGTCCCGAGGCGGTAGACGATCAGGTCGTCGATGATCCCGCCGTCGGGCGCGCAGATCATCGAGTAGTGGGCGCGGCCGACCGCGAGCGATGGCGGGTCCGTCACGAGGGCCGCCGCGAGCGCGGGGCCGGCGTCCGAGCCCTCGACGAAGAGCTCGCCCATGTGGGACAGGTCGAAGAGCCCGGCTCGCTCGCGGACGGCCCGATGCTCCTCGAGGATGCC
>Ga0207684_10000774_pt1 | contig 37096 bp, 35 predicted proteins | sample KBSK5501metaG_FD_184342 | JGI IMG/M metagenome (GOLD analysis project Ga0207684, IMG submission 184342) | Corn, switchgrass and miscanthus rhizosphere microbial communities from Kellogg Biological Station, Michigan, USA - KBS K5-50-1 metaG... | ecosystem: Host-associated > Plants > Roots >... | reverse complement strand
CCGACGGCTACAAGCTGAGCTTTACCGGGCTCAAGCGCTACACCGACCTGACGATCAACAAGGATCCGGGGATTCCGATCGTGCTGGCCGCCTTCGTCATCGGCCTCTCGGCGCTGCTGATCAGCCTATACCTGCCGCTAATGGGGCCCGAGCAGCGCCTTTCGCCTTCGCGGGAGCTCACCGGCTAGCGCGCCGGCGCCTTTGCGCGCGAGAGCGCGGCGGCCCCTCGGCCGGTAAAGAGCCGCCCGAAGATAACGGGGACCGCAACGTTGCGGTGGTCATATGGCTAGGACAATGGTCCCTTCGACCTACCTTCGCAATGGCTCCGGTGCCGCATCCTAATGGGCGGTATGCGGTTCCCCCCTGTTCGCTATGCCCGGAGGGGGCAGGCCATCGTCGAGACAGCGATGGTGCTGCCGATCTTGCTGTTCCTCGTGATGGGCAGCGCCGACCTCGGTCGGGTGTTCTACTACGCGGTCTCGGTCACGAATGCCGCCCGGGAGGCAGCAAGACAAGGGACGTATTTCGAGCCTTTCTCTGACAGCAATTTTTACGACAGCTATACGCAGGTGCTGGCCGCGGCCCAGCAGGACATACCCAGCGACGTCACGCTCACGGTACCCAGCGTCAGCCCCTCCCACTGCCTGACCGGCTCGCCATCGAGCTGGTCGGCCTATTACCCCAGCCAGCCGAACACCGGCAACGTCTTCATCTGCTTCGATGGCAATGATGCGCAGACGACGGCCGCCACCCAGACGATCCAGGTGACGATCCTCTACAACTTTCAACCGGTTACGCCCATGGCCCAGCTGATCGGTGCCGGCACGGTCCATGTCGAAGCCTCGACCACGATGCAGGTGCAAACCCGGCAATGAAGCGGAAGCAGAAGGCGCAATCGCTCGTCGAGATGGCCATGATTGCGCCGTTCCTGTTCATGATCCTGCTGATGGTGGCCGACTGCGGTCGCGCGGCTTACGCCTATGCGACCCTGGCTGCGGCCGCCCGCGAAGGGGCTCGTGCCGCGATCACCACCGGCACCAACCGTCCAAACAACCTGCGGGTGACTGACACCGTCAAGCTGTCTGCGTATGGCCTAACACTGAATCCTGCCAGCTGCGTCAACGATCCGCCGCCGGCGAGCCCGAGCCTGCAGCCGAACACTGGCCTGGTCTACGTTGGGGCGGGCAACGGCAACACTACGCCGAATGCCCCGGCTAGCCAGGCCCCAGCCCCGGCAGGTGGATGCGGAGCGGTGGTTCCTGCCTACGCCGGTCACTACCCACTGATGGTCACGATCAAGTACAGCTTTCAGCCGCTGACGCCGTTCGGCTCGCAGTTTTTCCCCAACGGGATCGTCATGACTGTTACCAGCACCATGAGCACCGAGTACTGATGCGGCGATCTTGGTTGCGACGGCAATCAGGCCAGGCCGTCATCCTCGTCGCGATCGCGGCGCTGCTGCTAACCGCAATCTTGATGCTGGCGCTGGACGGCGGCGGCATCTACCTTGACAAGCGCCAGCTTCAGAATGCGGCCGACGCGGCGGCGCTGGCGGGCGCCGAGCTCCTGATGGCACTCCCGCCCAGCTACACGAACATCCACAACCAGGCGATCAACAACCTGGTCCTAAACCTTCCTGGCACGAGCACTTCCGCGACCGTCTGCAGTCCGTCCTGTCCCAGCCTGCAGACGATCGGGCTGCCCGGTGCCAACGGCGTTGGAACCCTCGACCTAGGCGCCGGCTATTATGCCGAGCTTTCGGTCAAGACCACCTATACCTACCAGGCCACCGTCTGGCACACGCACCCGGTCGCCATTGCGCCGCTCCATGGCTTCCAGTCGACGATCGACCTCGGCGCGCGCGCCACCGCGCAGAACGGGAACCTGCCCTATGCAGTCGTACTGCTCCAGGACCAGATCGCCCAATTCTCGAATCTGCAGGTCAACGGGACCCCCGGGGGACTGGCGCTCTCCAGCGTCGCGGGGGTAACCGGCGGTAGGGGCGGGGTCTTTTCCAACGAGAGCATCAACCCGGGAACCGGGACCATCGCCTTCTCACCAAACTGCAGCAGCGACCTTCCGTCGCCAGGAGCCGGCGATCTCTGGGCCGTGAACGAGTCCGCTGCCGACGCCGCCCGGGTCGCCACCCAGACCGGCGGCTGCGCGCCGATACCAACCCCCTACCCGCTGGTGGCGACGCACATTCCCTACCCGTCCTATGCCGAACCGCCCGCTCCCAACGTCTCGATCCCCGGGGCCACGGTGGTGACGGGCCAGACGCTGTATCTCTGCCCTGGCAACTACGGAGCCGAGATCTACGTGCAGTCAAGTGGGATCGCCGTCCTGCTTCCCGGCGTCTTCCACGTCTCGATCGGCGGAGTCGTCGTCTACGGCACGCTCCGGACCCTGAATGGCAGTGACTTCCCGATTCCCCCAGGGTCGGTTGTGGGTGGCTGCACCGCCCCAACTTCACTGCCTTCCGACACCGGGGTCATCGTCGAGATCACGCCGGGCAACTCGTCCGGCTCCATCCTCTGTAACAGGCACCAGTTCACCTCGTCGGGTGGCTCGAGTAACATCTCGCTGACGCAGTCGCCGAAGTATTTCAACATCAACCTCTATGTCGAGGCCATGCCGAACTGGCAGACCATCTGCACCCACGTGCCGCTCGGGACGAACGTCGTCAGCATCACCGGGGGCGGCTACTACAACATCGGCGGGATCATCTACGGGCCGGCCGACAACATGAAGATCAACGGCGGCGCGGCCGGCTCCGGCGTCGGCCAGATCATAGCCTGGACGCTGACCCTGGGCGGTAACGGGGCCATGAACGAGGTCTTCAACCCTGCGTACCTTCCCTACATGAAGGGCCTGACCCAGTAGGCCCGTCATCAGCGCGTTACCCGTGAAGCGATTGGGTAACAAGCGGATGCACCTGTTGATGCCGCGTATCCCGTAAGACTCGGCGTAGGAACGCGTCACTAAGGTTGTGGCTGTGCTCAGGCGACTTCCTGCGCGGCATGGCCGCGCTCACCACGCCCAATCACTGGTCGAATTTGCGCTGATCTTGCCAATCATGGCGCTGTTGTTCCTCGGCGCTGTTGACCTGACCCGCGCCTTTTACTATTACATCGCACTGGAAAATGCCAGTCGCGAAGCGGCCCGAGTCCTGATCGACTTCCCCTATGAGTACGACGATTCCGTCGGCTGCACCGCAGGGAACCGGGAGGGGCTGCCCTGGGTCAATGTGAGCTGCGCTACCGGGACCCTGGTCATCAGCCCGGCGGCGAACACCGGAGTAAATCCCCCGAAGCGCCTCCCTGGGCGCAGGGCCATCACGGTATTCGCTACTACCAGTTTCACACCGATCACGCCACTCATGCAGCAATTCACGGGCGGGACGATCACGTTGCGAGCCCAGACGACGATGTTGACCTGGTACTGAAGATGTTGATAAAGATTCGCGAGATGGTCCGGCGGCGAGCTGCTCAAGGTACGGTGGAATTTGCGTTGATGGCTCCCTTTTTCTTCCTGTTGCTGGTGGGCGCTATCGATTTCGGTCGCGCCGGCTTCTTTTACGTCGTGAGTTCGGAGCTGGCACGCAACGGTGCACGTATGGCGGTCGCCTACGACACCGGGTCAGGAATCACCGATGCCGCCGTCACGAGCCTGGTCAACCAGCAGGCGCAGTCCATGACGTTTGCCGATCTCACGCAACCGGCGGTCTGTGGCACCTCAACACCGCCGAGCCCTCTTACGTCCTGTTATCAGCCCGCCGTCGGCCGCGGTTTTATCTTTATCGACCGGTCTGGACAAAGCTCGTTCCCAAAGTACCTGCAGGTCTCGATCGTATACCACTTCGAGGCAACCACTCCGATGGTCCGAGTCCTGATGTCGACCAACTATTTTGTGGCAACCGCCACGATGGAGACGGAGTATTGATCACCTCCACGCGTGAACACCTGCGCGGCCAGATCGTCGTCACCTTTGCCCTGGCATGCGTGGCGCTGGTCGCCATCGTTGCACTTGCAATCGATGGGGCCAGAGTGGTTGTCGAGCAACGTGGTATGCAGAACGGCGTTGACGGCGCTGCTCTTACCGGCGCCCTTGACCTGGGACCGGGCGCGGCAGCTCCGCAGTCGGCATGGGCGATCGATGACGCCATCTACGGCGTGGAGCGGTCGCTCGGCATTGACTTCTCGAACAACTACACCGCTCCGAGCTCCTACAACGTGGCCCACCGGCTGATCGGCGGCGCGACCTCGTGCGTGCCTAATTCCTGCACCTCACCGACAGGACCTTTTAACCCAAGCAACGCCGCCACCAGTCCTTGCTGCAATGGCTGGGTGGATCGCACCGGCGCCTACACCCTCACCATCACGACTCCGTATAACTTCAAGAACAGCGGGGACGATGAGGCATTCATCTATGTCAAACTGACGCACCAGTTCCCGCTGGTATTCAGCTCATCGCTCTACCCGACGATTGGTGTCAGCGTCACGTCGATTGCCCGCAACCACGCCATCCCGTACGCCATCTTCGCCTTCAAGCACAATGACAGCGCTGACATCTATCTGAACGGGTCCACGACCCTGCAGGCGAACAAGCGGATGGGTGACAACGGCAGCCTCAGGTCGAGTTCCGGGAATGTCACGTTCATATGTAACCCGCAATATGGCAACCAGTATGGAGGCGACCTCTGGGAGTACACGCCGACGTCCTCGGCGGCGATCAACGTCACATCCGTCGCCGAAGGCTCCTGTGGCCTCCCCACGCTATCCCTGAATAAGCCCCTCGGCTCCTACGAATACCCGCCCAACGTCAACCTGCCGCCAGATCCCAGCAGCGCGGCGCTCCAGTCGGGTACGGTGGCGAACGGTACGACCGCCATGTTGATTCCGACGCGGAGCCTGGACCCGACCCAGCCGCTAGGCCCCAAGTACGGGAACATCCAGGTCAATGGGACACTGATCCTTGAACCAGGCGTGTACTTCTTTGAAGGCACCAGCAGTCCAGCCGGGCTGAACGTCGCCGGTAGCGGTACGATCGAGACGGGGGACTGCTATCTACAGACCCTCCCCAACTGCAGCCCCGTTCAGGCAAAGACAAATGCATGCGGCGGCTTCACCGGCAGCGTTCCGAACAACAGCGTGCCGATTACTCCAGTTGTCTCCTGGCCGGGTATCACTAACAACTTTCACTGCACCACCGACGCGGATTTCGGGGTCCTGCTCGTCTTCTGGCCGGCGGGCTCGGATGTCAACGCGACTTCCTGCACGAACCAGAACCCCTTGCTCAGCGGAAACTACTACTGCACCCAGGCTGCCGGCACATCGGGCAGTGTGAATACGATGGCTATCGCCGGTGGGGGGAACATCTATCTGACATCCACAGCCAAATTCCATGATGTCTCCTTGTTCGTCGACCCAAACCATGCCGGGGACGGCTGGAACTTCACCACTCAGAGCAGCATGTCCGGTTCCGGCTGTAGCTCACAGGTCTGCGCCAAACAGATCGGTCTTGGTAGCAACGTGGTCTCGATCAACGGCGGTGGCAGCATCAGTATCAACGGCGCCATGCTGGCTCCGGACGACAATGTGACCCTCGGAGGGTCGCCGTCCGGTTACGGGTATGGCCAGATCCTCGCGTATACCATCACCATCAAGGGCTCCACCGGCGTGGCCGAGAACTACAACCCTCTTGCCCTTGCCTACGTTCCCGTTCTCGTCCAGTAAGTTCGACCGCCTTCCTAAAATGGCTGCGTGCGTCTGCCGGTCGGCAATCGAAATGCGGCCGGGGTGGCGCTCATCATCGGCTCGGCCTGTTGCTTCGGCACTCTGGGTGTCTTCGGGAAGCTTGCCTATCGTTTGGGTCTCACGACGCCGCAGCTCTTAAGTTATCGTTTCGCACTGGCTGCGCTCCTACTCTGGCTGGCCGCGGCCGTCATGCGCCAGGGTCTTCCGCCGCGCCGAAGCCTTGTCGGACTCACGATCATGGGGGGCGCCGGCTACGTGGGGCAGTCGGGCAGCTACTTCAATGCGTTGCATTTCATTCCGGCGTCGACCAATGCCCTGTTGCTCTACACGTTTCCGGTCGTCGTCACGTTGCTCGCCGCCCTTCTCTTCGGCGAGCCGCTCGGCTGGACCAAGCTGATCGCCTGCGGCCTGGCGTTTGTGGGCATGCTGCTCGTCGTCGAAGCCCAGTTGCATGCGGCCGCGCCGATCGGCATCGTGCTCGGACTGGGCTCTGCCGCCTTCTACTCCGGCTATATCCTTTATGGAAGCCGCCTGCTGCCTGGCCTTCCACCAGTATCCGCCACGGCCACGATCATGACCGCGGCCGCCGCCGTCTGGAGCATTTTCGCCGCGGCCACTGGCCAACTCGCGGTCGCGTGGACTATGCCGCGCCCGGCGCTGATCGCGAGCTTTGCGGTCGTGGGCACGACGATCCCGGTGCTGACGTTCATCCTCGGCCTGCGCCTGGTCGGGCCCTCACGCGCGGCGATCCTGAGCACGTTCGAGCCGGCGAGCACGGTGTTCCTCGCGGTGATCATCCTGGGCGAACTTGCCAGCCCACTGCAGTATCTGGGAGGTGCGCTGATCATCGCGTCGGTGCTTGTGCTTGAGGGACCCGGTTGGGTCGCCTCGCGAGTACTGCCCCAGGCTGCGCGCGAATAGCCACGCGATCATCCTTATAATCCGCGCTGCTGCCCCCTTAGCTCAGTGGACCAGAGCGGGTGCCTTCTAAGCACTAGGTCGCAGGTTCGAATCCTGCAGGGGGCGCTTCTGTCAGGGCGCTTCTGTCCTTGTAGGCGCTTCTGTCCTGTCTCAAGACATCCCGGACGCCTGTCGTTTTTACTGTGCTATTTGTCACAACAATATTGACAAACGCGAATCTGAGTGTACTGTGGCGGAGTACTGATTCGATCGCGGCGGCGACACCGGTAACACGCAGGAACGTTAGAGGGGTAAGCGCAAGCGGCGCCTGTGGCGAAGCTTGTGTCGACCGGCCCAAGTGGGCGAGGGGACACCAGGGTGAGGGAGGGGTCCGCGGCGGTGGTATCAGCCAAGGTGCTGATCCCGCAGGTGCAGTCCCTTGCCCGGGAACGGGTGGACGCGCTGCTCGAGCGCATCTGGCAGCATCGGGTCGGGCTCGTCGTCGCGCCGGCCGGCTCGGGGAAGAGCACACTACTGGCCGGCTTCGCCGCCTCCGCCAAGGTCCCGGTCGCCTGGTATCGCGCCGAGAGCTGGGATGCGAAGACCAGTACGCTGCTCAGCCACCTCGAGTCGGCGTTCTCCACCGTCCTTGGGCGAATCCCGGACCGGTGGCAGTCGATCGAGGCGGCGGCCCGCGCGCTGGAGACCTGGCCCGGGCGCCGCGCGCTCCTGGTCATCGATGACCTTCACACCCTGGAGGACAGCCCGGCCGAGCTCGCGCTCGAACGGCTGATCGACTACGCCCCGCCCAGCATCACGTTCCTGATTGGCTCGCGCGCGCTTCCCGGCTTCAACCTCTCGCGACTGCGGGTCTCGGGCGCCCTGCTCGAAATCGGGAGTGAGGACCTTCGTTTTCGTTCGTGGGAAGTCGAACGTCTCTTCCGCGATTTCTACCGCGAGCCGCTTCCTCCCGAAGAGCTCGCTGAGCTGGCACGGCGGACCGAGGGTTGGGCCGCCGGCCTTCAGCTCTTCCACCTGGCGACCCGCGGCAAGTCGACCCAGGAGCGTCGCCGCATTCTGACCGCCCTCGGAGGCCAGTCGCGGCTGACGCGCGAGTACTTGACCCGCAACGTGCTCGACCAGCTACCGGCCGAGCTGCGCTGGTTCCTCGTCCGCACCTGCGTCTTGCCGAGGCTCACCGGACCGATCTGCGATGCCTTCCTCGAGCGAACCGGCGGCCAGCAGGTGCTGGAGGAGCTCGAGCGCCGGCAGATCTTTACCTACGCCACCGACGACCGGGGCGGCTACCGCTATCACGAGGTACTGCGCTCGCACCTCGAACAGGTGCTGGTCGAAGAGCTCGGCGAGATCCAGGCGCGCGCCGCCTACCAGCGCGCCGGATTGCTGCTGGAAACGAGCGGCGCCTTCCCCGATGCCGTGCAGACCTATTCGCGTGGCGAAGACTGGGAGGCGGTTGACCGCCTTCTACATCGCCAGGGCGGAGAGCTGCTCGAGGGACCGGACACCTGGATCGACGCGTTGCCGCCCGCCTTGCTGCGACAGGACCCGTGGTTGATGTTGGGAAGTGCCCGGCGGCATCGCGCCGAAGGGCGCTGGCGCGAAGCGATCGAGGCTTACCATCGGGCCGAGCGCGTCTTCGGCTCGAGCGACGCTGGATTGCTATGCGCCAGCGAGCGCAAGGCGCTGGCGGGCTGGCTCGAGCCGGCGCCGATGCCGGGCAACGACTGGGCGGGTGTTCTCCGCAAGGCGGTTGCGCACGATCCGCTGGCTCTGAAGCAGGTCGCCGGGCAATTGCCTGAGGCGACCGGCAAGCTTGCCTCAGGCCTCATCTGCCTCCTGGCCGGACAAATGAACCAGGCGCGCCGTCAGCTGATTGCGGCCGCCGACAGCCACGATGCGCCCGCCGCGCTGGGCATCGCCGCGCGCCTCTCGGCCGGCGTTGCTGGGTTGCTCAGCGGCGATCTCCAGGGAGTGTTCGACGTCGAGGAGTCTGCCGAGGACGCGGCCACGCGTGGCATGGGATGGGTCGCGCGTCTGGCGCGCGCCGCCCTCGTCCTCGCGGGGCGGCCGGGCAGCGCCGCGGAGGCCGAAGCGCTTCGGGTGGCCAGCGACCGCGACGGCGATCGCTGGGGGAGCGCGCTCATCGGCCTGATGATCGGGTGGGCCGCGGTCTACGCGGGTGAGATCGCGCTGCCGCCGCTGGAAGAAGCCACCGACACCTTCCATCAGCTAGGCGCCGGGGTGCTGGAGGCATGGTCCCGGGCGTTACTGGCCCTCAGCCTCGCCCGCAGCGGCGTTCCGGAAGCGCGTGACGCCGCCTTGCAGGCGGAAAATCTCGCTCGCTACAGTGGCGCCCCCGGGGCTTGCTTTTTCCCCTACGGGGTAAGCGTCGACGCATCGACGCCGCCCAACCTGATCATTACCGACAGCTTCAACCATCGCATCCGCAAAGCGGCCGCGGTCAGTCCGATCAATCCCAGGACCAACAAGCCGCTCGACTCCAGGGCGACGAACGTGATCACTACGCTGGCGGGGACGGGAGACCAGGCGATGGCCGACGGGCTCGCAACCGTCCAGGCCCAGTTCAATCGCCCATGGAGCGCGGCAGTGGACAAGACCAATATCTACGTGGCCGACTACCTGAATCAGCGCGTCCGGCGCATCGATCTGACCGCGGGCAGCGTGACGACGGTGGCCGGTCAATCCGTCGCTGGTTCGCCCCGTTCGGGACTGCTCGGTGACGTCGGCCCGGCCGATGCCGCGGAAGTCAACGGCCCTCGCGGCCTTAGCATGCTTGGGGATTCCGGAGCATTGCTGCTGGCGGACAGCTTCAATGGCCGGATTCGCTGGCTCGGCGTCACGCAGGCAGGCATCCAGCGGACGCAACTCAACTTCGATCCCACCAACCTCGCCGGGCTCAGCCAGCCGCAGAGCGTGACGGTTTCCAGTCGTGGCAGCGGGCTCCTGGTCATGGGCGCGGTCGACCTCGGCGCCGACCGCGACAACTTCTACCTCAATCCGGCCAAGAACTCCTGCGCCCAGGCCCGGCTCGAGCCAGGAAGCAGCTGCTCCTTCGAGGTCGCCTTCCAGCCGCGCGCGCTCGGTGGCCATACCGGCGGTGTCGTAATCCCGAACGACGCCATCGGCGGCGCCCAACAGGTGACGCTGACCGGGCGGGCCACAGCCTCCCTGGTCAGCCTCAGCCCGCCGGCGGTCGCCATTCACCAAGCGGCCAACGCCCTGTCGGCGCCCGCCATCGTCACGCTGACCAACAACGGCGACGGCCTGCTGCACATCACGTCGATTGGGCTCGACCAGGGAACCAGCCCCGCTTTCTCGCAAAGCAATAACTGCCCGAGCGTCATTGCGGCCCACAGCAGTTGCCAGATCACGGTGATCCTCAGCCAGATCGCTCCGGACGACCAGGCGACGCGGACCGGCATGCTCACCGTCGTGGACGACGCCGCCGGGAACTCCGCGGGCGATACGACCGCGGGTGGCCCGTCCCCGGGTGGCACGTCGCAATCGGTCCCGCTGACCGGAGACCTGGCGCAATCGATCGCCAGTTTCAACCGGCAGTCGATGACGTTTAGCCAGAATCTGGGGGCGCCCAGTCAGACCGAAATCATCATGCTGGTCAATACCGGACAGGCGCCGCTGCATCTCAGCGCCATCCACGACGAGGGCGACTTCTCGCAAACCAACAACTGCCCCGTGGTGCTGGCGCCGGGGGCCAATTGCGCCATCAGCGTCACCTTCATCCCGACCAACCTGGGAGAGCGCGACGGCTACATCCTGGTGGCAGATGACTCGGTTGACAGTCCCCAGCGTATTCCCGTCATGGGGATCTCGACCATGGCGCTGGCACGCCTTGGCCCCAGCCGGCTCAACTTCAGCCAGAACGTCGGCGCCTCGTCGGCGCAGCAGACCGTCACGCTCACCAACCGCGGTGATGGCCCGCTGACCATTGCCGATATCGCCGCCACCGGCGACTTCAAGGTACTGCCGCACTGTCCAACGGTGCTGCTTCCGGGCATCACCTGCCCGATCGGCATCGTCTTCGCGCCGCAGGCGGCCGGCGCTCGCCACGGCAGCCTGGTCGTGATCGATGACGCCAGCGCCGCGGCCGGGTCGCAGGACACGGTACGGCTCGACGGGTTTGCCTATCAACCCGTCGCTACCTTGAGCGCGACGGAACTGAAGCCCGCGGCGAACCTGGGTGGGTCGGCCGGGCCGCAGACGGTGACGGTGACCAACACCGGCGACGGCGCGCTCACGGTCCGCGCCATCACCGTCACCGGCTCGGCGGCCGGCGACTACCGACAGTCGAGTGACTGCCTGCGCACACTACAGCCGGGCGCCTCCTGCGCCGTCACGGTCGCCTTTACCCCACAGGGATACGGGGTCCGCGCGGCCAGCCTCACGCTCTACGACGACGGACCTGGCGGCAGCCAGTCCATTGCATTGCGTGGGACCGGGACCGCGGCCCGAGCCTTGCTGAGCAGTGGATTCCTCAACTTTGGCGGCGATAGCGTCGGGAATCCAACCGCGCCCCAGACTGTCATTCTCTTCAATGCCGGTAATGGGACACTGTCGATCGCCTCCATGAAATTGCTGGGTGGCGATTACGCGATGAGCAGCAGCTGCGGCAGCACGCTCGTGGCAGGAGCGAGCTGCTCGATCACGATTACCTTCCTGCCACAGGGCACCGGCGCGCGGTCGGGGCTCGTGACGATCACGGACAACGCGGGAACCCAGCGGATTAGCTTGAGCGGCGTCGGGACTTAAGCGCCCCCAATACGTACCTGGCGCGCCACAAGGTCACGGGCGGGTATGAGAGTCTAGTATTCGGTCCGATCTGTCGGAAGCCATAGGAGGAACGATGGCCAAGAACCCCTTGTTTGAGCTCTATGAGGCAGGCACCAGCGTCTGGCTCGACTACATCAGCCGGAGCTTGATGACGTCCGGGGAGCTCAAGCGAATGATCGAGGAGGATGCCGTCGTCGGCATGACCTCGAACCCCACGATCTTCGAAAAGGCGATCGGAGGCAGCAGCGACTATGACGCGGGGCTGAAGCGATTGATGAACGCCGGCAAGTCCGACGAAGAGATCATGTTGAGCCTGATCGTCGAGGACATCCAGATGGCCGCGGACGTCCTCAAGCCTGTCTACGAACAGACCAAGCACAAAGACGGTTACGTCAGCATCGAGGTGCTACCGCGGGTCGCCTACGACACCAAGGGCACGATCGCGATGGCCCACGACCTCTTCGACCGAGTCGGGCGGCCCAATATTTTTGTCAAGATCCCAGCGACGGACGAGGGGTTGCCGGCGATCGAGCAATGCATCGCCGACGGGATCAACATCAATATCACGCTGATGTTCTCGGTCAAGGTCTACGAGGACGTCGCACGTGCCTTTGTCCGCGGGCTGCAACGACGCATGAAGGAGGGCAAGGCGATCGACATCGCCTCGGTGGCGAGTTTCTTCGTCAGCCGGGTCGACACGGCGGTCGACAAGTTGCTCGAACAGAAAATCGCCGCGGCCAAGGATCCGGCAGAACGAGAGCGCCTGCAGCGGTTACTCGGGAAAGCCGCCGTCGCGAACGCCAAGATGGCCTACCAGGCGTTCCTGAACATCTTCAACGAGCCGGAGTTCGCCGAGCTGCGGCGCAGGGGCGCCAATGTCCAGCGCTGCCTCTGGGCCAGCACCGGGACCAAGAACCCCAACTACAGCGACGTCATGTACGTCGAGGAACTGATCGGGCCGGAGACCGTGAACACCATGCCGCAGCAGACCATGATGGCCTTCAAGGAGCATGGCGAGGTGCGCGTCAGCCTGCTCGAGAATGTCGACGGCGCGCGCCAGGTGTTGCGCGAACTGGAGGCGATCGGCATCGACATCGACAAGGTTACCTATGACCTTCAGGTCGACGGCGTGAAACTGTTTGCGGACTCGATCGCCAAGCTCCTCGACGAGATCGCGAGCAAGACGCAGCGGCTCAAGCTTGGCGACGTCGGCGCGCATGAGGCACAACTCGGGTCCATCGAGGGAGCCGTCAAGAGTCGCCTGACCCAACTCGAGCAAGCCGCGGTGGTCCGGCGCATCGCGGAGAAGGACGCGGGGCTGTGGGCATCAAACGGATCCGGCGAGAAGGAAGAGATCAAGAACCGCCTCGGTTGGCTGCAGGTCGCCGACCTCATGGAGGAGCGGGTTGCCGAACTGGTGGGCCTTCGAAAAGAGCTGGTGGCGGAGGGCTTTAGCGATTGCGTCGTGATGGGAATGGGCGGCAGCAGCCTCGCGCCCGAAGTGTTCCGCCAGACCTTCGGCGCCCCTACCGGCTCGCTCAACGTTCACGTGCTCGACACCACCGACCCCGCCGCCATCGCCGCGCTTCAGGCATCGATCGACCTCAGACGAACCGTGTTTATCGTGGCCTCCAAGTCGGGGACGACCCTGGAGACGCTGTCGCATTACCGCTATTTCTGGCTGCAGACCGGCCAGCAGGGACGGCAGTTCCTGGCGATCACCGATCCCGGAACGCCGCTGGCGGACGAAGGCAATCGGCGCGCTTTCCGGCGCGTCTTCCTGAACCCGGCTGACATCGGCGGTCGCTACTCGGCGCTCTCCTATTTCGGCCTGGTGCCGGCAGCACTCGGCGGCGTCGACCTGGCCGGGCTGCTCGACCGGGCCGCGACCATGGTGCAGGCCTGCACCGGCCCGGGGCCGGTCGACGAAAATCCGGGCGTTTGGCTGGGAGCCGTCTTCGCCGAGGCGGCGAAGGCGGGCCGGGACAAGGTCACCATCATCGCCCCGCCGGCGCTGCATAGCTTCGGTGTGTGGGCGGAGCAGTTGATCGCCGAGAGTACCGGCAAAGAGGGCAAGGGGCTGGTGCCCGTGGCCGATGAGGCGCTGGGAGCGCCGCTGGTTTATGGCAACGATCGGCTGTTCGTCCGGCTGGCGCTCCCGGGCGATGACCCCAACGCCGCTCGGCTCGAGGCCCTGAGCAAGGCGGGCCACCCGATCGTGACCCTCAAGGTCGGCGACCCGTTGGGCCTGGGCGCCGAATTCTTCCGCTGGGAGTATGCGATCGCGGTCGCCGGTGCGATCCTCGCTATCAACGTTTTCGATCAGCCCAACGTCCAGGAGGCCAAGGACCTCACCAAGAAAGTCCTGAGCGAAGGCAATCCGCCGACGACGGGGCAAGGGATCCGATGGGCCGGCCAGCAAGGGGCGACGCTGGAGGCGGCGATCCAGGCACTCCTCGGCCAGGTTCGAGCTGGTGACTATGTCGCGCTGCTGGCCTTCATCGCGCCCGACGCGAAGTACGACAGCGCCCTCAACGCGATCCGGCTCGCGATCCGCGACAAGTATCGGGTCGCGACCACCGTGGGCTATGGGCCGCGCTACCTGCACTCGACCGGCCAGCTCCACAAGGGCGGTCCCAATACCGGCGTCTTCCTTCAGATCGTCGGCGATGATCCGAAAGATATCCCGATTCCCGGCGAGCGATTCTCGTTCGGCGTGCTGAAGCAGGCGCAGGCGCTCGGCGACTTCCAGGCCTTACGCAACCACGGACGGCGTGTGCTCCGCGTCCAGCTGCAAGACGTTGCCCAGGGTCTGGTCAAGATCGGCCAGGCGGCGGGCGCAACCGCGGGAGTCGCCTAGATGCAGGTCGGTCTAATCGGTTTGGGCCGGATGGGCTCGGGGATGACCCTGCGGTTGCTGCAGGGTGGCCACCAGGTGATGGTCTACGACCGCGTTCCCGAAGCGGGCGCCGCGCTGGCCGGAAAGGGCGCGACCGTGGCCGGCAGCCTGGAAGAACTCGGCCAGCAACTCAAGGGGCCACGCATCCTCTGGTTGATGATCCCCGCGGGCCCGCCGGTGGACGACACCATCCAGCGATTGTCGGGCACCCTCTCACCGGGCGACATCATCATCGATGGCGGCAACTCGAATTACAAGGACTCGATTCGCCGCGCCGAGGCGTTGCGCTCACAGCAGATCGAGTTTCTTGACATCGGCGTCAGCGGTGGCATCTGGGGCCTCAAGGTCGGCTTCAACTTGATGATCGGCGGCAACCAGGCGGTCTTCAAACAGGCCGAGCCAATTTTTAAGACGCTGGCGCCACCCGACGGCTATGCCTACGTCGGCCCTTCGGGAGCGGGGCATTACTCGAAGATGGTGCATAACGGCATTGAGTATTCGCTGCTGCAGAGTTACGCAGAGGGGTTTGAAATCCTCAAGGCGGCGCCCTTCGGCTTCGATCTCGAGCAGCTGGCGGCGCTCTGGAACCATGGCAGCGTGATTCGTTCCTGGCTGCTCGAACTGGCACAGGCCGCCTTCGAACAAGACCCGCAGCTCTCCCGGATCCGCGGCTACGTCGACGACTCGGGCGAGGGACGCTGGACCTTGCAGGAAACGATCGATCACGCGGTGCCGGCGCCCGCGCTCGCGATGAGCTTGTTCATGCGGTTCCGCTCGCGCCAGGACGATTCCTTCAGCGACAAGGTGATCGCCGCCCTGCGTAACGAATTCGGCGGGCATCCGGTCAAACCCGAGTAAGTCCATGGCCCAGGCTGTCACCGCACCGCTGACCCAGAACATCCTGCGCGACGGGTTGATCCTGCCGCGCACGCCGGACCCGGCGGCGATGGTCATCTTCGGTGCCTCGGGTGACCTGACGGCGCGCAAGCTGATGCCGGCGCTCTACAACCTTGCCCTCAACCGCTATTTGCCATCCGGCTTCTGCGTGATCGGTGTCGCGGACACGGCGATATCGGAGGACGAATTCCGCAATCGCCTGGCAGACGCGGTGCAGAAGTACTCACGGACCCAGCCGGTCGACCGCGCCGTCTGGCAGAGCATCGCCGAGGGGATTTCCTTCGTGCGGATGCCCTTCGACGACGATGGCGACGGCTATCGCCGGCTCGCCGCGGAGCTCGACCGTGTGGATCGGGAGCGGGGGACCAACGGCAATCGCGTCTTTTACCTGGCAACCGCCCCGCAGTTCTTCTCCGTCATCATCGATCGGTTGGGGGCCTCGGGGATCGCCAAGAGTGGCGAGGGTTGGAAACGGGTCGTGATCGAGAAGCCATTCGGCAACGACCTGAAGAGCGCCCAGGCGCTGAATCAGGCGGTCCACGCCGTATTCACCGAGCAGCAGATCTATCGCATCGATCACTACCTGGGTAAGGAAACCGTCCAAAACGTCCTGGTGTTCCGATTTGCCAACGGCATCTTCGAGCCGATCTGGAACCGGCGCTATGTCGATCATGTGCAGATCACGGTGGCGGAAGACATCGGCATCGAGCGGCGTGGCAAGTACTACGAAACCTCCGGTGCCCTGCGTGACATCTTCCAGAACCACCTTATGCAGCTGCTCAGCATCGCCGCGATGGAGGCGCCCCCGAACTTCGATGCCGACAGCGTGCGCGACGAGAAAGTCAAAGTTCTCAAGTCGATTCACCCGATCAATGTCTTAAAAGACGTCGTCCGCGGCCAGTACGGGCCAGGGTGGGTCGGCGGCCAGCAGGTGCCCGGTTACCGGCAGGAGATCAATGTCTCGCCGACGTCGAATGTCGAGACCTTCGTCGCCGTGCGTCTCAAGATCGACAACTGGCGCTGGGCCGACACACCGTTTTACTTGCGGACGGGCAAGCGGTTGCCCAGCCGCGCCTCGGAGATCGCGATCCAGTTCAAGAATCCCCCGCACCTGCCGTTCGCGAAGACGGCCGTGGAGGAGCTGACACCCAACTGGCTGGTGATGCGCATCCAGCCGCACGAGGGGGCCTCGCTGAAGATCGCGGCCAAAATTCCCGGCCCGGTGATGCGCTTGCGGACCGTCAACATGGACTTCTTCTACGGTTCGTCTTTCATGGTCGAGTCGCCGGACGCGTATGAACGCCTGGTGCTCGACTGCATGCTGGGCGACGCCACCCTCTTTGCGCGAGAGGACGAGGTGGAGCGAGCCTGGGCGCTGGTCGACCGCATCGAGGCAGGTTGGGCGTCGCAGCCGCCGCCGGCGTTCCCGAACTATGCCGCCGGCACCTGGGGACCGCCCGAGGCGGACGCGATGATCGAGCAGGATGGTCGGCGCTGGAGGCGGCCATGATCCAGAATCACCGCGAGCTCAGCGCGCGAACCTTCGTCGACGTGCATGCCATCCAGGAGGAGCTGGACCAGGTGCGCTGGGGCCTGCACGATGGTGCGGGGAGCGAGGCGGCCCAGCACGCGGCGGCGGAAGCCCGCGCCAGCGTCTGCAACCTGATCGCCGTGGTTGGAAACGAACCCGAGCTGGGCGCGATTTCGACCGTGCTCGACCGTCTCTCGGTTACCAATCCCTCGCGCACGCTGATCCTCCTGGCCCAGCACACCCGCGAAGCGGACAAACTCGAGGCCGAGGTGTCAGCCCAGGAGCGGACGGAAAGCGGCCACCGTGTCACGACCGAGCGCGTGGTCCTTCACGCGCACGGCGAGCCCGCTCGCCACCTCGCCAGCCTGGCGGCGCCATTGTTGATTCCAGATCTGCCGGTGATTCTCTGGTGGCCGGGACGGCCCGAATTCGAAAGCTCGCTTTTCGACGACCTCTGCGAGCTCGCCGATCGTCTCATCGTCGATACCGACGAGGGCTTCGACGACACGGACCTGACGCGCCTGCTCGGGGTGGCTCGTCGGAAGACGGCGCAGGCGTCCATCGGCGACCTCAACTGGGCACGGCTCATCGCCTGGCGGCACACGGCGGCGCAGTTCTTCGATATGCCGGGAATGCTCGCCCGTCTGGCTCACATCCACGGTGTCTCGATTTTTCATGGCAGCGACGGCTCGACCGCGCAGGCACGGTTACTCGGCGGCTGGGTCCGCAGCCGGATGGCGACGGTCGGGATCGACGTGCCCCTCGAATTTCGACCGGATGATTCGCAGGAGCATGGCGTCTGCCGTTTCCTGATCTACACGGGCGGCGATGAGGGGCTCGCCCGCTTCAGCCTCAAGCGGCTGCGCGGCAACCGGCTCTTGACGCAGATCCGGCTCGGCGAGCAGGACCTTTCCCCCCGGACCGTCCGCCTCGAGTCGCGACCAACCGAGGAACTGCTCGGCATCGAGCTGACCCTGCCGGGACACGACGCGCTCTTTGAGCAGGCGCTCGACGCTGCTCTACGGTGACCGCGCCGGTCATCTCGATCGTCGTACCGGGACCGGCGGAACTCGCCGAGGCAGCGGCGTCCTGGACCGCTGAACGCATCACGGGCGCCGTGGCGGCGCGCCGGGCGTGTTACCTTGCGCTGGCCGGCGGCGAGACGCCGCGCGGCTGCTACGAGCGGTTGGCGCGGCCGCCCTACCGCGATAGCCTCCCCTGGGGATCGGTCTTCGTCTACTGGTCGGATGAGCGCCAGGTGCCACTCGACGATCCGGGCAGCAACTACGCCATGGCGAAGGCCGCGCTCCTTGACCACGTGCCGATCCCACCCGAGCAGGTCTTTCCGCTGGTGGGGGACCCCACGCCCGCTCTGCGCCGAGTTCCCGCGGATGCCGCCGGCCGCCCGCGGTTCGACGTGGTCCATCTCGGACTCGGGGATGACGGTCACACGGCGTCGCTGTTTCCCGGCAGCCCGGCGCTGCAAGACGCTCGAGCGCTGGTCGCGGTCGTTCACGACGCGCCGAAGCCACCGCCGGAGCGGCTCACCCTGACGTTGCCCGTGATCAACGCCGCCCGAGCGGTGCTCTTCATGGTGCTAGGCGCCTCCAAGCGCGAGGCGCTGGCGCGGGTGCGGAAGCTCGATCCGGCGTTGCCGGCAAGTCACGTCCTGCCGGTCGACGGCGAGTTGCGGTTCATCGTCGACCGGGCCGCCTCTCAATAACCCTCCTCGGGTCGCGGGGGAGGGTAGGGCTGGGGCCTTTCCGCCCCTCGGTTGACTCCTCGACTATCACTTAATTTGTCACTTGACACGCCCAACCCGGAGTGACATTCTTGTAACGCAGAGACCATTCAAGTACACGTCAAGGCAGGGAACACAGCATTGGCGATCGCGGGGGCGCATCGGACAGCTGTCGGCCACGGCCATCGGGTCGAGCGTCGTAGGCGGGCCAGGACCGCACGGTCGACGGCCGTCTGGCTCGCTGGCGCGATCGCCTGGGGCGCCCTTTTCCTCCTTCTGGGCTGGCTGGTCGCGGCCGGATTCTATGGCTTGCTGGCGAATCCATGACGAGCCATTACGGCCGGCGGCGCCCCTACCGGCATGCCAACTACCACATTCAGGAATGGCGGCGCCGTCGTCGCGTCGCGATGCGGCGCAACCTGATCGTCGGCTTCCTGGTCCTGATCACCCTGCCGCTGCTGACCGTCCCCGCGCTCGCGGCGCAGACGGTCGGCGACCTCCCGGCCGTCACCGGGCTCTCTTCGAGCGGCCTGCCCCAAGACATGCTGATCTACGACCGGCATGGCAACCTCCTCGCCGACATCGGCGACCAGGGAGACCACCGCATCGTCGTTCCCCTCAGCTATATCTCGCCGAACGTGATCAGTGCCACGATCGCAGTCGAAGACCACACCTTCTATTCGAATAACGGCGTCGACTTCGGTGCGGTCCTACGCGCCGCGCTGGCCGACTACTCACACCACGGCATCAAGCAGGGTGGCAGCACGATCAGTCAGCAGCTCGTCAAGCAGGTCTTCATCGGCTCCCACCCGGACAACTCGCTACAGCGCAAGGTCAAGGAAGCCGCCCTCGCCCTCGAGTTGAATCGGCGCTACTCCAAAAGCCAGATTCTCGAGATGTATCTCAACACGATCTTCTACGGCAGCCAGACTTACGGCATCGAGGCGGCCGCGCGCAGCTACTTCCAGACCAACGCCCACGACCTCAGCCTGGCCCAGGCCAGCATGCTCGCCGGCCTACCGCAAGCACCGACGCAGTACAACCCGCTGAGCAACCTGGTGGCGGCGAAGAAACGGCAGCATGATGTCCTGACGGCGATGGTCGACAACCACTTCATCACTCAGAAGCAAGCGGACGCCGCCTACGGGACGAAGCTCACCATCTACCCGCCGATCAACCAATATCAGGCGCCCTACTTCGTCGACTATGTGCTGCAGACGCTGCGCCAGCAGTACCACATCCTGCCGAGTGACCGGCGCGGCTACCGTGTCTACACCTCGCTCGACCTGAATCTGCAGCACATCGCCGAGCAGGTGGTCCACGACCAGATCGCGCAGAAGGGAAACTATTACAACTTTCACGACGCCGCCCTGGTCAGCATGGATCCGAAGACTGGTGAGATCCTGGCCATGGTCGGCGGCGACAACTACAACCGCCCCGGCGGCTGGATCAACATGGCGAACACGCCGCGCCAGCCAGGGTCGACCTTCAAGATCTACACATACACGGCAGCAATCGCGAGCCGGAAGTTCAACATGATCACACCGATCCTGGACGCACCGCTCGTGTTTCCGACCTGGGGTGGGGTCAGCGGTTTCCAGCCGTACATTCCGCTGAACTACGACCTCCGCTACCACGGGGTGCTGCCGCTGAAGATGGCGATGGGCAACTCCATGAACATCCCGGCGATCAAGACCGAGCTCCGAGTCGGGATCCCGAACGTGCTCGATATGGCCCGCCGCATGGGGGTGACTCATCTGAATTTGCCGGACGACAACTATTCGCTGAGCCTGACCCTTGGCGGTTACGAAGTCACGCCGGTGGACATGGCGACCGGCGCTGCCACACTCGCCGACATGGGCACACGCCACATGCCGGCGCCGATCGTCTCGATCAAGGACGCGAGCGGCCGTGACGTATTCACGTACGACCCGTCAAAGAACACGTTCCAGGCGGTCAGCCCGGAGGTCGCCTTCATCATCGCCGCCATCATGTCCGACGACAGGAACCGCTGCCTCGAGTTCGGTTGTCACGGCGATCTCACCCTGCCCGGTCGCCAGGTCGCCGCCAAAACTGGCACCACCCAGCTCTTCAAGGACAACTGGACGCTTGGCTTTACGCCGACCCTCGCCACGGCGGTCTGGATTGGCAACCCCGACAACACGCCGCTGAGTCATAACTCGACCGGTATCGTCGGCGCCGCCCCGATCTGGCATAAGTTCATGCAACAGGCGCTGGCCGGTACGCCGGACCAGTGGTATGCGAAGCCGGCGGGCGTCCACCAGGTCGGCGCCAACTACTTCCTGCCCGGAACCGAGTACGTCCGCTCGACGGTGCTCGGCTGGCCGACCTGCCGCTTTGGGAGCTACAACCCCTACAACCTCTCGTATGCCGACACCCTGGTCGACGGCGTCCCATGCGTGCTCGGTGGCGGCGCCAGGGTGATCACGACCAAGGGCCAGTAGCAGACAGACGGGCGGATAATCGAGGGGACGTGCGCCCCGCATCGCATCGCTTCGGCGCGGCAGTTCTGCTCGCCCTCGGGCTCGCAACCATGACCGCCCTCCCGGCGGCGGCCAAGGACACCTACGCCTTCTACGGTCCGCTCGAGATCCGCATCGTCGGGGCCAATGGTGCGATAAGAGACTTCGTCGCCCTCTCGAGCACCGATCGGCGTGGCGCATCCGCGCTCGTCAAGGAACTCGCCAGCGCGATGCAGGGCACGGCCCGGCCAAGCGACGGACCACCCGCACTTCCGTACTACCGCATCGGTGTCAGCCACCTCGGGTTGACCGATGCCACGATGCCCTGGGCCCGCCTTTTGGACACCAGTTTCATCTACTCGCCGGGCGGCGACGCCTCGCGTACCTTGTTGATGGTCGAATTCCGCCAGGGCGACGCGGCGTTGCAGCAACGGTGGATCGAGCCGTCGCCGGAGGTTGCCTCGTTGCTCGCGCGACACCTGCAGGGCCTGTCGGCGATCGGGACGGAGACCTCCGCCGCCACCGCAACGACCGACCCCTCGGGAATCGCGATCGGGGCGATGGTGCTCGCCGTACTGAGCCTGATGCTGGTCGGGGACCGCCGCCGCTGGCGCCTTGGCGGGGAAAGAAGGAGCGCTGGAAAGGGGACGTAACCAGCGCTCCCGGAGATCGTCGGCGGCTAGTGGCTCACCTGGAAGCAGGCCACGTCGTACTGCGACACGCTGTTCGGATTCGTCGAATTCTGCGGAGCGTTGCCGGCGTAGACCGTGCCCGCCACGCCGCTGGTGTTGAACGCCGAGCCGGGCGCGGTTGCCGCATTTCCCGGGGTCGTCGTCTGCGCCTGACAGGATTGGCCGGGCTGACCGGGAGTGCCGGTCGTCGTGTCGGCAAAGGCGGTACCGGCACCCGCCAGGACGATCGCGGTCGACAGGCTAACGCCAAGCATGAGTTTGCGGATCATCGTCTGTCCTCCTTTGTCTGCTAACGCGCTTGGTAGGTAATTCGGTCTGGGGTTACGCCCGACTCCGGTAGCCTTTCTGCGTGAAAGCCAGGCGCAAGGTCAAGCCGCGGTCGGTCTTCTCCCTGCCCCGGACCGGCTACATCCGCACCTCGGAGGCCTTGCGCGAGCCCAAGCCACCGGCGCGCCTGCCCCAGCGAAGGGGCGAGAGCGACAAGGAGTACGCGGCGCGGCTCGACGCGGCGCGAGAGGAAGCCTACGAGCGGCTGCGGCGTCTCCGGCTGATGCGAGCGAAACGGGCGACCTCGTAGTACACTGCCGCGTGCCATGCGCCGACTCCTCTATCTAGGCGTCGCCGTCTGCGTCGCGGGCTGCGGTCCGCAACCCAGGGTTGTCGGACAGTTGGCGACCGCCCATCCGACCCCGGCCTCGGCCGCGGCGCCAGGGGCAAGTGCTCCCGCGAACGCGGCCGAAGAGGCGGTCCTCGGCCCGGGTGGGATGACACTGCGTCAGGAGATCGGTGCGGTCATCATGGTTGGTTTCAAGGGCCCACTCACACCAGCGATCGTCGCGGACTGGCGTCAGCACCAGTTCGGCGGCTTGATCGTCGTGCCGATCAACCAGAATGCGACGGACCCGGCGGCCATCCGCCAACTGATCCAGTCGGTGCGCAGCGTCATGGCGCATCCGGTGCTGACCGCCACCAACCAGGAAGGCGGAACCGTCTGCTTCAAGGAGACGCGCGTGTCGTGCATGGCCGGTGCGCGCCAGGTCGGTTCGCAGGGCCCGGCGGCGGTCCAGTCGGCGATGACCAGCATGTCGCGGGGCCTGAAAGCGCTCGGCTTCGACATCGACTTCGCCCCCGTCGCGGACGTCTGGGATGGTGTCGATCCGCATCTGCGCGAGCGGAGTTACGGCCAGAATCCGCAGACCGTGGCGCAGGACGTGGCTGCCGCCATCGCGGGCATTCACGCCGCGGGAATCTATGCCGTCGCGAAGCGCTCGTCAGTCCAAACGCCGCAGACCCGGGACTGGGTTCCCTTTCAGGCGGCGATCGCGTCTCACGTGGAATTCGTGATGATGGCGTCGTCAACCCCGCTGCAGTTGCTGCGGACCGAGCTGGGCTACCAGGGCGTCATCATCTCGGACGAGCTGCAGAGGGGTGCGCTCAGCCCGGAATTTCCGCCACCAAGCGCCGCGGTGCGTTTTCTGGCCAACGGGGGCGACATGGTGATTGTCTCGCACGACATTGCGGTCGCCGATGCTACCTACGACGCCATCCACGCGGCGGTGCTCAATGGCACCTACCCTCGAGCCCAGCTCGACGCCTCGGTGCAGAAGCTGCTGAACCTCGGGCTGCGCTACATGCCCTAATCTGGCGGTTCGGTCGGGACCTCGCCGCCCATCGCGTGGTAGCCGCCGTCGACATGGACGATCTCCCCGGTGGTGGCGGAACTGTAATCGGAGAGGAGCACGCAGGCCATCTTCGCGACCGGCGTGCGATTCGTGCTGTCCCAACCCAGCGGTGCGCGCTGTCCCCAGGTGCTCTCGAAGCGCTCGAATCCCGGAATGCCTTTGGCGGCCATCGTCTTCATCGGTCCGGCCGCCAGGGCGTTCACGCGGATCTGCTGCTGCCCAAGGTCGCGCGCCAGGTAGCGCGTGACCGATTCGAGCGCCGCCTTGCAGACGCCCATCCAGTCGTAGAAGGGCCAGGCCTGCGTCGAATTGTCGAAATCCAGCGTCACGATGCTGCCGCCCTCCGTCATCAGCGGGCTGAGCGCCTGCGCCATCGCCTTCAGCGAGTAGGCACTGGTCTGGAAGGCGGTCTGTACGCTGGCCCACGGCGCGGTCATGAAGTTGCCGCCAAGCGCATCCGCGGGCGCGAACGCGATGGCGTGGACGAACCCATCGAGCCGGCCCCATCGCTGCTTGATGCTTCCGGCCAGCGCGTCCACCTGCTCCTGGTTGTTGACGTCCATCTCCAGGATGTCCGGCGTGGGGTCCATCCGCCGGGCACTCTTCTCCGTCAGGCTCATAGCCCGGCCGAAGCTGGTGAGGACGATGTCGGCACCCTCTCGCTGCGCCAGGTCGGCAATCGCGAAGGCGAGGCTGGCGGGGGTGAGGACGCCGGTCACCAGGATCTTCTTCCCCTCGAGGATGCCCGGCATGGCGGTCCGATTCTATCGGAGCCGGCTATCCGCCTATGAGCTCCTGTCGGCGCTTCTTGAACTCGTCGCTGTCGATCTCCCCTCGGGCGAAGCGCTGCTCGAGGGTCACCAGCGCGCTGTCGTGGCGGACCTTCTGAATAATCGCCGGGACGAAGAAATAGGCCACGACGCCGAAGGCGGCGCAGAAGAGGGCAAAGAGCAAGATGAGGAAAATGAACCCGCCAATCGGATAGAAGTCCATGGGTTGCTCGCGCCTATAGGTGGGGCTGGATGGGCGGTTGATCCCAGCGGCCGTTGATCAGGTCGATGCCAAACATCACCGATACGATCACCACCACCATGAGCGCGACGACGAGGACGCTCCTGAAGGACCGAGGCACGATGCCAATTACCACTTGCCAATACTAGATGGACTCGATCGAGGGTGGGCGTGATGGGTGGCCTGAGGATCTGAACCCTCAAATTGCCATTTGACAAGTTCAGAATATGAACCCATTTGAATGGGTCTTAGCCTCCTCCCCAGCCAGACCGACCAGACCCACGGGACATAACGTAACGGCGTCACCACGGCATCATCACGAGCCACGCATTCTTAGGGCACCCAGCTATACCCGCTACGTGTACAAGCCGAATCACAAAACCCGCAGCGGAAGCCCGCTACAACTGCTACGGCTGTTAGCCTCGCTGGTATCTGGGAGTCGTAACGTGGAGTCTGCGGAACTTACGCGAAACTTCACGAGCCATTACGAGTCCAACAACGAATGCTCCGAGACAAGTTAGGGCAGTCATACAGGAACACCATGTTCTGCCGATGTGCTCCCACTCGTCTCTTATGCATTGATCGCATTTAGCAACTGGACCATTGCCAAGCCGAATGCACATGGCACAAACATCCACTCCACAGCGCATCGCGGGAAAATGGGCACACTCGTTCCCATATGGACAGGGTGGCCCCTGCATGGTGACACCCTACACCGCCCATTGGGGGGCGCCGAGGCGCACGGTGCTGGAGTTCGGACGACCAGCTTTATATGGTCCAGGCCCAGCTATCCCAGCAACAGCTAGACGATGGGCGGGAGTCGGACCCCAACAATGTCTTAGCCGGTGTTCGAAAAGTCCTAGGACCGCGACCTGAGCAGGCTGTGCGCCAAAAGGGGCTGCGGGGCGGTCTAGTGCTTGCGGGTGTTAAGCCACTTTTCGGAGAAGCGCCTTTGCTCCTCCACCGTGGCAATCGTCTCGATCGGGGCTGGATCAAAGATGTCCACAAGGTCCTTCAGCGAGGCTGGTCTACCGATTTGAAGGTCATACGCTGTCAAGCCCTCGCCCATATCGCGGCCCAGGTCCGATGGCCAGACGTTAAGCCGGGCTCCGTTGCAGCAAAGCCGGACGCCGTCCTTGTCAAGTTGCGCCCGCACACGAGAGAGACACTCGAAGACATCGGAGGCCTCCGCCACTCGTGTGCCTAGTTTGGGAGCGTCCAACTCAAGGTGAAAGCACTCTGTACTTGTTGCGTCCGTGATTGTTGTGACGCGCGCGGTGACCAAGAATGAACCGCCCAAGGAGTCAACCGCGCTAATGACTCTTTCCCTCGGTGACATGCCAAGAGTCTAGTCAGAGCCGGGGCGGTGGGCGGGAGCCCTGCGAAGGTATATCGCCGTTAGTGTTGAACTCGGCATTGTGTACCGCCGCATATAAGTGACCCACAGCCTGTGTAACGAATTTCGATCATGGCACCCTTGCATGGATCGTTGCTATCACCGGTACCGCTTACTGCTTTCCCAGGATGCGGCGTCGCTCCGTTGCAATGTCCTGCTCTTCCTTTTCATGCTGCCTCTGTAATTCAAGCTCCAGTTTCTTACGCTGATCTTCTAGTTCGAGCCGTTGGGATGCTGGCGCGGTCGGTAGCAGCTGGGAAATCTCCTCAACCTGGAACATCAAATCTCGGGTGTTGCCCCAGCGGTTGAGGATCACCCTCCGGGCTTTGGCGTCTGCTTTCCGCCACCGTCGTTGATAAACGCGATTCTGCTCCCCTGACCTTCGGTAGCCTCCGACGCTTTCGCATCAGATTGCGTTGATACGCAGTTTTGGCTTTTCCTTTAAGTGCCATGGGGTCCGAAAGGGCTAAATCGTATTCGAAAATGAGGGTGGCTTGAGGGATTTGAACCCTCGACCCTCAGATCCACAATCTGATGCTCTAACCAGCTGAGCTAAAGCCACCGCAGGTGCACGATTATAAGAGGTTACGGGATCGCTCCCGTTCAAATTTGGCGCACGGTCCGTTATATGCTGTAGGCGCCTTGACGACGTCGGACGACGCCCTCATCCGCCGCGCCCAGGCCCTCGACCCGGGGGCACTGGCCGAGCTCTACGACCGGCATTTCGATGGGATATATCGATACCTGTACACCCGGTTACGCCACCAGGCCGACGCTGAAGACCTCACCGAGCAGGTCTTCTTGAAGATGGTCGACTCCATCAAGCGTTACCGGCCGAAGGGGGTGGCCTTTTCCTCCTGGCTCTACCGGATCGCGCACAACCTCCTGGTCGACCGGTACCGGCGGGCTGGCCGCGAACCGGTTGAGCTCAGCGATGGCGTCCGCGACTTGCGGCCTCAGGCTGATCCTGCCGACCTGCTGCAGAATTCCGAGCAGCGGCGCGCCTTGTTCGAGGCCGTTCAGCGCCTGACGCCTGAGCAGCAGCAGGTCATCACCATGCGGTTCATCGACAACCTGGACGCGGGTGAGATCGCGCGCCAGATGCGACGTCGGCCCGGCGCCATCCACGCGATGCAGCACCGCGCGCTGGCCAGTCTGTACCGGTTCCTGCTGGAGGGCGAGCAGGTGGAGGTCCGCCGTGCGTGACCTGACCCAGCCCCTGGAAGAATGCCTACGGGCGATGGGGGAGAAGCGCAACCTCCAAGAGGTGCTGCGCCGCTACCCGAACGAACGCGATCAGCTGATCGAGCTGCTCCGGCTGTCGGTCGACGTTGGCGGGTTGGCGCCGAGCAGCCCGGCGGCTGACCCCGCCTTCCGGCTGCGCGCTCGCAACCGGATGCTGGCCGCCGCTGCCCAGAGGCGCCCGGCAGGCCGCTGGAACCCACTCGGGGCCCTGCCACGGCCGGCTGCCCGACTCGCCTTCGCCGGTGCGCTCGCCGCCGCGGTCCTGGTGGGTGGACTGACGTCCGCGGCTGCGTCGGGCAACAGCCTGCCGGGCGATCCGTTCTACCCGATCAAGCTGGGCGTCGAGCGGGCGCAACTGGCCATCACCTTCGACGCGGCGGCTCGGGCTCGGCTGCACGCCCAGTTTGCCGAGGTGCGACTCAGCGAGGCGAAGCGGTTGATCGCCCTTGGCCGGGTACAGGACGGGGTCCGTCAGGTCAGTCAGTACGACAGCGCGGTCGCGCAATTCAACAGCACTCTGGCGGGAACCACGTTCGACGACAGCGTTATTGCCGAACTTCAACGCTTCATGAAGGATCACGAGGCCTCCGCCGACGCCAGCCTCCAGTCGCTGGCCGGTTCACTCGAGGCTGGTGGCCAAACCCAGGCGGCGGCCGCTGTCGCCAGGACGCAATCGCACGCGGATCAGACCTGGAAGGGGAGCGAGCGCGACCTGCAGGCGCGTAGCGCCACGCCGCCGGCCGATCGCTCACAGAGCCATCCGCCCGCGAGCCAGGAACCAAAGCCGAGCGGCAGCTAAACCCTAGGTTTCTCTGCCGCGCCGCGCGGCGAAGAACTCGCGAAGCAGGCCGCCGGCAGCTTCGCCCAGCACGCCCGAGCTGATCTCGACGCGGTGATTGTTCGCCGGGTGGCGCAGGACGTCATAGACCGAGTCGACTGCACCCTTCTTGGGATCGGGCGCGCCGTACACCAGCCGCGCGATCCGCGCCAGGACCATGGCGCCGGCGCACATCGGGCAGGGTTCGAGGGTGACGTACAGCGTGATCCCGTCGAGGCGCCAGGATTGCGTCAGCCGGGCCGCTTCCCGCAGCACCAGCATCTCGGCATGGGCGGTGGCGTCGGGCGTGGTTTCGATCAGGTTGTGCGCTTCGGCCAACACCGACCCGGCCTTGACGATGACAGCACCAACCGGCACTTCGGAAAACGAGGCGGCCCTACGGGCCTGAGCCAGGGCACGCTCCATGTAGTGGGCGTCGTCCCGAACGAAATCCTGTGTCACTGGGCGGCCCCGCCTGCCAGTCGCCGCCGGCCGATGACGAGCCAGCCGGCGAGGATGGCAATGATCGCGTCGGCCAGCAGCGGAACCCAGACCGGACCGCCCCAGGGTACCGGGAGGAGGAAGTAGACATCCTGGGTGACGATGGATGAGGGCCATCGGGCCAGGATCTCGAGTCCCAGATAGTAGGTGCCGTCCCAAATGGCAAACGCCCAAAGCAGTGCCGCGGTGCGCTCGCGCCAGTCGCGCCCGGCCAGATAGGCCACCGTCGCCAGCATGACCAGCGTGGCAACTTCTCGAGTCATTTCGATCCCCCACGGGAACCTCAGCGCGACGGATGACGCCAGCGAGGCGGTAGCGTGAACATCCCCGAGGGCGTACCGGATGTAATAGACGACGACCGCCTCGAGGTAACCCATGGCGAGCGCGTACACGGCGACGACGGTGATGCGCGACGCGATGCCCTGCCTCATGGATCGGTAGGAGGTCTGGTGTCCGGGTGATGGCGGAGGGGGCGAGATTCGAACTCGCGGTGGCGTTGCCGCCACACGGCTTTTCGAGAGCCGCACCTTAAACCGCTCGGACACCCCTCCGGGGCTGGATTCTACCCTCACCCCAATCCTCCCCCTTCAACGGGGGAGGGAGTTTTCAAGATTGGGCCGCGCCTTCTGGCGGGCGCGGTGACGCGCGACCTTGGCGCGGTTGCCGCAGCTGCGCATGCTGCACCACTTGCGTTGGCCGGTCGGGGAGGTGTCCTTGAACACCCAGCGGCACTGCTGGTTTTCGCACACCTTCAAACGGGCGGCGGGTCCCTGGATCAGCTGGCGCGCGATCGATTCCGACAGCCGGGCTGCGGCACCGTCGACCGGGTCGCCCTGGTGACGGTGGTCGAGCGAAACGCCGTCGGGGCCCTCGACTAGCTCATAAACATAGTGGGTGCGGAGCGCCCGGTTGATCTCGGCCAGATCCGTCGGATCCGGGGGACGATGGGCAGCCGTTGCTTCCAGCACACTGCGCATCGCCTCGCGCACTCGGCGCAGACGGGCGAGCATGGCCCGGCCGGCGCCAGGCGAATCCTCATAGCGGTGCAGAAGCTCGGCGCGCGCCTCCTTGTGCAGGAGGTCGTTGTCGACCAGCCAATCGAGGGCCGCCTCTGGGGTGTCGAGGTGGTCGTGGGGGCTGGGCCACAGGTCCAGCGTGTTGACGAAATCGAGGCCGGTTTGCACCGATGCCAGGTGGCCCTGCGTGACCGGCATGGGCGGGGCGGAGATTGTTTCCGAATCGTTCACATGTAACCCCTTTATACCACTTGACGGGTTAATCCTACCCGAGTAAAATTGCGGGTGTAACTAGTTAGAAGCTATGAAGCGGTTACAGCGAGGTGACAACAAGATGAACGACTACTACTCGATCTACACATGGGCGATGGACAAGCAAGCCGCCATCGAGCGGGCGACCGAGCAGCGCCGGCTGCTTCGGCAGTCCAAGCCTGTCAGCCTGCGCCTGCGCTGGCCCGTTGAGATCCTCCGGGAGGACGACCCGGTTGAAGTCCACCAGGAAGAGCACGACGCCGTCGCGTGACGACTGCCACCTTCAGGCTAGCGGCGGCTGACGTAGCCACCGCCTTTCGCCAGGTCCGATCCGGTGCCGGGACACCGGCCGCCCGCATCTGGCTTGCCCTGGGGACGGTCTACCTGCTCTGGGGTTCGACCTACCTTGGGATCAAGTACGCCATCGCGACCATGCCCCCGCTGCTGATGGGATCGCTCCGCTTTCTGGCCGCGGGGGGCGTCCTGTACCTCCTGGCCATCCGGCAGGGCGATACCACCATGGACCAGCCTGGGACACGGCAATGGCTGGCCGCGCTGGCGATCGGTGGGGCAATGCTGGTCGGTGGGAACGGAGGCGTGATCCTGGCCGAGCAATACGTGCCGACCGGCGTGGTCGCCCTCTTCGTCGCGACGGCGCCGCTGTGGATGGCGATCATCGACCGTGTGGTCTTCGGACGCCGTCTCCCGCCGCTCGTCATCGTAGGCCTGGTGATCGGTTTCGGCGGCGTCGCCTTCATGATCGGCTCGCCAGGGTCCGGCCGCATCAACCTGTTCGGCGCCGCGCTGGCGCTGGCCGCCCCACTCTGCTGGGCCAGCGGCTCGGTCTTCACCCGGCACGTCAAGCTTCCGCTTCGGCCGCTGGTCGCTGCCTCGATGGAGATGCTCTGGGCGGGCGTGCTCTTCGGCGTCTTGAGCCTTGCGACGGGTGAGCTGGGCCGGGTGCACTGGCAGGGCATCTCGAGGACGTCGTGGCTCGCCTTGCTCTATCTCATCGTTTTCGGCAGCCTGATCGGCTTCAGCGCCTATGTCTGGCTGTTACGGTCGGCACCGCTGTCGCTGGTGTCGACCTATGCCTACGTCAACCCGGTGGTCGCGGTCGTCCTGGGCGCGATCTTCATCGGTGAGTCCCTGACGCCGCGGATCGTTATCGCGGGCAGTGTCATCCTGGCGGCCGTTGCCTTGATCGTCGTCGCCCGGAACCGCGCGACTGCCGCCACGGCTCGTACGGCGGCCACGGCTTAAGCCTGGGCCGGCTCGACCAGCTGCACCCGCTCGCCCGTAAAGGTACGATGCATCTTCGCCACGTTCGCCAGGGTGTCGATGTCTCGGACTGTCTTATCGCGGCGGATCGCCTTGATCCGTGGGAAGCGGAGCGCGTAGCCGGAATTGTGGCGGCCGGATTGCGTGATGGCGTCGAACGCCACCTCGAGCACGATTTCCGGTTGAACGGCGCGAAAGCGGCCGTAGTCCTTCACCGTGATCGACTTGAAGTAGTCGGTCATCTGCGCGATCTCGGCGTCGGTTAACCCGGAGTACGCCTTCCCGATGTTGACCAGCCGGTCCAAGCCCTCGTCGTAGACCGCGAAGGTGTAATCGGATAGCACGTCCTTCCGCTTTCCGTGGCCCCATTCGACACCGGTCACCACGACGTCCAGGGTGGCGAGCGCTTTCTTCAACTTCAGCCAGCCGAGCCCGCGGCGTCCCGGCGTGTAGCGGCTTTCCGGGTCTTTGACCATCAAGCCTTCGTTATTGCGGGCACGCGCGCCATCGAAGATGCGGTCCAACTCGACGGCATCGAGGGCGCGGATCAGGTAGGCGAGCATGAAGGGGGAGGGGAGGCTGAGCTCCTCGAGCAAGCGCCGGCGTTCGCGCAGCGGCTCGGTCAGCAGGGTGCGCCCATCGAGAGAAAGCAGGTCGAAGGCGACGAAGACGACCGGCACCTCGGCGAGCAATTGCGCGCTGACGACCTTGCGCCCGAGCCGGTGCTGCAGCTCGAAAAAGGGGCGAACCACGCCATCCTTGAAAGCGAGCAGCTCGCCATCGAGGAGCACGTCGTGCGGCACGGCGCCGGCCGCCGCCACCACTTCTGGAAAGGCCGCCGTGACGTCATTCAGGTCGCGCGAGTAGAGGACGACACGGTCGCCTTCCTTGTGGAGTTGCCCACGGATGCCGTCGTACTTGTCCTCGACCCAGGCCTCGCCGCCGACGCGGCGCATGATGGCCGCCGCATCCTCTTCCGGCGAGGCGAGCATGAACTGCAGCGGGTGCATCAGCCGCAGCTGCGCCGATCCGAGCGTTCCGCGCCTGGCCCGCAGCGCGACCTCGCCGATGTCACCCGTCAGCATCCCGGCCCAGGAGACTTCGGCCAGGGGCGCGCCGAAGGCCCTGGCGATCCCCTCTTCGACCAGGCCGGCGCGAAGCCCGATGCGCAGATCGCCCGTCAGGATCTTGCCGACGTACTTCGCCTCGCGCGGGGTCAGCCGGTCGAGCAACTCGCGTAGCGCCTCGGTCTTCTTCTTGACGGTGCGCTGTTCGTAGATCCGGACGAAGGTCTCGTGGACATCGCGCAGCGATGTCGGCCGCGGGTGCGTGTGCCCATCCAGCACTTCCTCGATCACGTCGCCGACGTCGCTGTGGCGCATGTACGACTCACCCAGCGCTTCCCCGTCGACCCCGGCCAGCTCGCAAACCGCGTTGCGGATGACGGCGTAGCCCAGATTCAGCTTGCGCTGATCGCGGTCGGCGAACGGTCGCGCCGTGAAAAACACGGCTGCCAGCGGCAGTGTCTCATCGTCGAGGCCGGCGAAATACTCGCCGAGCACCCGGGTCTTCTCCAGCTTGCTGCTGGTGGCGCGGATCGCCTCGCCCGTCCGGGCCAAAGCCTCCATGGGCCTAGCTTAGGCAACCCAATTCCCTCCCCATCTGGGGGGAGGGCAGGGTATTGGGGGCTCTTAGCCTGACTGGGTCTGATCGGCCGGCGGGGCCTTGATGGTCTCGCCGGTGTTGTAGTGATCGAAGGTCAGGGTGATGTTCTGACCGCCGGTCTGGGTTTCGACGTACTTGATCGGGTAGCCATCACTCTCCCGGATATAGGCGTCGAAGGCATTGCCATCCCTGTCCTTGGCCGAGGCGTGCCAGGCCTTGCCCTGGGGCAGCGCCTCCTCACCCACATACGTTTGGTCGCTGGCGCCGGAAAACGCGTTTGGATCGATGCCCGACGCGCTCTTTGTTGACACCCACTTGGCCGATGCCGGGGTCAGCCCGTAATTCATGCCGTCGAGTGAGATCTCCTCGATCGTGAGCGTCTGGCCGCCGACGGTCGTCGTGAATTTGAATCGTCCAGCCGGCTTGGGCTTGTAAACGAGGGCGCCGTCCCCAACCAGTTGGACGGTCACGCCGTTATTGGTGATCTTGCCTGTCACCGCGAAGTGCGCGTCGGTCAGGTTCGATTGCTGGGGCTTGGCCAGGACCTCCTTGGCGGACGGCGGTGGCGGCGGTGTCGGAACGCCGCAGCCCGCCGTCAGTACGGCGAGGGCGACGACCAGAAGGACGCGACGCGGCTGCACCTTAACCCTTCACCACCTGCGAGGCCGGCGGTGGCGCGATCGTGACCCCGGTGTTGTATTTGTCGAAGGTCAGCGTGAGCGTGTTGCCCTGCTGCGTGATCACGTACTTGAGCGGATAGCCGTCACTCTCGCGAATCCAACCGTCGAAGGGATTGCCATCTTTGTCTTTCGCCGACGCGTGCCACGCCTTACCGCCGGCGAGGCTCTCCTCACCGACGTACTTGAAGGCGGATCCTCCGGTGAAGCTGGATGGCCCCAGTCCTGAGGTGCTCGCTTTGGCGACCCATTTGCCATTTCCGGGAATGGTCAGCGTGTAGTCGGTCCCGTTGATCGAGATATCCTCGAAGCTGACCTGCTGTCCGGCGACCGTGGTTTGAAACTTGAAGCGGCCTGCCGTGGGCGATTTGTACAGCAGCGCGCCGTCGCCGGTGACGTCGACCGTCACACCGTTAGTGGCGAATTTGCCGGTCACGAGGAAGTGCGCGTCCTTGAGGTTGCCCGCGTGGACGGGCTTGGAAAGCACATCCTGCGCGCTCGGCGGGCCCAATGGCGTTCCCGGTCCGCCGCAGGCGGCGAGCAGGCACGCCGCCACCAGCGTGGGAACGGACCGCAAGACCTCCGTCATGCTATGGCTGGACATCCGAGGCGGGCGGTGCCGTGACCGTCTGCCCGGTATTGAACTGATCGAAGGTGGCCGTAAAGGTCGAGCCCTGCGTCGTGCTCGCGTATTTCAGTGGAAAGCCGTCGCTCTCGCGGACCCAGGCTTCGAACGGGCTTCCACCGGCATCGTTTGCCTTAACGTGCCACGCCTTGCCCAGTCTGAGCGTGTCCTCTCCCAGGTAGACGGCGTCCGTTCCCTTGAACGAGCTCGGGTTGGCGCTCGTGCTCGCCTTCACCGTCCAGCGTGGATTGTCAGGGGCCAGATCGTATTCCTTACCGTCGATGATGATTTCCTCGAACTTGAGTGACTGACCGGCGATGGTGGTCGTCATCGTGAATTTCGACGCCTGCGCCGGTTTGACGACGATCGCGCCGTCGCCCGTCGCGTCGAAAGCCACGCCCGCACTGACGATGTGGGCGACGAGCGTGAAGTGCGCGTCCTTGACGTTGGCCTGGTCGGGCTTGTTGAGGATCTCAGAAGCCGTCGGCGTCTTGGCGGCCTGGTTCGCCGTACAGCCGGACAGCAGCAGCACCGCGATGGCAAGCGTCGCCCTTGGCTTCGCTTTCACGTGGCCCATCGTAGTTGATGGGCAGGTTGAGCCCTGCCCCCGGGCTAGCCCAGGTCAGGTTCCTCGAAGATCACGGCTCCGGCGGGCAGTGTCGGAGGCGCGATGGCTTCCTGGATGGTGAAAACCGTCTCGATCAGTTCCGCGGTGCGCGTCCCCGATTGAAGCCGCTGCAGCAACCGTGCACCGATTCCCGGCCACCCATCCAGCTGGCTGCGGATCTCAGCCAGTCCGGGGTCGTAGCTACCGGGAACGATCCGCACGCCGTCGAGGTTCAGTTCCTCGAGCTGCCCGAGCAGTTGGTCGGTCAGCCGGCGAGGCTCGGTCAGCAGGGCTCGACGGCGCTCCTGATCGATTCGCTCAGCTTCGCGGATTTCGTGATTTGCCGTTCCGAGTGGTCCGATCACGCGGTGCCTCTCCTCGTGTCCATTGTTCAACACTCGGCGCAATTAACGCCGCAAAAGCCAGCGGTTATCGGCGGCCGTCACTTGCGATGACATAATCGGTCGCAGCCAGCGCGAAGAATGATTAAGAAGACGCTCAGGAGGGACGGTTCTGATGGATTGGAAACTTGAACTCGTCGCGCTGCCGGTATCGGATGTCGATCGGGCTAAGGCGTTTTATGCGGAGAAGGTTGGCTTCCATCCCGACCATGACCAGCAAGTCAATGCGACGTTGCGCTTTGTGCAGCTGACCCCGCCGGGTTCGGCCGGTTCGATTTGCATTGGCACCGGATTGACGGACATGAAGCCCGGTTTGATCGCGGGGCTGCAGATGGTGGTGCCGGACATTGAGAAAGCCCACGACGAGCTGGCCGAACGTGGTGTTGCTGTGACAACTTCCGCAGCGGGGTTAATCGACTGTTGACGGAAACAGCCAGCGCGTTGGAGAGCCCGTGAAGTCGGATTCGGTCAGACCGAACGCCCAGGTCGGCTGCACCCGAAAGCAGACGTTGCTGTCCGGGTTGAAGAAGTCGAGCGAATAGTCCGTCTTGTACTTCTGGTTGATCGCGGCCACAAACCGCGCGACGGTTGCGAGGTCCGTGATGGGCACGGCGGCCCCCTCGATTATGACAGGCTCATAGGCGTTGTCCGTTGTGATGGCGCAGTTCTGGTTGGCGGATAAGTTGCGGGCCTTTCGGGATCCACGGCTCGAGCTGAACCAGACGGCGCCCTCCAGCCAGACGCCCCACACCGGCATCAGGTGCGGCCGGTCATCGGGCCGGATCGTGGCGACCCAGTAATCGTGCGAGCGCTCGAGGCGTTCAACTGCCCAGGACCAGGGCAGCAGACCGGTGCCCTGGGCAGCATCGATGAGGCCGTACCCCGGCATGTACGGCCGGCCGCCTTTCGGGTCCCCCGTTGCCATGGTCAGCTCCGGGCCAGCTGGCTGCGTTCTGTCCAGTACTGATCAGACGGCTCCGCCATCCTGGCGAGCTCGGCGAGATGATCCGGAGCAAGCGGCATCGTCGCGGCCATGACGTTGCTCCGAAGCTGGTCGACGGTGACCGCGCCGGAGAGCACGACGTCGGCCCACGGATTGGCGAGGGCGCCGGCGATCGCGATCTGGTCCTGTGAGGCCAGCCGGCCGTTGGCCAGCGCCTCTTTGACGATCACGCCCCAACCGGCGTCGTGCGCTTCCGCCAGCGCTGGGCCAGCCGATGGCTCGAGCAGGTTCCAGGTGGCCTGCACGCACTGGAATGGATTGACTCCGCCGACGCGCAGCGCGAGCGCGCGGCGGATCACTTCGGCCTGGCGCGGACCGCTGACCGAGAGACCGATGGTCAGACCGCTGTCGCTCAGAGCGCTTAGCTCCGATAGGACGGCGTGATCATCCAGGACGCCGCTCTCGAGTGTCGCCGAATGGATCTGATAGAGGTCGAGATACTCACCGAGCAATGCCCGGCTCTCCGCAATCTGTCGCCGGAGCGCGGCGAGTGAGTGATCTTTCACCTCGTGCACGCGGGCGTCGACCTGCCAATTACCAACGTAGGTGTAGCCCCATTTCGATCCCACCGTCACAGCATCGGGCGTGAGCTCGCGCTCGTGAAGCCACGACGCCAGGAAGCGTTCCGCGAAGCCGTACGAACGCGCCGCGTCGAAATAGCGAATGCCCGCGTCGTAGGCCGCGTCGAGGACCTCGTGCGACCGGCGTTCCAGTGCCTCGACGCTGCGATCGATGCCGAGGTCGTGTTTCCGGCCGAGCGTGATGTATCCGGGACGTCCCACGGCGGCCAGCCCGAACCCGATCGGCGTGACCTCGAGCGCGGTGGCGCCGAGAGGGCGAGGCGCCATCCCGGTGGCTCGGGCTAGGGCTGCTTGAGGATCCGCGCCTTTTCCTCCTCGAACTCGGCCTCCGATAGGGTGCCGGACTGCTTCAGCTCGGTGATCTTGCGCAACTGGTCATATCGATCGCCGGCGGGCGTGGACGACGCCGGCGTCGACGAATCCAATGCCGCGGATTGCTTCGCAAGGTCGACTGCGGCGGCGATGTCCGACCTGACGACCTGACCATTGATGTGGACCCCGAACGATGACTGCCGCCTGTTCTTTGTCTCCACAACGATGGTGGAGAAGCCGATCCAGTGCTTCTTGAGCGCGACAGAGAGCACGTCGGTCAACGGGAGAATGACCG